>RCND010001864.1_pt1 | contig 11816 bp, 6 predicted proteins | sample 2041351 | NCBI WGS metagenome assembly RCND01 (sample SAMN09708230, study PRJNA481090) | Marine sediment metagenome, whole genome shotgun sequencing project. | biome: marine sediment; feature: ocean; material: sediment; isolation source: Sewage treatment plant 12B marine sediment (STP12B) ...
ATGTTATTTACAAAGTATAATGCGGAAGATGGTCAAGGAAGTGGCGATCTATATATTTCAAGAAAAGATACAACCGGTAAATGGAATAAAGCAAGAAACATAGGAATTCCTATAAATACGAAGTATATGGAATACTGTCCTTTTTATGATGAAAAAAATCAAATATTATATTTTACAAGTAAGAGAAAGAATATTAAACCTAGAAAATTCAAAAATATATTAGATTTTAAAAAATATATCCAAGAAGGAGAAAATGGCTTAAGTAAAATTTATATGACCTCAATGAAAATAAAATAAAAACGATGTCCCTTATATAATTAAAGCCTATTTTTAAGAACATTTAGTAATAAAGCATTTCACTAAAAGAATTATCTCTGACTCCACAATTAAGCGCAAACTTGTCGTGGTTTTAAGCATAAAAAGCGCAGCATGTTTTACTTGATGGAGCTTTTTGGTTTTTTATCTACATCACGACTTCCTAAATAAAATACGGCCGTTGTTTTAATTATTTAAAAGATTTTCAAGTTCGGTTTTTATAGAACTTAAACATTCAACAACGTCTTCATCAACAGCATAATCCAACAAGAAATCAATTTGTGAAATTTCAATTTTAATATACCGTGGGCTATATATTTGTTGGAATATATCTTTATACCATTTTAATATTTTTTGGTCATGACGCTCTTTATTATTCTTTAAAATCAGTAAAATAGCATAACTTATTTCGGTCATTCCTATCAGAACAGAAATGTCTAAATCTGCTTTATCAAAGTCATCCAATTCTTGTCGATAATCTTTTAAAAACTTGATTAAATCGGTAACACCTTCAAAAGCCTTATTTGCTTTGAGCCGCTTTAGAAGTTTTTCATCTCCCAAAGTTTCTAGAATATGACCGATGAACAGCATATTGGATAAGGCGTCTAAATACTGTCCGCTGTATTTATCCATAGCTATTTCCATAGCTTCGTTATAATAATTATAGGCGGTTTTTAATTGCTCAATTTTTTCTTTGCCGTCTAAATATTTTGCTGTGAGCTTATAGGCATTTCCTACAATATTCAATCGACTTGCATTTCTACCAGCAAGCGTGAGTAATCTTATTTCATTTAGATATTCTTCAACAGCATTTAGAACCGCATCTTTTTTCTTTGATTTTATAGCCAGTTTCATAATATCCTTCAGTCGATATGATTGCACTAAACAATATTGTTCTAAAGCTTTTATGGAGTAATTACCATTATCAAACTGAAATAAGCCTTTATACTTTTGATATGCCACTTCAATATTCCCTAATTCGTCATAAATGAGTGCCTCTTTTTCTAATATCATCGCATCTAATAAGTTCGATTCTTCTGCCTTATCAATAAATGCATCAAGTTTTGCAAGCGCTGATTTTTCCTCCTCTTTTTTATCACGAATCGAAATAAGCAAATTATCTAAATCGGTATACACCTGAGAAGGCACGACATATTCTTGGTTATGTCTATTTAACTTTTGCCTGTTATTGAATTTATAGAATTGATTCCCATAACATTGATAAGCTCCCCAAGTATTAGTATGTTGGTGTTGTTGGTGGCATTTAAACCTTGCCGATTGCACTGCGCTCCCAAAATCGTAACCTTGCAGCATACGCTCATAAAACGTTTCTGAAAAAACTTTGGCAGCAGAATCATCTACTGCCCAACCAGATATAACAATTGCCTTAACACCCATCTCAATAAGTTGTGTGCCTATATTAGCAGCAAGACGATATCTGTTTTGGCTGTATTTATCATCTTTGGCATTTATTACACCTGAGAAACAACAGTTTATAAAAACAAATTCAGGGACATATCCTATTTGATTTATCATTGCCGGATCAATGCAAATACCACTTCCTATGGCAATACCAATATTGTTATTTTCTGGATCGTAAATACCGTGTCCTGCAAAATGCATCATTATGTAATGCTTGCTAAACAATTCCATCATAATATTTTTTGCACTTGAATTTAATAACGTATTAACATTATAGCCTTCTTTTGCTAATTTATTGGAAACCCATTCAGATTCTGCTTTTGCCGCAGGTAGCGGTGATAAGCCCTCTTGACCATAAATAGGATCCCCTACTACGAAAACCTCCTTATTCTGAAACCCCACTTGGTTAAAACGTGTAGTATCCTCTGTAATTAATTGTCTTATAAAACTAGATGTTACTGAGGCCGGAATGTCTGTAGTTTTAGAGTCGTGCAACAATTCCCAAGGAATTTGAGCTGCAAATTTATCTAATTTTAAAACCAGGTTATTTTGATTTCTGAACGTGTTTTTGAAATCATTGGGAATCAACATTTCAAATAAGGATTTAGACAACCTTTCGTCCCAATGTGATGAAACAGACATCTCAGCCAACAAATGGTCTATTTTATGCAATCCGATACCAACCATTTCTTGTTCTACTCTTGCCAAACCATTAGAGGCAAAATACTTAAAACCACTTACGTCCTCAGATTCTTTAGTAGATGTGTTGTTTTCTCGAACACTGTTGATGTGAAGATTAAACCACCAATCGTAGCTGCCATTTTCAAATATTTTTTTCTTCTTTGCTCCTGGTCGTCTTGCAATGCCTTTGGCATAATTAAAAGCTACTCTATTATCGGTTTTGTACAATCTAGTTAAACTAAAGTAGGCCTCACTTGCCACAGACTCGTAATAGTTTAAAATTTCAATATTCTTTATAAGTTTTAAACCTTCACCTGTGCTTTTTATTTGTTTATTCGCCTTGGCGACACCTAGTAAAATTCCTTTTATAGAATCCTCTATCGGTAGTTTTCCGTAACCAATACCCATCAAGACAAAAGAAATTCCTGTCGCATATTTTTTAGCTTGAGGCAGCGTGTAATTATCTCGCATAAACATAGCATATTTGAGCACCGCTTGTTTTACGGTTTTAGATAACACGTAAGATGTTAAACCAACTGTATTCCCCAATCCACAAACAATGGCTCCTTTGGGTTGTGTCTTGAGATTAAAAAACACCTCGCTCTCACCTATTTGGCCAGGGTAATAGCCAATACTTAAACGCTGGGATAATCGATTATCTAAGTAGCCATCTAAAGCCTTTTCTGAACTCAAAATAAGATCCATAAAGAAATGCCCTACCATAACTGGGTAGGCTGACATTTTTAAATCCCCATGAATCACTTTAACATTAAAGAACTCTGCTTCAGGCTCAATTTTTTTATGCGTGCCAAAAATGGCCTCTACAACAGCTTGGGAATCGTAAAGTGGCTCTGGAGATTCAAATACTTCTGAGATAATTTCTCCACTTCTTGATGCTGGTTGTTGGTTACTCAATCTATTTGTAACACCTGTTTCAAGAATATCTGAAATACCATGGAAAATATAGGCTTCATTAGCCAAATCACCATGAGCCGTTTGCGTATAGTACAAATTTGGTGTATTGAGTAATTGCTTAGGAATACCGGTTTTCCAGGTCACGCTGCCATCTCCGTGCGATGTTGCTTTGTAAACTAATTTATCTTTCTTACTTAGAAAACGATTCTTAAATGAATAGTCAAAAATGGTTTGATCTGCTTGTCCACAGATATAATAAATGTTTCTAAAATGATCATTAGTTAACGCTTCATTTAAAAATTTTCTAATGTTATCTCGATATGTTTTAAAATCTTTTAAGGATTGTGCATTTTCCTTGGGATCTGGTATATATTTTAAATTTACTTTGGCATCCAATGATTTCCAAAAGCTTTGTTGCCAAAACGGTCTTTTTGCATCATCGCCTTCAATGGGTAACAACTCAAAAACACCTGGGAATTTCCAGAAAACGTCCAAAAGTTCTTTACGATTGTGTTTAAAATCTATAAATGCCAATTGTTTTACGCGCTTGCTATGACCTGTTAACACTTCCATAATTAAATAAGACCCTAACCAAGGTGTGCCCAGCATAATAAATTTGTTGTGTACATTTTCCTTAAATATAGACCAAGTGCTTTCATAATCAATCATGCATTGTCTAACCACCAAACCTCCCATAGAATGAGCTACAATATGAATTTTAGAACTGCTACTTTGCAAATAATTTTCTAATTGATTTTTTAAATCTTCTGCAGCTTCCTGTACGGACTTCCGCCAATCAAACTGAAACGTTACAACATCATATTTTTCAGATAGATGTTCGGCTAATTCGTAATAGTATTTTTTTATGATTCCGCTAGGGGTGACTTTTTTTGCATCTATATTTAATTTTTTTACAATGGCACCTCGATTTAATTCGGGCATATCCACCCATTGCTCTTCATTATTATTTGCAATTGTTGAGCCCATAATACCAGGCACAATAATTACGATGTCTTTTGTAATGGTATCTGGCTTTTTGCTAAAGCCTTCCATAGACAATGGATCTAGAAGAATACCTCGTTCACCTTCGGTATATACATGCTTTGTAAATAACGTTGTTGGATTTTTAGCATTAGACATTAAAGCCTCTACAATGGCTTCGCTGGAATTATCAGCAGAAAAATAATTGAAGTGACTGGTATCACTGCCTTTTGCCAAAAACTTATAAATACCATCTTTTCTTTTAATACCGTGTTCCATACGTTTAGTATCAACAACCAAATCATTATCAACTCGATAAAATAGATTGGCAAGAATAACTTTTAAGGAATTGAAATTTAGGCCTCCCACATCCGCATCTCCTGAGATATTGTACAAATCACTTACTACTGAAGTATCAGCAGCATTCATCATTTTTTGGAACTGCGACTCTGGCATCATAGCATTTAAACCTGGTAATACTTCTGGGTTTTCCTTTTGGCTCACCAATTCCAACAAAAATGCTTTTACAGAATGATATATGGGATTACCTACACCAAATGCCAAAACAACAGCATTTAAAAACAGATTAAAAAAATGGTCAACTCGTCGTGATAATATAGTTGTACCGCTTGCAGGGGCTGCCACACGAATAACCTTATTTACAGTTATTTTCTTTTTTTTCGCAATCTTATTAATATCATGCATTAATTGTTGATTGCCCTCTTCCTCTTCAGAATTTAAAATCCCAATTTCATTAATACTAAAACCTACGATCGGATTTCTATAGTCGCATTTAGCTAAAATATCAGCTATTAAACCACCTCTAGAATGGCTTAATATATCTAAATTGCAACTTTTTGGGCATTCATTCAAAAAATCTAATGCATTTTGAAGCGGACTTAAAGACAGCGTGAAATGCTCTAAAGCCAGAATACGATTTTCGTATATCCCAACCATTTCATTCCAAGCGTCGTTGTTATCGTTTAGTTTATAAAAAGCATCGATAGTTGTAGATAATGTACCATGCAACAAAAGCAACATGGGCTTGGTTAAATCTAAGATATTGGCGTATTCAATTCTATTAAAATTAGCATCTAACTGATACAGACCAGGATGCGATTGTACTCTTTTATCATAGGCTTTGGCTAATTCTTTAATACCTAATTTTGCTACTTCTTTTGGTTTAAAAACACTAAATACTTTTACCAGGGCACGTTTTAACACTCCACGACTAGCATTTTCCGATATTATTTGAATATCGAAAACGTAATCTTCGTTAGAAAGTGATCTCTTGCTTAATACTTTTTTATCGTAAATGGCCTGAACATCTTCTGGATGTCCTACCCACTCAGCACCATCAGTAAACTGTAAAGCTACTAAATCGTTCTCATCAAAACTTACCGTATTAACTTGGTTTTGAGAACGTGTTGCAGAGACCTCAATATAGGTTTTTAATTCATATTTTTGGTCAACGGTTTTTGGAACAATGTAGTCTATCATTGCAACCTCTCGCTCTACGCCTATTATTTTTGCTTTTTTGATCATGGCATGTTTTTTATAGTATTAACTGGCAATCCAGGAAGGTTAAATGGCAGATTGATGCCAAAAAACCAATAGAAAGCATCAATCGTTATATTGTAGTTTAACCCTAAGCTTATTATATCCTTAAAAGCAGTTGTGATAATGCCAACTCCAAATTCGGGAGATCCATCTGTATCAAAATCTGGCGACGCAAAATTGAGTCCAACTCCAAAATCTAAAAACTCGTTGTAGAAATACGATTTACTCGAACCAATTTTAAGTAATAGCGCTGCTGACGGAGCGTAATAGAAATCTCTATTAGACGGAAGATTTAAATCGCTTTTATTAAGCGGACTGGCAAAAATTAAACCAACTGCAACCTCAGACCGCACACCAATGAGCTGCATAGTAAATTCCCTCTGCTCTAAAGTAAAAACCTGTTCTGGTGCGTCCTTAACAGATGATGGCATTTTTAAAATTATTTCTATTAGAAGTTCATCACCGTTTTGCCTCTTGCCAGTTCCTTTGAGGTTTAAATAGCCTTTTTCGGGAAGGTTATCTACAGAAAAAGACAATACTTCATCACCAATAGATTTGTTTGCGATATAATTGGTTTGTAAACCAAAAAGTAGCGCTATTCCGTTTTTGAGCTTTACAATATCCAATTGAACTCGATTATAGCAGCTATTGAACGCATCCACTAATGGTGCAAATTCTGAAATGAATACGGTTTGGTTTATTAAGGTTTCTAAATCTGAAATATCCGTATTTATCGTTTGTAAGTGCTCAAATACAGATTGCACTTCATCACTAATATTAAATAGAACAGCAATATTCCATTGTCTAATATCTGTCTTTAGCAACCCATGTAAAGTTTCAAATTTGTTTATTGCCAATTGTATAGTGACTATCTTTGTTTTTATTTCGTTAGGTAATACATCATTTAATTCAATATTTTTTATAAACTCAACACTATTGGCTTTAAATGTTATCAGACATTCAATACTTTCAAACTCACTTAACAGCTTATTTTTAAGGGTCTTAAAGAGTTCGAATTCTTTAGCATTATTCTCTCTAGCTATTTCCGCTAAAGCTTCTAGTTGTTGTTTATCTTCAGCAGACAAACTTGTTACCCAACGTTCTACTGTGAAATAATCTCGGTTTGAATAGGTATCATAATTTTGAATATGAACACGGTCGCCACCACTTTTATCTTTTTTAAACGCTACAACACTCACTGAATATTTATCTGCTTCAATAGTCTTTAACTCTTCCTCAATATCTAAAATATCATTAGTTAAGTTTGATAAAATATAAGGCTCCGGAAGGTTACCTGCAGTAAAGGATGGTGATTTGAAAAATTCCTCAGACAATTCTTCATAGCGTCGTGATAAATAGGGATCTATTTGAACTTCTATCAAAAAGTCATCCATTATCTCGAAGAATGTTTTTTGCTCATTTGCTGTGGTTAATTGCTTTTCTAAAATTGAAATAACAGCACTTTGGTTACGCAGTGCTTTTTGTAAGCGTATTATTTTAGACTCTAATCGAACCGTCTGATTTAGATTTGGAAATTGGCTTTGTATAATCTCAAGTAGTTTTACTTTTGAAACTTGAACTTCCAACGTACTGTTAATTTCAACAATTTGTTTATCATTAATTGAAATAGTGCGCCTATCACCTCTGTGGCTTTCAGTGATAGACATAATTTGACCAGAAGCATCTGTACATAAGCATAGTAAAACAAGAAATATTAAAGGCTTTAAAAACTTCATAATGCTTTTTTTAAGAGGTTACAAAGGGAATATCGTGAGATTGTGCTCTAAAGAAAGATTGCTGCAAACTAGCATAAGATAGCTGGCCATTTTTTAAAATAATGCCATCAACTTGATCTAATATGGGAGAAAAGCAAAAGCATTTTATAGTATCGTAGGTTTCATCAGAATTATCGGCCTCAGAATCCTTGAGATGGCTTTTCAAAGTTTTCGATAAAGTGTCGTGATTTCTTATCCAGAGCACCCAACGCTCCATGTTAAAATAAGAGAGCTGTGCAAGCTTATCTGCCTTAGTAATAGCCACTCTATTAGTTGGTGTGTCACCGATGATAATCATAACGATCATCATTTCCTTTTCAATAAATGATTTAAAAATAGCCTCTGCCAAAGCAGTGTCATCCAATGGGATAATGGTAGTGCGTTTGAGATTCATAGTATATATGTTTAAACATGTTGAACTAAAATAAGTACTGAATACATTTTTATAAATTATCAACGAATTATAAAGAAATTATAAAATCAAGAGGTAATAAAAACACTGCTTTTTTACCGATCAGTTTAGTGAGATAAATACTTATAAAAATATTTAATTTTAGTTATTTTGCTTTAATAGGGATACTAGTCAATTGTATAAATTTAATAAAAATTATCTAAAAATCAAATAGTTACATATATATTTAATAGTAAAGGACAAGTCTTTTATATCTTTTTAATATTAAAATTCGCCTTATTGAAATCTTTATTTTTATACATTAGCGTTAGAAAAACGATACGTCATTTGATATGAATTGAGGCGTATTTTTTATGGAATCCATTGCAAAACATGAGGCTAAATTTTTAAACGGACCTCTACAGGACCGTAAAGGCTGATTCAGATGCACTGAAATATTTTGAAGAACATCCTAGTAGATTCAGAGTATGGCACTTAAACAATATGGATGACCAGAGGCGTTTTGCAGCCATAGTTAAGGGTAACTTAGATTTTGCTAAATTTCTATCTAAAAAAGAACTTTCTGGTATGACATTACTTTGTGAAATAGGATATGACATTCGATGATATGAAACCTTAAGAAGCTATCAAAATAAACAATGATGCACTAAAAAATTTAGGATTTAAGTAAGTGGTTGTGAAATCACTTAATTTGTCGAAAAGTCAAACTTAATCGAGAGGTTTGTGTTTATTTGAAAAGACAACAAATTGCATCTGCCAGTTCTCAGACAGGTTTGTATTTCGGAAAGAAAAACATCTAAGCCCTTATAGCGCTGTAACTAGAATCTAAAAATCTTAGGCCCGATTAAGATCCGAATTAACAAAGTACATTTTCATTTCACCTCTGTTCTTCACCTCAAACTCACCTCGATATTCACAATCAAAATCGTCTTTAATCAATTGATATGTGGATTCGCCGATATTAATTCTTCCTATATCGGACATGGATTCCATTCTTGACGCCACATTAACCGTATCCCCCCAGATATCATAGGCTATTTTCTTTCGACCTACAACCCCGGCAACCACTGGCCCTGAATTTATGCCTACACGGATATCAAAGTTTGCATAGTCTTTTGAAACATCTTCTCTCACCCTATTCACAAAATCATTCATCTCCATCGCTGCCCGTATGGTCTGTTTAGCATGATCCTGAGACGGAAAAGGTAAGCCCCCAGCACACATATAGGCATCACCAATCGTTTTTATTTTTTCCAGCCCATACTTATCTACGATATTATCAAATTCGGAAAAATAAAACCCAATACTCTTTACCAAAAGTTCTGGAGATAATTCTTCAGCATAATTCGTAAAGCCTTTAAAATCTGTAAAGAGCACACTCACCGATTCAAACTTCTTGGCCTTAACGCTGCCAGAGTCTTTTAATTCCTGAGCAGTTTGCTCTGGTAAAATATTTAACAACAATTCTTCTGATCGATTACGCTCAATTTCTATGAGCTTTTTAGTTTTACTAATAAACAGGGTTCTTCTGTACAAACCAATTGCAAATAAAATGATTAAAGCTAAAGCTATTGCAGTTGCAATTAAGATGACTTTCCGAGTTTTTTCTTTTTGGCTTAATCCATCAATTTCACTTTGCTTTAATGTAAGCTCAAACATTCTGCGCTGATTGGCAATATTCTGTTGATCTCTTAAGTTGACAACGCTATCTCTGTAAGATATATGCTCCTTAAAATAGGCTAAGGACGTTGCATAATCCTTCTGCCTTTCTGTTACTTCAGAGAGTTTTAAATACGCATCTCCTATTTGCTCCTTAAGACCATAATTTTTAGCCAATCTTAGACTGTTTTCAGCATAATTAAATGCTGTATTCACATCGCCCTTTTTCAGATAAATATCAGACATATAGGTTAAGTATACGCTTATGCCGTAATAGTCGCCCAGTTCTTCCAAACGTTTAATAGCACTAGTGATATTGCGCTCAGCCCTGTCAGTTTCTCCAAGCTGAGCATAGGCTAAGCCCTTATTTCCTAAATTATAAGCGATACCAAGTTTGTAATCTAGCAATTTATATAGCTCACCCGATCTTTTAAAATAGATCAACGCTGAGTCTGGTTGGGCCAAATTCAAATTGTACTCATCACCAAGGTTTTCAATTGCTGATGCATAAGCAATACGATCATTTTTTTGTTTTATAGGAATACGTTCTATCACAGAAATTCCTTTGTTATAATAGTCTATAGTAGCTTCACTATTGTCCATAACAGAATACACCCCCGCAATAGCAATATAAAACTGACCTTTAGCAAGTTCTTCTTGGTATTCGACTGAAGTCTCAACACCCTCAAAATACACCTTTAAAGCGGCACTTAAATCTCCTTTTCTGGTTAGAGCATTACCTTTTTGTAGTAATGCGTGCAATTCAGCCTTAGTAGAATCAACTGTACGGGCTATTTTTAGCAGTTCTTCACTATAATAAAGTGATTTGTCCGCATCAGGAGAATCCAAAGCAAGTTGTCGTAAAACAGAGATTTGTTCGGTAATAATAAGGTTTTTATCGGCAAAGCGAATCTCAAGTCTATCAAGACTTTCTTTATTTTGAGAAATGCCACTAAAGTGCACAAACCAAAAGGTGATGGATAAAAAAACTACTCTTTTAATCTTATTTAAAATTCTCAAATTAAAAGACAATTATTAGTTACGAGATCCTATCCTAATCTTAGGATCTATTTTATAATTTCCATTAGCACGATTAGCACCTTTTAGTTTAAAAGAAAGATCATATTTATAATCTGGTTTGCCTTTGGTACTCTTTAAGACCTTAGTCTTTACCTTTTCTTTCTTAGAGCCATTACGTTTTTTACCGTCATTTGCTTTGTTTTTAAAAATCCTTGCTCCCTTTTTGTATTTAATTTTTCTAATGTCCACAATTACATTCTCAGGATCCGAGGACTCTCCTTCCCATATAATGGTATCCTCTACAAAAGCGTCAATAAGGAAACCCTCTAAGTCTCCTGGGGTTGATTTCACTATTTTGTCTGAATCTGACCATGTGGCTTCGAAACGGCATGACGCAGGTAAATCGTCAGGGTCGAAATTGTCTGTATCGACTATCAGCGTAATTGTAATGGTTGCTTGTGAAAAACCGAATGTAGAAAATAAGAAGATTATGAAAATAGTTAAAAATGTTTTAGCGAATGATTTCATGAGGAATGGATTAATAAGTTTATATACAGAATATTATAGCATTGAAATACAACTGAATTTCTTACAATATAGTTAAAAAAAGCAGACTTATAAAAAAAAATAGAATCTATTGGCACTCCTAATTAAAAACTAAGACTGAACGAATTCAATTAAATCCAATGCTTTTTATGGAATATATTTAATTAAAACTATGTTGTGTACATCCTAGAAACGTAATTTAATAATGATGATAAGGACGACGGTATTCTCACCGACTTCGCAACACGCACAACTGCGTTTTGAAAAAGAATAAAGCCCATCAAATTAAACTTAATGGGCCTTTTTGTTTATTAACACCTAGATTAAAAATACAGACAGTTGTAACTGTCTTCTGGTAATTAGATTTACAAATTTATTCCCTTTTATTTCTGAAACTTTGATTTAGAATCCTAGGCCTCATTCAGCACTGAATTAACAAAGTACATTTTCATTTTACCTCTGTTCTTCACTTCAAACTCACCACGATATTCACAATCAAAATCGTCCTTAACCAATTTATATGTGGATTC
>RCND010001988.1_pt1 | contig 11813 bp, 11 predicted proteins | sample 2041351 | NCBI WGS metagenome assembly RCND01 (sample SAMN09708230, study PRJNA481090) | Marine sediment metagenome, whole genome shotgun sequencing project. | biome: marine sediment; feature: ocean; material: sediment; isolation source: Sewage treatment plant 12B marine sediment (STP12B) ...
CAAAATATCTGGAGTAGAATCTCTAAAGACGTCTTTGAGGAAATTGAAGTATCTGCTTTCCCCTAATTGTTCTGCGATGGTTGTTGCACCGCGAAGATCTAAAAACATAAAAATGCGCTCTTCCCGTTTAGGATGGAAGTACCTTCCGAGTATAAAGGACACGAATACGCCTGGGCCGTATTTATCATTTACCAACAATGCAATTAGTGTAAAAAGCACCATTGTAAGCCACGTAAAATAATTTAAAATAAATGAAATTGACGTTATCATCAACCATACCTCTGTCCATGAACGTGAGTCAATAAGTAAACTACCTTTCCCCTGAGTTTCTGGTGAAAACAGTTCCACTAATATATTTACCAAGAAGAAAAGAACAGTAAAAGACCAAAACATATTTAGCAGTGACCAACTATAGGATTTGGTTCTAAGCCAGTTTTCCCAAAAAAATACAAGAAGGATAATAATTCCCATAAATATAGTACCCTTTAAATAATCACCTGCATTAAAAGTTGAAGGATCAACCTTAAAAGTTGGTTCGATTAATGTTATATATCCCATTGAAAATTGAAAAATCGCAAACAGGGTCCAGAATAAAGTGATCCAAAGTATTTTTTCAATTTGACCTTTGATCTTGTATTTGTTTAATCTTACTTTCATTTTTCTCGATTTTCAAGGTATTTAATAATTTCAGTGAATGATTTAAAGTATTATTTACTTGAGTTTCAAAATTGATATATTCCTTTTTTAATTACCGCTAATATTAGTGTATGTTTTGTTGCGTGGAAACTAAGATAGCAAATAAACAAAAACCCTTTGTTCAGCAGTTAGGATCTTCCGAAAATAAAATCAGACGCAATGAATTATACACGTCCTAAGTTTGATTTTTTTCATTTTGTCTGGATTATATCTACAGTGATGAATAAAAAGATATAAGAAAACATTTCCGCTCAAAAACTGATAGAATTAATTTTGTTTCTTTGTTATTATTATAGTTTACACTCTTTTTAAAAATATTAATGTTTTTTATAATTGGAATATTCATAGCGGTTTTTCTTGTCCTTCTTTTATTAATTAAGAAAAACAAATCGCGTGCCGACAAAATATTGGTAGCATGGCTTTTTCTGTTATGCATCCATCAATCACTAAATTATTTTTTATATACAGGTGAAGCTTATGAATACCCTCATTGGCTTGGTGTACAATTTGCAATGCCTGTATTACATGGTGTTGTATTATATTTCTATGTGATGGAAATTACAGGGAATAAATTTAAAAAAAGATGGACCGTTTTACTGCATCTAATTCCCACATTGTCACTTGTTATTCTCGCAATCCCATTTTACATATTATCCGGAGAACAAAAAATAAACGTATTTCAAAACGAAGGTGCTAGATTTGAATGGTATATTTTCTATTTAAATATATTGATTCCTTTGTCTGGTTTAATATATTCAGTTTGGTCGCTTTTAGTGATTAAAAGACATCAATTAAAGATACAAAACAACTTTTCCAATACAGATAAAAAAGAATTACAATGGTTAAGATATCTATCTATTGGATATGCTATTATATGGGTTCTTGCCATATTTTTTGATAGCGAAATCATCTTTACTGCTGTGGTTGTTCTGGTGCTGTTTATAGGTTTTTTTGGGATAAATCAATTGAACATATTTTATTCGAATATAGAACCTGTGCAAGATTTAGGAAAAGAAACAATTTCTAAAGCTATAAAAGCAAACAATCCAAATAAGGAACGTGTTAATCCCATTAATGAAAAATATGCAAAATCTGGTCTAAATAAAGACATGGCTTCTGAAATCTATACCAACTTGAATAGAATGATGGAAGACAGTGCTTCTTACAAGGATGAGAACCTTACTTTAGCAGAACTCTCCCAACGGCTTGACGTACATCCCAATCATTTATCGCAAGTCATAAATGAAATGGAAGATAAGAACTTTTATAACTACATCAATTCTCTCCGTATAAAAGCATTTATTAAATTGGCATCACTTCCTGAAAATAAAAAATACACCATGATTTCCTTGGCATATGATTGTGGTTTTGGCACAAAATCTACATTTAACAAACATTTTAAATTGCAGACAGGTAAAACACCTACCGAGTTTTTTAATACATCAAGCATTTAGTGGGATAATTTTCTTTTCCCCTGTATACTCATACCTCATTTTACTTATAAAATAAATTAATCTAAATATCTAATAACTAGATATTTAATAGTGTTTCCTTGTAAGCGCGTACTCCCATTATTATTCCCCTTGTAATCTTGACCTTTTGGCACTCTAATCCTCCACATCTTTGTAGAAGAATTAAACGATATGAAATAGTTCATTCGTCAATATTAAAAAACTTAAAATCATGGAAACACAATTCTGTAAAGTCGGAAACATTAATTCATCTGTGCTTATGTCAAGCAACGAAAAACAACAAAAACAACAAAAAGTAAACATTATGAAAACAGTACAATTAAAAATATCACAAATCATGACAATAGTATTAATCTTATTATTATCAATTACAATGAATGCACAAGCGGGAGGTTGGAACCCTGAACTAATCAGTGATTCTGAAGAAGCACTACAAGCAATGCTTGAAAAAACGCCAAAACTCGAATCTTTTTACAATGAATCTTATGGGTACGCCGTTTTCCCGAGAATTACAAAAGCAGGTATTGCATTTGGTGGTGCTTTTGGACAAGGAGTAGTATTTAAAGACCATCAGGTACTTGGGTCTTCAAAATTAAAACAAGCATCAATTGGCTTACAATTTGGAGGACAACAATATTCTGAGGTCATTTTCTTTGAAAACAAGGATGCTTTTGAAAAGTTTACCAATGGAAAACTGAAATTTGATGGTCAAGCTTCTGCCGTGGTCTTAAAAGAAGGGGCTTCTATTGATATGGCCTATCAAGATGGCGTAGCAGTTTTCACGCAAACTAAAGGCGGCATAATGTATGAAGCATCCATTGGTGGTCAACATTTCAAATACGAACAAGTAAGTGACGAATAAATAAGTATAGTCCCTACCCTTGGGCAGGGACTACCTAAAGAAATTATAAATAATCCAAGACAGTCTTTGAATAGACTTTAAAATTCAAAAAAATATTAAAAAGTAACATCAATTAAAAATCATTCAATCATGCAAACACAATTCTGTAGCGTCGGAAACATAAAACCGGCTACATGTATCACTAAAAACGAAGTACAACAAACACTTAAAAAAACAAACATTATGAAAATAGTACAATTAAAAACATCAAAAATGGCCACAGTAGTATTGGCCTTGGTATTATCAATTTCATTAAACGCTCAAGTAGGCAACTGGAATCCTGAACTTGAAAACGAATCGAAAGAAGCCTTATCCACAATCCTGGAAAAAACACCCCAGTTAGAGTCATTTAAGAATGAAGCTTATGGCTATACTGTTTTTCCAAAAATTACCAAAGCCGCAATTGCAATTGGTGGAGCCGCCGGCAATGGTATCGTTTTTAAGGATGATCAAATTGTAGGATCTTCAAAACTTAAACAAGCTACTGTAGGGATTCAGTTTGGAGGACAACAGTATATAGAGGTCATCTTCTTCGAAAATGAGGATTCTTTTGAAAAATTCATCAATGGAAAATTGAAGTTCGATGCTCAGGCCTCTGCTGTAGCTCTAAAAGAAGGTGCTTCGATCGATGCTGCTTATCAAGATGGGGTGGCCGTCTTTACGATGACCAAAGGCGGGTTAATGTATGAAGCATCCATTGGCGGGCAACATTTTAAGTATCAATCAAAAGCGGACGAATAAATCATTCTTAAACAAAATTTATCAATCAAATCACGAAATGATTCTATCAAAACCTGGTTACAGTTCCAGTACCCTAATTAACCTATGGGGAAGAATTGCAGGTTTTGATTTTGGAGCCGCAATGAAAGGTTTGCCTATTAAACGGATAATTTCTTATATGTTCATTAAATCAAAATATAAAGATTCACAATGGGCAAAAGGAATGGGGCAAGGTGCTGCAAGTTCTCAGTACCAATATACCAAAGCATTGCAATTGAAAGATGATGTTGCAGATGTGTCTACCCGTTTTTTTGAAAAATATGATGTGTGGCTGACCCCTGTTTCGATCGCCCCAGCATTTAAACATCAAAAACCGGGAATTCCTTTTGAAATAAATGGATGGAAGGTGCCTTATACAAAGGCTTTTATTCCTTTCAATTTTCCGTCTACTATTCCGGGAAATCCTATAGTGTTAATTCCCATTGGAGTTACAAAAAAAGGACCTCCGGTCGGGGTGCAGATTCATGGACAAAAATGGCACGACTATAAGATACTTCAGGTTGCAAAAGAACTCGAAAAACTAACAGAAGGTTTTAAAATCCCGAATATATTTAACCCTTGAGAATGTAAGTATGTCTATAATTACAACGATAAATCAAAGAAAGTAAGTTGGAATTTGAACTTTGCTCCAGGGCAGTTTGGGATTATTATGAACTTTTAGTCAAATTCACCGTCTATATGAATAGAACTGATAAACAATATAAATCCAAGTTATGACTATAGAACGTAAAATCGCCAGCTTTTTCAACCTTACCAATGAAAATTGGATGAGACATTCAAATCCATGGAGTGTTTGGACCAGGTACTCTGTTCTGCCTATTATCGTTATGGCTTTTTGGTCAAGGTTATGGTTTGGTTGGTGGTCTTTAGTCCCTGCTGTAATATCCATTTGCTGGATGTTTCTAAATCCTGTTTTTTTTAAAAAACCTAAATCCACAAAAAATTGGGCATCAAAGGCGGTTTTAGGTGAGCGTGTGTATCTCAATCGTGACAAAATTGACATTCCAGACATACATAAAACACCATTATTACAACTACTTAATATAATTTCATCCGTAGGAATGGGACTAGTTATATGGGCTATAGTTCAGTATTCCATTTGGGGAGCCGTTTTTGGAATTGCCTTGGCCTATTTAGGAAAAAGCTGGTATTTAGATCGTATGGTTTGGCTGTATCAAGATATGAAAAGTGAATACCAAGAATATGCAGAATGGGAATATTAAACAATACTAAATACTTAAATAATGAACACACCAAACGAAGTAGCTGATTATATTGATATTGATCAACTCAAACATTTACAGGTGCAGCATAATAATGATGAATATATCGTGTCTTTGGTCGATTCAAAGGGATACGAAATCGTAAAAGGTTATGGTCATACAGTCATTGAAGCGATTAATGATTTGCATAGTTGTTTGGTATAAATACTTTTAAACAACTAGCGACAGAATTAGTCTAAAATTTAAAAAAAACTATCAGTTTTTGGAATACCGTGAAAATCGTCCCATAAAAGACTTTGAAGAATTAGTCTGAACGCCAAAAAACCTTATTTTTATAAGCACTACAATTTAACCAACCAAAAAAACACTTTATGTCTCAAGTATCCATTAGTTCTAAAAAACCACAACTATCATTTTGGCAAATCTGGAACATGAGCTTCGGGTTTTTAGGAATTCAATTTGGTTTTGCGTTACAAAATGCCAACGTCAGTAGAATTTTTGAAACCCTAGGGGCTTCCAAGGACGAATTACCCATTCTTTGGCTCGCCGCACCAGTTACAGGGCTATTGGTACAACCCATTATAGGATATTACAGTGATCGCACTTGGCACAAAAGATGGGGACGAAGGAGACCTTTTTTTGCCATTGGGGCGATATTGGCCACAATCGCTTTGTTTGCTATGCCCAATTCCACTGCGTTGTGGATGGCCGTGATTATGCTTTGGCTTATGGATGCCTCTATTAATATTAGTATGGAACCATTTAGGGCTTTTGTTGGTGATATGTTACCCAACGAACAGCGTACTAGTGGTTTTGCCATGCAGAGTTTCTTTATCGGTATCGGGGCGGTTGTTGCATCTGCCCTACCCTATATTTTCACGAATTGGTTCGGAATAAGTAATATAGCGGCCGATGGTAGTATTCCCGATGCGGTTAAATGGTCTTTTTATTTGGGTGGAATTGCCTATTTCTGCGCCGTTATGTGGACAGTTTTCAATACCGAAGAATATCCTCCAGACGATTTGGAAAAACTTAAATTGGAAAACGCAGAAACGGGTGTATTTACAGGTTTAAAAGAGTCGTTCATGGGTATTTTTAAAATGCCGAAAACCATGGTGCAATTATCATTTGTTCAATTCTTTTCATGGTTTGCACTTTTCGCTATGTGGATCTATACCACCTCGGCGGTAACAAGCCATGTGTATGGAACATCTGATACCACCTCAGCTCTTTACAACGAAGGAGCAGACTGGGTGGGCATATGCTTTGCTGTTTACAATGGAATAGCCGCAATAGTAGCATTTTTATTACCAGTTGTCGCCAAAAAAACGAGTAGACGAATTACACATTTAATGGCTTTAGTCATGGGTGGGATTGGTTTAATTTCCATTAACTTCATAACAGATCCAAATATGCTTTTGGTTTCTATGATTGGCGTTGGTATTGCTTGGGCGAGTATTCTTTCTATGCCTTACGCCATGCTTTCAAGTATTTTACCGGCTAAAAAAATGGGATATTATATGGGCGTTTTCAACTTCTTTATTGTTATACCTCAAATAGTTGCCGCAGGAATTCTTGGATTTTTATTAAAGTCCTTCTTTGAAAATGATTCAGTGTATGCATTGATCATCGGTGGGTTTTCCATGTTTATTGCAGCACTACTATGTTTGATTGTCCAGGATAATGAGATGAAAACTAATGCCGAATGAGTTGGATCAAAACAATAAGCTATGAAATGGCTGAGGCCAAACTTAAGCGTATTTATAAAAGAGTAAAAGGACCTAATGACAATATAGACAATGTCTTAATGATCCATAGTTTAAGGCCCCATACCTTGGTAGGGCATATGACTTTATATAAAAGTGTTTTACATCATTCAGGCAATACTTTGCCCAAGTGGTATTTAGAGGCCATCGGGGTTTATGTAAGCCATTTAAACCATTGTGATTATTGTGTTAAGCATCACTCCGCCGGACTAAAACGACTTTTAAATAACGAGGAGCGGTCTGCCTCATATTTTGAGGCTATCGATAAAGATAACTTGAACTCTTTTTTCGATACCAAATATTTAACTGGGATTAATTATGCCAAAAAACTAACACTAGCCTTGAGAAAAGTCAACGAAAATGATGTTAAAGATCTTCAGCAAGTTGGATTTACAGATGGTGAGATTTTGGAAATAAATCAAGTCACAAGTTATTTCAACTATGTTAATCGAAGTGTTCTAGGTTTAGGCGCTAATACAAAAGATGATATAATCGGACTTTCACCCATAGAAAATGATGACCCAGAGAACTGGAATCACTCATAAACTTATAAATTATCCAACTGGTTACTACTTTTATCACTACTAATAGTCCAGAAGAAACCTACAAAGAAGAAAGTGTCAGCTGAAGGGCGAATTGTTCTTCTATCAAAAACTCCATTAGAATTAGTATCATTCGCATATTGATAGCCATTTACGTTATTAAAACCCAAGGCATTATTAACGGAGAAGTACAATATCTTCTGCTGGGAAATAAGGTATGCCCAATTTAGACTGAGGTTGTTATATGATTTCGTTTTCTCTGCAAGAAATTCATTGGTATTGGGATTATCATAGGGTCTGCCTGAAGCATGGGTATATGAAAACCCCACTTGTGAACGCCAATCATTTATCCAATATTTAGTGACAACAGAAAAATTGTGCTTTGGGGCAAAAATTGGTGTAGCCAGTTCCTCAAAATTCAAATAGTCACGTTCTGTATCCAAAAAGGAATAGGAAATCCAATAATCAAGGTTTTTGATATTCTTGTTATCCCTCCAAAAAACATCCAATCCTGTGGCATATCCACTTCCTAAATTATTGTAGTTTGAATCAAATTGGGGTCGGTCAGTATCATACTTGACTAATTTATCATAATCTTTGTAGTAGGCCTCAGCCCTAAACGTTTTGCCATCACCAGAATATTGGTAATTTAGAATGTAGTGGGAAGCTTTTTCGGTATCCAATGCTTTCTCGAATTTTACATATTCTACTGATGGATTTTGATAAAAATCTCCGTAAGCCAATGAGAACTGTCCATTTTCACTACTCTTGTAGGCCAAAGAAACCCTAGGAGCCAAATTGAAGGCCTGCATGGCATTTGAGTGTTCACCTCGTAAACCCAATTTCATTGCAAAACGATTACTGAAAAATATATCTGCCTCAGTAAACGCAGCAAATAGGTCATCATTGTATTCACTTTTAAAACTTAATTCGTCTTCCGTAAGGAAGGTATCGTCATAATCCAGATTAAAGTATTCTCCCCCAAAATTTAACTGAAAACGGCTGCTGAAGTTTTTCTTCAATTTTAATTTAAGATGTGTGCCAATTTCTTTCGTTTTAATCTCATCAGTCAGGATTGCTATTTCATTAGTATCGGCAGAAATACTTGCCCCTGCTGTAAGTGTCCATTCGTTTTCCAAGAAGTGCTTATAGGATGCATTGAAATAGAGGTTTTTGTTCTTCAACTTAAACCGAACAAACTCTTCAAAATTAATATCCTCTTGTTCAATATCAAGATCACTATGGTTAAAACCTGTATATAATTTAAAAATATTGTTTTCTCCCTTGCTTCGAAAAACAGCTTCCCCAGAAATAGATTCATAAGGCTTATTCCAGCGAACTCCTTGATTAGAAGGAATCAAGAACTCATAAGGTGCTAGATTGATATAAGAGGTGTTAATGCTCAAAGATTCATTACCCCAAATTTCGGTATGCCCTACGCCTCCACCTACAGACATTACCGAGATATCCGTTTTTTCCTGTTCAGGTACATCTATAGTATTCAGTAACAAGATGCTGGAGAGCGCTTGACCGTACTCAGCAGAATAGCCGCCAGTACTAAAAGTAATGCCTTTAAATAGAAATGGTGAAAATCGTCCTCTTGTGGGTATATTATTGGCTGTGGCATTAAAAGGTTGGAATACACGAAGGCCATCAATAAAGACCTGTGTCTCCCCTGCTGATCCCCCTCGTACAAACAATCGCCCATCTTCACTGACTGTTGATGTTCCAGGTAGTGTTTGAAGTGCAGCCACAAAATCACCTGCCGCTCCGGCAGTGGTAACAATATCCAAAGGCTTCAATACTGAAACCTTGGAATTATCCCCAGCCTCAAATAAGCCCGCTGTCAAGGTAACACCCGTAAGCTGATTAATAGCCTCCTTTAGTATAACGTGAAGATTCTTAAAAAATGTAACATCCCCTATTTCATAATGAGTCTCAAAGGATATGATTGAAATTACTAAAGTTTGGGTTCTACTTTCAGTAGTTTCAAAGGAAAAATTTCCATTCTCATCGGTAGAGGCTCCATCATAGGTACCTTCTAAATAAACATTTGCTCCAACAATAGGAGTGTTTTTATCATCCAATACAGTACCAGAAATATTGGTTTGAGCAATAATTAAGGTTGAAAGTAGAAGTGTGATTGGTAATAATAGTTGTTTAAGCACGGCTGTTTATTTTTGTTTGAACAAATGTGCGAACAGCAATGTGGTAAGGCTAAATAAGATGACCGAATTGTATTATTTGTGGCCTGAAATGTGCCTGATTTTTTGAATTACAATTCGCTCCAAGTATTCTACAGTTGGGTAGCTCCTTTTTTTTAAACCAACGGTTATTTGGGAAATTTGAACTATCTAATAACAATTAAAACCTTGAACATCATGAAAAAATTAGGACTTGTTCTAACATTAGTATTTACCAACGTAGTCGCAACTGCCCAAGAAATTAAAGGAGTTAACATCACAGTAACTATTGAAAATATACTTTCCGATGATGGGAAAATAATCGGAGCACTACATTCCACAGAAACATTTATGAAAGGCCCAGGCATACTGAATGAAGCAATTAATGCTTCCAAAGGAGAGGTCACCCTTACATTTTCAGATGTAACACCGGGCATATTTGCCATAATGCTTTTACATGATAGTAATAACAACAACAGGATGGATTATGAAACCAATGGAATGCCAAAAGAAAGTTATGCCACTTCAGGAAGTTTAGAACTATATGGCCCACCAACTTTTAATGCAGCGAAATTTGAAGTAGCCGACGAAGATTTGGAATTTAAAATTCGGTTTTAACAGGAATTCATCAATCAAAAAAGGCCCTGACGGTACCATCAGGGCCTTTTCTGATTCTATAAAATTGTAGAAGCTCTATATTTCTTCGGCCAACCAAGCCTTCATCATCCAAACTGTCTTCTCCTGTTCTGTGGGAAGTGCTGTAAAATACTCTATGAATTAAATCGATAAGGCACAGTTCTACCGAGCCAATTGAAATTTATACCCATGTAGTGGACCGGTCCTTTATGGACATCATAGATTTATTATCTTAGTACACACATAAGTAGGATATCATCAATGATGCTATCCCATTGTTAGCCTCCATTAGATGAAATTATCGCGACAATTAAAAATGGATCTCCACAAAGTAGCCGTCATTACTTTGGGCTATCTTATCATACATGTTTTCCTGTTTTTTTTCAATTCTGCGATAATCAATTCGCCTTATTCCCTTGGTCCATCTGAAGAGTTTACTGTTAAAAGTTATTTCCTTACAAACTTAGTTGGCGGTTTGGTAACAGGAGTGCTCAGCGGAGCCTTACTTGTTTCTGTCAATAATCATTTATTTCGCAGACGATCATTCAAGTTTGCCATGCTCACTACGCTCATGGCTTATGCGTTAATTTTTCTTCTGGTTACTATAACGTCTTCAATCGCACATATTTTAGGAGAAGATGGACTACAAGGAATATCGTTTGATTCAATAAAAATCACCCTCGTGTCCGTATTCGCAACTACATTGATAAGCACTTATTTTATTTTGTGGGGTGCCATCATACTTTTTACACTTTTCTTGTTACAAGTAAATGATAAATTTGGTCCTGGTGTATTGTTAAAATTCCTCGCAGGGAATTACCACAGACCAAAAAAAGAGGAACGAATTTTTATGTTTATGGACATGCGTTCTTCAACTTCTATTGCGGAGAAATTAGGCAACGAAAAATATTTTAATTTACTGAATGATCTGTTTTTCGACATCACCGATACGATTCTTAACAATGAAGGGGAGATATACCAATATGTAGGAGATGAAATTGTAATCTCTTGGTCGATCAAGAAGGGTACTCAAAACGCCAATTGTCTTCGTTGTTTTACTCAGATTCAAGAAAAACTTGCTGAATTAAGGCCTATCTACCAAAAGAAATATAAGGTTATGCCAGAATTCAAGGCAGGTCTTCATTATGGTTCTGTTATGGCAGGTGAAGTTGGTGTCATCAAAAAGGATATCATCTATTCTGGGGATATACTAAATACTACTGCGCGTATCCAGGAACAATGCAATCACTATGACGTAAACATCTTGATTTCTAAGGAGACTTTTGATCTTATTTCTGACACTAACGGTTATAAATTAATCCCTTTAGGAAGTATTGAACTCAGAGGGAAGAAAAGAAAAATAGACTTAAACACTATAAACACAATTTGATTGTTTAATTTGGAAATACAGAGGCTAACAAAAAATAAACGCCATTAAAACTGGCGTTCATTTAGACCGTTGTATACAATCTGAGATAAGAGAGAAATGAGATTAAGAATGCAAAAGCGAATTGAAAAAAATAGATGGAAATATTTGATATCCGAAATTCTATTGATTGTAATTGCAATTAATATAGGATTATGGTTTAATAATTTAAATGATCAAAGAAAAGC
>RCND010001867.1_pt1 | contig 11812 bp, 11 predicted proteins | sample 2041351 | NCBI WGS metagenome assembly RCND01 (sample SAMN09708230, study PRJNA481090) | Marine sediment metagenome, whole genome shotgun sequencing project. | biome: marine sediment; feature: ocean; material: sediment; isolation source: Sewage treatment plant 12B marine sediment (STP12B) ...
GCGAGCCATACTGGAATTTCTGTTTTGATTCCAACTTGGGCTAGAGCAGGAGGAAATAAAGCTTTTAAAAAAAGGTTGAAAGACGCTCAACTGCGCGATAGTATTAAAAAAGGAATTATTTATAACATACTCAATGATAGAGGAGGTAGCGATTTAGCTAGAATACAGTTTGCTAAAGTTAAATGGGATCCTGATTTGGAAGGAAAAACATTAAAATATTGGTGTGAAAGCAAAGGCTTAGAACCGAGTGTAGAAAATGGTGCTGATTTGGTCATTCTAGCACAGGCCAATGGTGGAGCTTCTTGTATATATCATGCAATGGACGAGAAAGATGTTGAACGCATTATGAAGCACCCTCAAACGATGATAGCCTCTGACGGAAGGCTTACTGAAATGGGTGTTGGCCACCCCCATCCGAGAGCATATGGTACTTTTCCGAGAGTCTTAGGTCATTATGTTCGTGAGAAAAAAATTCTTTCGTTGAGTGAGGCCATTTATAAAATGACAAAACTACCAGCGAAAAATTTAGGATTATCAGACCGTGGTAGAATCGAAGAAAAAATGAAAGCCGATATTGTTATTTTTAATCCTAAAACAATAGTCGATAAGTCGACCTTTGAAAAACCACATCAGTATTCTGAGGGCATTGATTTTGTAATTATAAATGGTAAAATTGCTATAGATAAAGGAACATTTAAAGGGTTAAAAGCTGGTTATGTTTTGAAAAAAAATCAATAGAATCATGAAAGACGTTGTAGTTTCTTTTTGCTTTATTTTTATAACAGTATTTCTCTATGGTCAAACAGAAATAGGAAATATTGAAATTTATCTTGGTGATATTATAGATAATGCTCCGGGAAGTACCGGGGATAATTATATGGAGCCTAGCACTACACAATTAAATTTATGGAATAGCACTGTAGCTTTTATTTTAGTTGATGATTTAGTAAATGCACGATCGAATGCAAGTGGGTTGAACTATCAAATTACAGAATTTACTGATACCTCTATTTCACCAAGTCAAATTTTTTATGTGCTAGAAGAGAAAAGCCCGCAATCGAATTATTGGGGTACTTATGTTTTTAGCAAAACACCAACTCGCGATAATTTAGTCATTCAAGCTCCACATTCAAAATTTGATACGAATACAGGTAAACAAGCTGTTTATTGTTTTAAAAATACAATGGCAAGAGCCCTTTTTATTAATGGAACACATCGTTGTAATAGTGCTAATTATTCATCCTGTTCAGGTACGACAAGCGTTTGTGGTTCGAATGATTCATATAGAATTTCGGATATGGCACATACCACGACTTCTATATTTCAGAAAACTACTGAAAACATATTCAATGCTATTTCAAATTCTGTTTTTATTCAATTGCATGGTTTCGGTAAGCAGAGTACAGATCCATATGTAATTATAAGTAATGGAACGCGCGAAACACCTACGTCAGATTATGCCACATTAATAAAGGATGCACTTTTCATTGAAGACAATTCATTAACTTTTGAATTGGCTCATATTAATACTTCTTGGACACGTCTTATAGGATTTACCAATACTCAAGGCAGGCTGATAAACAACTCATCAGATTTTTGTACTACTTCGGCAACAATAACATCGGGTAGATTTATACATATTGAGCAAGAAAAATCAAAATTAAGGGATGATGAAAATGATTGGATGAAAATGAGTAATGCACTATCTAATGTGTTCTCAAGTACCTTAAGTACTGATGATTTTGCTTTTAATTATGAGGTTTTAGTATATCCAAATCCGGCCTCAAATAGAATTTTTGTTAAAGGAGAAAATATTCAGTCGGTTGATATATTTAACTTGTTGGGGCAAAAAATTAAGACGACATATAATACTCAATATGATCCTATCTTTAGTATTGATTTGGAAAAAAACTTAAATGCAATTTACCTTCTAAAAATTATAACAGACTCTAAGATTATATTTAAAGAAATTGTGGTTCATTAAGCTATTGTCATAAAATGAAAAGAATTTATCTCATAACTCTTTATGCACTCTTTTTACTGCTTACTGGCTCTAAGATGAATGCACAGTCTTTATCGGCAAAAAAGATTAAATCGGCCACAGAAGAAAAGTTCACAAGCGCCACTTATAAGCTTAAAGAATTTTTAAAAATTCCTAATGACGGTAATTATCCTGAACAGGTAGAAAATAATTTGACATGGTGCAGTGATGTTTTTAAAGCACTGAATTTTGAAACTACGGTGTTGACTACAGATGGAGCGCCTGTTTTATTTGCTGAAAAAAAATTTCATAAAAAGGCTGAGACGGTTCTTTTTTATCTTCAAATAGATGGTCAGCCGGTTGATAAAAGTAAATGGGATCAAGAAGATCCATTTTCTCCTGTTTTAAAGGAAAAAAATAGTAATGGCAAGTGGGAAAAGATTGATTTTAACCTTGAAGAGAATAATTTCAATCCTGAATGGAGAATTTTTGCGCGTTCTGCATCAGATTCTAAAGGCCCCGCTATCGCTTTCATCTCTGCCCTCGAAATTTTTAATGCAAAAGGATGGAAACCGGCTTATAATATTAAAGTTATTATGGATTTTCAAGAGGAATTAGGGTCACCTCATCTAGCGAAAACTGTGATAAATTATAAAGAATTATTACAAACAGACATGGTTTTAATTATGGATGGTACAAGGCATCTGTCAAACTTACCGACACTTACATTTGGGGCAAGAGGTATCGCTACAGCAACCTTAAAAGTTTTTGGGCCAAGGTATCCACTGCATAGCGGTCAATATGGTAATTTTGCTCCGAATCCTGTTTTTAGCGCTGCAAAGTTAATAGCAGGTCTTAAAGATGATGATGGCGTCGTAACTATTCCAGGCTTTTATGATCATATTTATTTAAGTGATAAGGAAAAAAAGGTGCTTAATGATTTGCCAGAAGATATGGTTGCTATTAAAAAACGACTCGGCATTGCTAAACAAGAGTCTATAGGTAATACATATCAAGAATCGTTACAGTACCCGTCTTTAAATATAAGGGGTTTAAAGGCTGCTTGGGTTTCTAAAGAAGTCAGAACAATAATTCCGTCTGAAGTGATTATAGAGATCGATATGCGCTTAGTACCAGAATCTGATGGAGAAAGACAAATGCAATTACTGAAAAAATATATTCAAGACAAGGGCTTTCATCTGGTCGATTCTATTCCGACAGATCACGAGAGGAATACATATTCAAAATTAGCCTCTTTTAAATATAAATTAGGATCTGCTCCTTTTAGAACCTCATTTGATTCACCTATGGGCCTAATGCTCAATAAAGCAATGAAAAGAATTTTCGATGATAAAGTTGTAAATATGAGATCAACAGGAGGTTCTCAACCTATAGCGGCTTTCATTAAAACCTTAGGCGTATCGGCAGTTTCTATAAGGATTCCAAATCCAGATAATAATATTCATAGTCCCAATGAAAATTTACGTTTAGGAAATTTCTTTGAAGGAATACAATCATGTTTAGCAATTCTGAGCCAACCTATAAAGGACAATAAAGAATGATCCCTTGGCTCATAATCAGCTTTACTGTTATCGTTGTTTATTTTTTAGATCGATGGGAGAATAGATATATTAAATCTGTGTTTGATTGGGTGCCAGCAATATTGTTAGCGTATTTAATTCCGGCCGGTATTTCTGCTTTGATTGAAAAAGATTTTTCTGCAGATAACATACATAATTACAGTAAGTTATACGTTATTCCATTAGCGATAATTGCCGTAATGAGTACCTTATCTTTACAACAGCTTAAAGCGATTGGCTGGAAGCCTATAGCAGTGTTTGTTTCTGGGTCTTTATGGATAGCTTTATTTCCGGTTTTTCAGGTATTTTTATTTTCAGATAGTTATTTAGTTTCTGAAGTTTTTGTCAAGCAAGAATATTGGAAAGGAATTCCTCCTATTGTAGGCAGTTGGATAGGTGGTAGTACAAGCCAATTGGTGCTAAAAGAGTTGGTAGACTGCCCAGAAAATATTTTTTTAACTGTGCTGGTATTTGATAATATTCTGGTGAATATTTGGACAATCTTAATGTTTCAAGGAATAAAAAAGAGTAATTTTTTAAGCAAAAAATTAAAGATTACGAATTTAATGATGCCAAAAGAAATTGAGAGAACTAAAGGTAAAAGGTTGAGTAAGTTGTTTTGTTTTCTAATTTTAATAGTGGTAGTGCTTGTTGTAAATGTGTTAGTACAATCCTTTGTCACAAAAATTATTATTTTATCATTTTTAGGGTTACTGCTAAGCAATTTTATCAAAGATTGGAATTTTGATTTTGCACTAAAATTCGGAAGTGTTTTAATTTTAATTGTAATGTCTATTCTAGGTCTAAAATTAAAATTTGATCTTTTTGAGTTCGACGTCAGTTTTTTATCTTTTCTGATAATTTGGTTGGTAAGTCACTTTGTCATTATGCTTATAATGGCAAAAATATTAAATGTGAATCTTGCCTGGGTACCCATTGCGAGTATGGCAAACGTAGGAGGTATCGCTACAGCACCAGCCGTAACTGCCGCATATGAAAAAAAATGGATGCCCCATGCAATTATATTAGCCATACTAAGTATGGCAACAGGAACTTTTTGGGGAATGTTAACGATATATCTCTTGAAGACTTTTATTAGTTAGAAATTAACACCCTATTTTATCTTAGTTTTTTTCTTCTATAGTATTTATAACGGGTTCCTCAGGAGCCGTATTCTCGACTGTTTTCTTGCGTTCATCTCTAATTCTAATACGGAGTATAAAATCACTCGATTTATTATTTGTCTCTGTAATATTTTTTGTACTATTAAAAATAAGAAATGTTTCAAAACGATAACCATTTTTCAATTTAAATCCTATCCCTGGAGATATCCTTATCAAATCATTAAAGCGATCGGTTTTTTTCAAATTAAAAAACACTTCTGTTTCCAGAGGGAAGTATAAACCTTGAGTAAAACCAAATAAATGTTTATCCCAAATAATTTCTGTTGATAGTTTATATCGCAATCGAAATCCAACTGACCAATCATTACTAAAAGAAGTTTGAAGTCGTTCTTCAAGCCTCACGTAATTATGAATGGTTAGGAGCTTTAGTGTTTTTATATTATATCTAATCCCTTGATTTAGCCGTAGTTCTAAATTGTCGTTAGCATCATGATTTGAAGTATAAATAGCGCCTGCTCCAAGATGATAGGAGTTAATTAATTTGAGAAATTTATTTTCTGAATTATTCTTGATATTCATGGTAGAAATGGCTAAAACTTTGTCGTAAACTTTAGGCGTTATCTTTCTAAACCCTATCTGCGTAGATATATCACGAGCTTTACTTTTTGAATTAGAAAAATTATAATCTATCCAAAACTGTTGATTGACTTTAACATCTTGATCAACGATGCTATCCTGTGCAAATCCTTTTTTTGAAATAAATAGCACAACAATTAAAATCAACCAGATTTGTTTCATAAATACATAACTATGAAATCAAAAAAACTATACTTAGAATTAATGATTTTTTATTTTAAAAATTTAACGCCAAAGCTAATAATAAAATACTTACTGGTAATATAAGTTGTTCATAAGATAGACTGTCAGGATGTGCAAAAAAGATTAAAGAACACCAAACTGTTAAGGTGAGCAATAATGTTTCCCATAGCAATATTTTTAAGTCTGTAAACGAATTTTCATTCCCTACATACAGTTTATATATTCCGCTACCAAGCGCTAATATCAGTCTAGGGCATTTTTTTTCTTCAAATTGAACCTCTTACCAAGGGTAACTCTGAATTGTTGGGTAGATAAACTAAAATCGTAAGGGCCAAAATCGATTTGCCGGAAATTAACAGATCCAGTTAGGCCCATAAAGAAATGTTTATGTTCATACCCCAGAGCAAGACTGGTTAGAAGCTGAGCTGCTGCCTGATTTTTATCGCCAGATGAACCGTTCAGATCCTTTACTTCTACCCGCTGAAATCCAAAACCCGGAAGTAAAGTAGCTCCAATGGTCCAATGGTCGTTAATAATGTAATTATAGGCATAGCCGGCCGAAATACCGATCGCCAGATTTTTAAATTCCTTTATATTAATTACCTCTCTGAACTCATCTGGGAATTCAGCCGGGACAAAACCATTGTCTGTTTTGGCCTCATCGAAATAGCCAAACATTCCGAGAAGAAAACTTCCCGCGCTGTTTTTTTGGACTTCATCACGCACAAAAGCAGCTCTATAGGAATAGCGTTCAGAATTAAAGATATAAAACCCGGTTACCCCAACAGAAAGAACTTGCATGTCGCCGATTTGGGGAAAAAAATTGTTCGTCCAGTTGATGAAATCGTTAGGATTCGAATTGTAATATCCTTTGTATAGCTGAAAAAATGCGTCTCCACCAATTTTACGACCATATAGGCTTCCCCTGAAATCTAGACTTTCGGTTTTACCAAATTTCTCCTTACTGCCTGAGGATTTGGGTAGGCTGAATGCAACACTGAGTCCAAACCCGTTATAATTAAACCCAACACCGAGACTGGTAGACCCGTTTGGCAATAATTTAAGCTCGGTATTATTTTCCTTATTTTTTATGAAAGCAGCATTTGTTTTAGTGTTGGTATAGATACGCAAAAGGAATTTATCTGAATAATCTATAATATTAGTGCTATCCTGCCCATGCAAAAAAGAGGATACCAAAAATATCGCAATATATAGACCCGTAGTCTTTTGATGTATTGAATTATTGGAATTCAAGTTGTTAGTTTGATATTTGATGTTATGGGCAAAATAGAAGTTTTCCAGCAAATAGGATTACTTACTTGTTTTGTAAAATATATGATTCCCTCAATAATCGAAAGAAAAAGGTACTATAAGTTAAGGCTTTATTAGAAGCTATAACCATAACCCAGTTCTACTGTAAGATCAAGGTCTGAATTTCCAAGACTCTGTTCAATGCCCGTTGAGACATCAAAGCCATGTTGGCCCTTTTGATATAGTGTATAAACACCAATTAATCCAACAGTGTAACCTCCATTTTTGTTAAATTTTAAATTTCCAGTATCGTTGTCATCATCAAAGAGCCCTTTTCCAATACCCAAGCCTAGTACAAATTTTGGGGTAAAAACATAACCGAATGCCAAACTTGGTGTTAATGTATTAATTATAGTATTATTCGAAGTTTTTGATTTTGAAATTTCTTGATCATATCCCATACTAATATTTATAACCCATTTATCAGTAAGGAGTCTAGAGTAGTCTACACCTAATCCCCAGAAGTAGGCATCTTTATTAAAAAAGAAACCCGTACTTGTTGCAGCTCCAAATGTACTCTTGTATCCAGGAGCTGGCTTTCCAAGCGACTGACTTTGTACTTCTTGCGTACTAAATACACATAAGACTAACACCACAATACTTATGCTGTTTATAAGCTTTACCCTGTTGTTTAACACGTTATGGTATAATGAAGTGTTGTCTTTAGTTATCAAGTTATTTATACTTTAATAGTTATTACTTGTTGGCTAAACAAATCGGAAATTCTATTAATTGAGTGATCTTTTATTAGAACATTACTTTAATTATTAAAACGAATAGCCTAAAGTAATACCGTATCTGAATGAGGGAAGCGTCAAGCTTTGATTATTGTTATTTGGTGAAAAATCGAAATCGGCATCGATTAAATCAGCAAGGGAAATTAATTCCAATGCCTCATTCAAGTCAAACCAGAATGCGGGCGGAGCGGCAATCACCTCTTTTAATTTAAACTTGTAGCTACCTGCACCGGGACCTGCAATCAGGAAATCGAGGCTGAAACGTTTTGATAAGGCCAGTTTATAGCCTACCATTAAACCTATAGAATTTGTAGTTATTGTGGCATCATATTGAAAAGGAAATTCTCCGTCCTCATTCGTGTAAAGACCTTTAAAATCAGAATTATAGTTGATAAAGGTAACATAAGCCCCAAAATAAAAGCCCGTTGTCATACCATTAGTCTTCTCCTTCAGATAATATCTGAATTCGGGGATAATACGGGTTCCGCTGTAGCTTAATTCGTCTGTTTTTATAAAATCCGTATCTAAACCAGATAATCTTAGAAGGCCATTGTTTCCTTTATAACCAACAAGAAGGTTCACACCTATATGTTTACCAAACGCCCGTTCATAACCGAACATGTACGAGCCATTGATTAGATCGGTAATCATGAATTTTACTTCATTATTACGTATCGGTTCAGAGGTGTCTTCCTGACCCATTATTGGGAGGCAAATGAGCGAAAATAAGATTGCGTAAATGAAATTTTTCATAGTATGATTTTTCAAGTTAATAATATTTATGTTCAAATTTTTATAAATAATTTTAGGTTGAATCAACGGAATAACATGCTGTTTAATTCATTGTACATAAAACTACTGTAGTTCTTTTTTTTGTGCACTAATGCTCGCATATTTTCCAACCAAAATTGCAACTATGACAGCAACATAAAATTGCCCAGTAACGGCAATAAACATTGATAAAGATTGAGCTAATGGTAATTGTGGTGTAATATCACCATAACCCGCGGTTGTAAGCGTAATCATGGTATAATATACCAGTTCCATTTCTGTTTTTCCTGTGGCATTATAAGACCCTGGAATATAAAGATCACAAAAGGCTACCAGACTAATAAACATGATGCCCAGCAGTAGATAACCATTTACAGCCTCTACTAGTGAGAATATATTCACGTTTTTTTTTGTTAACAAATCTTTGATGACTGACCCAACTATAAAAATGATAAATAGATTGGTCAATAACTCTGACAGATAGTGTAAGTATACAAAATCTGTGGTTCGCGTAGCTAGTTCAATCAAGATCGCGCCAACTCCTATTAATGTGACTCTGGTACTGATAGAATATGCAGCCAAAAAAATAATAATAGAAAATAGAATGATCGAAATTATGCTTGTGGGAAAGTCAAAAACAGGTAGTAAAAAAATAAAAACCAAACAAGAAAGCAGTAGTAGCACTGATGATACTGCTTGATTTTTTAGTATTACATCCACTTTCTTAAACATACTATCAATAAAAATTTAGTTGTCAAACTATCTATCGTTAATGAACTATTTTTCAGGCTCAACTAACTGTTATTCCTTGGGTTGTACAGGAAAAGCTTTCATAATTTTAGCAACTCCTTGTTTTATGTTTTCTTCACGTTTTGATTTATTTTCACTAACGGTCTTTTTCCCAATACCTTGCCAAATTTGCTTTTTGGTTTGCGCATCAAAAACATCGACAATTAAGGTTCCAACTTCATAATCATTTTGGGTGGTGGTTGTGGTACTGCTTCCCATTCCAATTCCAGCTCCATAGCCTGCTCCGTATCCATATCCGTACGCTGGAGCGTACATGCCACCATACATTCCGTTATTGTAGTGATCCGTGTAGGAGCTATAACTCGTTTTTTGATCTACCACAATGTAAAGGGATATTATGGCATCTCCTTTGCTTTGATCTACCGTCCATCCTCGCAAGGCAAATTCGTTTTGAAATGCGCTTTCTATTCTATCTTTGTCAAAACTGGTTAGCAGCTGATCACTCTTTTCTGCCCAGCCGTAATATGTAAATGTTTTGTATTTGGTGAAGTCCGCCGTTTTATCGTAATCAGATGTTACTGAAACGCTACTTCCACAAGCCGTTGTTAATAATCCTAATAAAATAAGATAAATGTAATTTTTCATGATTAATAGATTTTATGATGAATTAAATATTTCGTTTTTTTAGAATCCAGTTAAAAATAACTGGTAATATAAACCATGCAAGGGTCCATACCATTGGACCTACAAATGCGAGACCAATATTTACTACGGCCACAGAAGGTTCCATTAGATTACTTCGGGTGATGCTATTTACTTCGTCCTCGTTGAGCGATTCACTCATCAAATTATGCTTCGATGCATAGACCCATGCCCCAACACCTGTAAAACCTGCAAGCGCTAAACTAGCCGCTTGCAATGCTGGTGATGATTGACTTTCTAATGCTGGATCTGCTATAGCAAAATATATAAACAAACAAACTAAAAATAATTGAATCAAGGAAAGTGCTGCGTGCATACCATCTGTTTTAGTCAAATGCTTAAACAAACTATTATTTTGATTCCAATACATCAATGCTAACCCGCCACCAATAAATATTCTAAGTAGTTCGCTCGAATTGTCAATCAGATGACTTAAGAGTCCCAAGGGTTTATGCGACCACTCCATATCTTCTATAAGAGGCATATAGTGGGTTATCATAAAGAAAAAGAGCAAGGCATAAACGATGTCTATAAACCGACTTAACCTATTTAAATAAATATGATCGGGTACTGTACTTTCTTGATTCATTTTTTGCTTTTGTATAAAATCTATTATAATAAATAAAACCTACTCTAAAAATTCATTTCTCATTTTACCTACTACTTGCCTACGGGCATAGTATACGTGAGGTTAAGACGGAATGAATTTTGAACAGCTGGGCCCTCCCAATTTTTGTAAATCCCACTTGTCTGGTATTCGGCATAGGCGTTAAGCGAGCCTTTTTCCAGTACCCATACTTTTCCAAATCTTACCCCTATTGGTAGGAAAAAACCATTTGTGTTCCAATCGTATAGCGCTACCATATCTCCGTTTCCAACATAATATCCTGAAGATCCAAAACGATAATTTAAGAAAGGTGCAATCCCCAGAGGATTGGCATCTGAAGCTCCAGCTGGTAATGCACTTGGATCAACAGCTCTCCATGATTGAGTAACTAAAACTCCGTAAAACCATAATCCTGAATTATTTACAAGGGCGGCAGAAAATCCATAACCCCATTCACTTTTTGATACATTTTTATTTCCAGGTGCTGTGATTAATGGACCAATACCTGTACGTCCTGATCCCCAATCCAAAGCTTTTGGAATGATCAATGCAAAAATTTCAGTATTACCGAATCCAGATTCACCACTACTCACGTTTTCATAATGACGGAATGTTACTCTAGGTAGTATGGTTAAAGATTTTAAGGGAATAGGAGCAACAACACGCAACTGTGCAAAGTTGTCTAGTCCAGGTCGCCGTGGTTCCCCATTAACATCATCACTATAATAATTGGGCATGAATTGATAGGCAAATTGAAAACTCCATTGTGTAGCAGTAGCATCCATTGCTTTTGCTGCAGCATCTGTTTCGGGTTCTTCAGTATCATCGTTTTCTTGCGCAAATGAACACACTGAAAAAAACGACAGCAATACAATAAATAAATATTTCATAATTTTTTCTTTTTCAATAATTAATTTCTCGTCTAGCTATTTAGTTACTTTAGCATCATAGTGAAACAATCCACTCAACTTATCCCAAAAATCCCCACCTAAAACGAAAATTCCAATTATGAATATCCCGTCTAGGACTAAATGAGACCAAAGCGGTAATTCCTTCAAAAGTGGAATAAAGTGGGCGAGATAGGGTTGTAAAATCCCAAAGACAATTGGAATACTAAATAACACTAAACCCAAATAATAACGTTTCCGACTAACCTGATCGGGCGGTAAATATTGTTTCAAATACTTTCCGACTTTTTGTTTTATATATTCATAGCCTTGTTTCCCCATCACTACGATCGCCAAGAGCATAAAAAGTTCAGGAATACCAAAGGCAAGCAAACCCGATATTATACTTTTGGTAGCGGTAGACCAACTAGAGGCTACAACTAAAGGAATTAAAAGAGGGCTAAAAAACCCTAGCACTAAAATCACCACTCCAATTGTGAGTTTCGTTTTTGAGCGCTTTGGATTTTTCAACTCTTCTTTATT
>RCND010003479.1_pt1 | contig 11809 bp, 7 predicted proteins | sample 2041351 | NCBI WGS metagenome assembly RCND01 (sample SAMN09708230, study PRJNA481090) | Marine sediment metagenome, whole genome shotgun sequencing project. | biome: marine sediment; feature: ocean; material: sediment; isolation source: Sewage treatment plant 12B marine sediment (STP12B) ...
CACTAAAAGCACTACTTTTGCAGCTCATATTATGAAGCAGCAATGAAAATTTCCTATAACTGGCTCAAACAATATATTGCTACCGACCTAAGCCCACAAGAGGTCAGCGAAATCCTTACCAATACCGGACTGGAGGTAGAAGGACTTGAAGAGGTCCAGTCGATTAAGGGTGGACTGGAAGGGGTGGTTATCGGAGAGGTCCTCAGCTGTGACTTACACCCCGATGCGGATAAGCTTACAGTATGTAATGTAAACCTGGGTGAGGGCGAGCCGGTACAGATTGTTTGTGGAGCTCCCAATGTGGCGGTAGGACAAAAGGTCCCGGTAGCCACCGTAGGCACCACCCTCTGGCCCGACGAAAAAGGATTTACCATCAAAAAGGCGAAAATCCGCGGCGCACTCTCCATGGGCATGATCTGTGCCGAAGATGAACTGGGTCTAGGTAGTTCCCACGATGGAATCATGGTTCTGGATCCGGAAGCCATACCGGGTTCACCAGCTGCCGACTATTTTCAGGTAGAAAACGATTATGTATTTGAGATCGGGCTGACTCCCAACCGGATTGACGGGGCCTCTCACCTTGGTGTGGCCAGGGACCTGGCTGCCTTCCTGAGGCAATCGGGTAAAGTGAAGCTTTCGAAACCATCTGTGGAGGCCTTCAAGAGCGACAACAACCAGCTGTTTATGCCTGTTGAAATTAAGGAGAAGGCAGGATGCAAGCGTTATTCGGGACTTACCCTTCAGGATATTAAAGTAGCAGAGAGCCCCACATGGTTGCAAAACCGCTTAAGGGCCATTGGCCAAACCCCCATCAACAATGTGGTGGATATCACCAATTTTGTCCTGCATGAAACAGGACAACCCCTTCATGCTTTTGATGCAGCGCATATCACCGAAAATAAAGTGATTGTAAGGACCATGCCTGAAGGTACTCCATTTGTTACGCTGGATGAACAAGAGCGCAAACTACGGGCTACGGACCTTGTGATCTCCAATGGTGAAGAGAGCATGTGCATCGCCGGCGTTTTTGGGGGCATCAAATCGGGCGTAAGTGATAAGACCACCTCCATTTTCCTGGAGTCGGCATGTTTTGATCCGATCTATATCCGCAAGACAGCCAGGCATCACCAGCTCAATACTGATGCATCTTTCAGATTTGAGCGGGGATCGGACCCCAACATGACTGTCTGGGCACTGAAACGTGCCGCTTTGATGATCAAGGAAATTGCGGGAGGCAGCATATCATCCAAGCTGGTTGATGTCTACCCCGAACCGGTGGAAGACTTCCGGGTTGAGATCTCATTTGCTCATGTGGACCGCCTGATCGGGAATCATCTGGATCCAGGCACCATCCGTTCCATTCTTGAATCACTGGAAATCCGGGTGGAAGAAGAAGATAAGCAGGGAATGGTCCTTCGTGTCCCCCCATACCGCGTAGATGTTCAGCGGGAGGCAGATGTGATCGAAGAGATCCTCCGGATTTATGGATTCAACCGGGTGGAGATCACCAACGGACTGCGCTCTACCCTCTCCTCCACAATCAAACCCGATAAGGAGCAGGTAGTAAACATGACTTCAGATCTCCTCTCTGCCAATGGCTTCTTTGAGATGAAATCAAACTCGCTGACCCCGGCATCCTATTATGATGCGGAGGAGATGGATCCCATTGCTGTTAGACTAAACAATCCACTGAGTCAGGATCTGGCCCTGATGCGTCAAAACCTGTTGTTCGGGGGCCTGGAGGCCATTGCCTACAACATCAACCGGAAGCAGAATGACCTGAAGTTATATGAGTTTGGAAACTGCTACTTTCATAGAGCTGAGAAAAAAGGAGATGATCCTCTGGAGAAATACAAGGAAGCCTTCCATATGGGCATCTACTTAAGTGGGAATGTGCAACAGGGCAACTGGATTCAAAAACCCGTAGAAGCTTCTTTTCAGCAATTGAAGACCTATGTGGAGATGGTATTGATTAAGCTGGGTATCGATCCCATGACACTGGCTTGTAAAGGTTCGGAAAATCCCAGTTTTGATGAAGCTCTGATTTACCTCCAAAACAACTCCCCGCTGGTAGAATTTGGAAGAGTCGCCCAGCAAACAGTAAAGCAGTTCGATATCAAGCAGACTGTATATGCCGCTGAATTCAACTGGGACCTGGTCCTGAAAGTGCTTACCGGACACAGGATCCTGTTTAAACCGCTCCCAAGGTTCCAGGTGGTAACACGCGACTTTTCCCTGATGCTAGACCGCTCTGTAACCTTTGAAGCACTAAGGACCCTGGCCTTCAAAGCTGAAAGGAAGCTATTGAAGAAGGTGGCTCTCTTTGATGTTTATGAAGGGGATAAAATAGAGAAGGGGAAAAAATCATACGCCCTGACTTTTACCCTTCTGGATGAAGATAAGACCCTTACTGACAAACAGATCGATAAAGCCATGCTGCGCATTGCCGGTGCATTTGAAAAGGAGCTTGGTGCCTCGGTCAGGGGAATGTAAACTAATGGATTCTGCCATTACCCTCTACAGAGGGGACATCACACAATTGAACGTGGACGCCATTGTGAACGCTGCCAATCGGACCCTTCTGGGTGGTAGTGGTGTGGATGGTGCCATACATCGTGCAGCGGGACCGGAATTATTGGAAGCCTGTCGTCTCCTGGAAGGATGTGATACCGGCGAAGCCAAAATAACACCGGGCTTCCTGCTTCCTGCTTCCTATGTGATTCATACGGTGGGGCCGGTTTGGCAAGGAGGAAAAAACAGAGAACCGGAGCTCCTTTCTCAGTGTTATTCAAACAGTCTGGAGCTGGCTCTGCGTAAGGGGCTCACATCCATTGCCTTTCCCAATATCTCTACCGGTGTATATGGTTTCCCCAAGGCACTGGCTGCTGAAGTAGCCATCACTGCTGTGAAGGCTTTCCTGGACAAGCACGGAACGCTGATCCAGACAAGCTTTGTTCTGTTTGACCGTGAAAATGAAATCCTCTACAAGAATCTTCTAAGAGGGTAGTTATAGAACACTAAAAAAGGATTCCAAATCCGATGGCATAACGGAAATTTTTAAATCCGAAATTGACCTCCAATTCTGTAGATGGATCTATGGAAATGGGATCCATTCCCAACCAATCCAGCTTCTTGTTAATCTCCTCCTCGATGGTGGAAATCAGAGCTTCCAGATCCTCAGAATCAAGGTCGGCACTGAGTTTGTAAGTAGACAGGCGGGGACCAGCAAACATGATGTCGACGGTCCATCTTTGCTTAAAAACAAACTGATATCCAAGTTGCAGTCCTGCTCCAAGTTCACGCAAATTGGAAGCCACTAGTGCTTGTTTATATTCGCTTCCATTCCAGAAATTGAAGCTCAGGCTCCCGAAATACTTTGTATACCTTCCATAGAGACCAGCATAAAATCCGGAAGGAGATCCACCGCACTCACAGAAATTGAAATAATACCTGACTTCGGGAGTAAGAGAGAATCCAGTGATTCCACTTGATTCGGTGGTTATAATTGCTTCACCCAGTCCAAGGGCTTTAGGGGCATTGCCTCCCCATCTGTAACCTGCTCCGGCCAGCACCGTCCAATGCTGATTCAGCTTTCTTTCATACAGCGTGGAGACATTGCTGAACAGCAGTGCAGCAGTATTAACTTTCACACTGTTTTTATACTCTGGTACTATTGTGTCCTGTGCCTTAGCCATCAAGGGAAGGAGCAAAACACATAAACTACACACTAAGTACCTACTTTTCAAAGAATAAAGTTTTAATTTTGAATTAAGTCGCTTAAACAAATTGATGCTCCAAACGTTTATTGATGAAAGATACTGAAAGAAATTTATTTAATATTCCAAATATGAAAAGAGCTATAATAATCGTTTTTGCAGCGCTGTTGACACTTCCTGCATTCACACAGGAGCTCAGTAAGAAGGAGCAGAAGCAACTTGAGAAAGAGCTGAAAAAAGAACAAAAAGCTGAGGAAGCTGCCCAAAAAGCCCAAATTGTAGAGGTGATGGTACACTACCAGCGATTTGTTTTGGAGGCCAATACTTTAAGAGACAAGCGCGGCAATTCAGTGCAGGTGTCTGCCAACCTGAATTTCATCGCATCAGACTCAATAACCGGGGTGATACAGGTGGGATCAAATACCTATATTGGAGACAACGGTGTAGGAGGAGTTACCGTCGAAGGGTCCATCTCTGACTACAAGTACACTGTAAATGAAAAGAGCGGCAGCTATACCATCTCTTATTACCTGAGGACGCCAGTGGGTAGCTACGACATTCGAATGAATGCTTCTCCCGATGGTCGGGCAGATGCCAGTGTAAGCTCCACCACCTGGGGCGACAAACTCAATTATTCCGGATTCCTGGTACCCCCCGCAATGTCAAGGGTATATAAGGGCAGCTCGCTTTGAGGGTGCTCTAGTCCTCCAGTTTGTAAAGGAAACGTTTAATGCTTCGTTTGGGGGTCTTTTCGAACTCCGTCTCGTGGATATGAATCTTTAGAAGGGTATCGTAAGCCGCTGCATAGTGGTTGTATTCCTTCCTGTTCTCCTCCATTTTGGATTCCAGTTCTGCTTCTACCTTATCGGCTTTCGCCTGGTCAAGATCAGGATAGACCAGGGCCTCCAGCTTGTGGCTGCTGTTCATCAGTACCACCGCCTCGGCCACATAGGGCAAGTTGCATAGTTTGGCCTCAATCTCTTCGGGATATATATTCTGGCCCGATGAGCCCAGCAGCATACTCTTGCTTCTTCCCTTTATATAGATAAATCCATCCTCATCAGTGATGCCCAGGTCCCCCGTATGAAGCCAGCCCTCTTCATCGATGGTGGCTTTGGTGGCCTCTTCATTTTTGTAGTATCCTTCCATCAGATTTTCCCCCTTCACCAGAATCTCTCCGGGAACCTTGAAGGGTTCTTTAGAATCGATCTTCAGCTCCATAATATCAAGTATCTTCCCACTGGACCCTCTTCTGGTGTTGGCAAACCCTTCATAGGACATCAGGGGTCCACATTCGGTCATCCCGTAGCCAATGGTAAATGGGAACTTAATCTTGGTCATGAATTCCTCCACTTCGGCCCCAAGTGCAGCACCCCCGAGCACCGCTTCCCTGAATCGGCCACCAAAGGTCTCGATCAGAGACTTCCGCATCTTTCCATAAATCAGGCCCTTCACTCCCGGAATCTTGGTCAGAACTTTCATGGATCCCTTCTGTAAAATGGGCATTAGCTTTTTCTTGTATATTTTTTCAAAGAAGATGGGCACAAAGAGGATCAGGTGGGGTCTTATTTCAGAGAAAGCCTTGATAATCACTGGTGTGGCCGGCAGTTTGCCCAGGATGGTTACATGCACGCCTACTGCCATGGGAAAGAGATAATCGAAGGCACAACCGTAGCAATGGGCCAGCGGCAGCAGGGCCAGCATCTTCTCCCCGGGATGTAATTCTATGGAACGCATGGCAAAATCAATGTTCCCGGCCAGACTATTGGCCGACAGTACCACCCCTTTACTGAATCCGGTGGTACCAGAGGTGTAGTTTATCTCCACCACCTCGCTATTATCCACCTCTGCATATTTCACCTGTTCAGGACCAAAGCCATTGGTAAATTTCGTATAAAACAGTTCGTCCAGCCCAGCATGTGCCTTCTTCAGAGCAGGTTTCGGTTTGCTTGAAAGAATACTAAAATCATCCAGTGATAAAATGCTAAGCACATTTGTCATCTCCTCCTCCGATAGTCCATTCATGGTCTGCGTGTCCACCAGCAACATCACTGCATCGGAATGATTAATAATGGTATGCGCATCGGCAGGTTTAAAATCGGCCAGCACAGGAACCGATACTGCCCCATAAGTGATCACACTCATGAATCCCACGCACCAGTTGGAAGAGTTCTTACCAAATACTGCAATTTTATCTCCCTTCTTCACCCCTGCTGCTTCGTAAAGAAGATGCATCCGGGCAATCTGGCGGGCCATTTCGCCATAGGTATAACTTACATCACTGGTGTAGTCTGACAAGGCCGGGAGATCAAAATTACTTGCAAAACTCTCCTCGTACATCTTGATGAAATTCTTCTGGATCATGTTTGGGGCTATTTTAGTTTGTTAAATATATTCATTTCCTACCAATGTTAAAAAACTCTTCATGCATTCCCTCCTGCTGCTGGGTCTTAATTGAAGAAAGCAATTATCTTTGTGCTATCTTTTTAAACAAGTAGTCAAATACCATATTTCATGATCTCTTTTTTCAAGGTCCCTGGCAATAAAATTATTGCACTTGAGGTAAATAAGCAACTCGATCAGGAAACCACCGGGAAGCTGGAATGGTTGTTTGGTAAGGCCACCTGCCTCTCCGAAAACCAGGTGGAAGGATGGTTTGTGGGACCACGAAAAGAAATGATCACACCATGGAGCACCAATGCGGTGGAGATCACTCAGAATATGGGAGTCGAGGGATTACTGCGAATTGAAGAGTTCTTTGTTGTGAAAAACAAAGAAGCCTCCTTTGATCCCATGCTGCAGACCCTTTATGAAGGGCTTGATCAGCAAGTATTTACCATAGACCGTTCTCCCGAACCGGTATTGGAGATCACCGATATCGCAGCTTATAATGCCAAGGAGGGCCTGGCACTGAACCCCGATGAAATTGAGTATTTGGATGGGGTCAGCAAACGGATCGGAAGGAAGTTGACCGACAGCGAGGTCTTTGGTTTCTCCCAGGTCAATTCGGAACACTGCCGACACAAGATATTCAACGGAACCTTCATCATTGATGGAGAAGAAAAAGAGTCATCGCTTTTCCAACTCATCAAGCAAACTACAGCCACCAATCCCAATCATATTGTTTCTGCATACAAGGACAACTGCTCCTTTGCAGCGGGACCGGCCATTGAGCAGTTCGCTCCCGCTTCCCAGGACAAGTCGGACTACTTCAGGGTCACAGATATTGAATCGGTACTCTCGCTGAAGGCGGAGACCCATAACTTCCCAACCACAGTGGAGCCCTTCAACGGGGCAGCTACCGGCACCGGGGGTGAGATCCGCGACAGGATCGCAGGAGGTAAGGCGGCCATACCCATGGCAGGAACTGCTGTCTATATGACCTCTTACCCCAGGCTGGAAAAGGGACGAAGTCTGGAGGGAGTCATGCTCGAACGACCCTGGCTTTATCAAACTCCGGAGGAGATCCTGATCAAGGCCTCCAACGGTGCCAGCGATTTCGGAAATAAATTCGGACAGCCACTGATCTGCGGAAGTCTGCTCACCTTTGAGCATGAAGAGCATGGAAAAAAGTTTGGATACGATAAGGTAATTATGCTGGCCGGAGGTATCGGCTTCGGGAACAGCAGGGATGCCCAGAAAGACACTCCGGAAAAGGGTGATCTGGTTGTACTGCTGGGTGGTGATAATTACAGAATTGGGATGGGTGGAGGTGCCGTCTCCTCGGTAGACACCGGTGAGTTTGAAAATGCCATTGAGCTGAATGCCGTACAACGGGCCAATCCTGAAATGCAGAAAAGGGCCTACAATGCCATCCGTGCCCTGGCAGAATCAGGAAAGAACACCATTGTAAGCATTCATGACCATGGTGCCGGCGGACACCTAAATTGCCTGTCCGAACTGGTGGAGGAGACCGGTGGAAAAATCAACCTGGATAAACTGCCATTGGGAGATCCCACTCTATCGGCAAAGGAGCTTATCGGCAACGAATCGCAGGAACGCATGGGTCTGATCATTAAGGCCAAAGATGTGGACGAACTGGTACGTATCGCCAATCGCGAACGGGCCCCCATCTATATCATCGGCGAGATCACCAACGATCACCGCTTTATATTTGAGAGCGAAAAGACCGGTGAAAAGCCCATGGACCTGGAGCTGGTGGATATGTTTGGAAAACCGCCACAAACCGTGATGAACGATCATACACTTAAAACCCGCTATAAAAGGATCCCATATAAGGTCAGCGAGCTGGCTCGTGATCTGGGGGGAGTGATGCAGCTGGAGGCAGTGGCCTGCAAGGACTGGCTTACCAACAAAGTGGACCGTTCTGTAACAGGAAAGGTTGCCAAACAACAGTGTGCCGGCGAACTCCAACTACCTCTGAACAACCTGGGAGCTGTGGCACTGGACTACCAGGGCCGCTTAGGTTATGCCACCTCCATCGGACATGCGCCGGTCGCAGCCATGGTGGATGAAAAGGCAGGATCGGTACTCTCCATTGCAGAGGCGCTGACCAATATTGTCTGGGCTCCCATGCCAGACCGTATTAAAAGCATCTCCCTCTCGGCCAACTGGATGTGGCCCTGCAAAAACGAGGGAGAGGATGCCAGGCTCTACAATGCGGCTAAAGCTGCCAGTGACTTTGCCATAGCTCTGGGCATCAATATTCCCACCGGAAAGGACTCTCTGTCCATGACCCAGAAATACGATAAGCAGGTGGTTTATGCCCCTGGCACCGTGATTATCTCTGCAGCTGGTGAGGTAAGCGATATCCGGAAAATCGTGGAACCGGTCCTTCGACCCGATCCGGAAAGCAGGCTCATCTATATAGATCTGGCAAAGGATGATTTCAAACTGGGAGGCAGCTCATTTGCACAATTTAAAAACAAGCAACGCCAACGGTGACCGATCCTGAGTACTTTGTTAAAGTATTCAACCTGCTTCAGAACCTCATAGAAGAGGGCCACATTCAGGCCGGTCACGATGTGTCGGCAGGTGGACTGATTACCACACTCATGGAGATGTGTTATCCTAACACCGAGGGTGGCCTTGAGGTAGATATCACCGGTATTCCCGGAGAAAGCGTTCAGGTGCTGTTCAGTGAGAAACCCGCAGTTGTGATTCAGGTCAATAATCCACATGTTGTAACAGCCCTCCTTGAGAAGGAAGGTGTCCTGCACCATCTCATAGGACGTCCTGCAGAAGATCGTATTATGGCCTTGCGCACCAAAGAGGAGAACTTCAACCTGGATATTGATTATTATCGCGACCTCTGGTTCCGCACCTCCTACCTGCTCGACCGGAAACAGGCGGGCGAAAAACTGGCTGAGGAACGATTTTATAATTACAAGAATAATCAATTGAATCTCAATCTGGGTGATTTCAAAGGCACCTTTAAAAGTCTTGGCATTGATCCAAAGAGACGCACTGACAGCGGAATCAGGGCAGCCATTATCAGGGAGAAAGGTGTCAATGGCGACCGTGAGATGGCACATGCCCTCTACCTGGCCGGTTTCGATGTGAAGGATGTACATATGACCGACCTGATTGCCGGAAGAGAGACCCTGGAAGAAGTACAGATGATCGTCTTTGTAGGCGGCTTCTCAAATTCCGATGTGCTTGGTTCGGCCAAGGGCTGGGCCGGAGCTTTTAAATACAATGAGAAGGCACGGACAGCACTGGAAAATTTCTATGCCAGAAAAGATACCCTGAGTCTGGGAATTTGCAACGGTTGTCAGCTGATGATAGAGCTTGACCTGGTGGTTCCCGAACATAAAAAATCTCCTGGTATGGTTCACAACCCTTCTGGGAAGTTCGAATCGGCTTTCCTTGGATTACAAGTTCAGAAAAGCAACTCAGTGATGCTTGGCTCCCTGGAGGAGATGAACCTGGGGGTCTGGGTGGCCCATGGGGAGGGTAAATTTGTACTTCCAGAAGCGGAAGATAAGTACCATATAGCAGCAAAATACAGCCGTTCTTCATACCCGGCCAATCCCAACGGATCCGATTACGATGTGGCAGCACTCTGTTCGGCCGATGGTCGTCACCTGGCCATGATGCCCCACCTGGAACGTGCCTATCAACCCTGGCAGTGTGCCTACTACCCGGAGGATCGCAGGCAAGATGAGGCAACTCCATGGCTGGAGGCCTTTGTAAATGCCCGGAAGTGGATTGAAAAGGCTTAGCCTTTTTTGTCCGCTTCGCCTTGATTATCCTTATATCATGGATACAACTCCCCTATATTTGCAGGCAGATTTTATATTGTGTGTCATAAAAAAAATCGAAAAATGAAAACAACAACACTTCTCAAAGATGCGACAGCCCGCATCATAACAGCTGTAATCCTGGTCTCAATGGTACTCCCCGCTTTGACTGCACAGGATCCCCTGGCAGGTACCATCACCTATCAGCAGGTCTTGCACTTCACTTTTGAGAACATCAAGGAAGCACATGGAGACGATGCGGGGACACAAGATTGGATTACCGCACTGCCCAAGGAAGGGCTTACTGTTCAGGTGCTAAACTTCAACAGTAAGAAAGCACTGTTTGAGGAGGACGAGTCGGAAAAGGAGGCTACCCCTCCCGGACTGCAACGGGCCATCATGTACGAAAGCTCACTCAAACCCGCAAGTCCGGTCGTGCAAAAGGTGTATTATGACTTTGACAAAAACCAGAGGCTGGAGCAACTGGAATACATGACCCGCTCCTTCCTGGTACAATCGGAGATCGAAGCAGTGGCGTGGAAACTAGGCAGCGAAAAGAAAAAAGTTCTGGAATATACCTGTATGAGTGCTTCTGTGACCGATCGTGGCCTGGTTCTCCCCCGAAATCCCGGTTTCGCTGGGGCCCTCCGTTTATGGCGGATTGCCGGGCCTTATCCTGGCCGTGGAACGAAATGGCGAAACAGCCTATGTGGCCACCTCGGTGAGCCTCACCCCTCCTGCTGAGGAATCTATGGTGAAACCAAATAAAGGAAGCAAAGTGACTCAAGAGGAGTTCAAAACTATCCAGGAAGAAAAAGACAAAGAGCGCAAAGAGAATACAGGGGTAGAAAATCCTCACAGATAGACTGAAATTTTGAAACATACCCATTTGGCCATCCTGCAGAAAAGATTTGTACTGATTATCCTATCACTGGCAGTGGCGGTCCCCATACTATCTCAGAATGGATTGAACGGAAAGGTAAGTGATGCGCACGGGGAAGCGTTGGGTTATGCCACCGTGGCATTATTAAATCCATTGGATTCCATATTGAACTATTTCGGGGTCACCGACAGCGAAGGGACCTTCAGGATCAGGAACATCAAAGAGGGTGACTACCTGCTGCAATACTCTTTTGTGGGCATGGAAACTCTGTATAAAAACATTACCATTCCCATACCCGGCGGAGAGGATCTGGGGACACAGACCTTGGCCCCGAACGCCCTGGAAGAGGTAAGCATCATCGAGGAATACATCCCTATCACCTTCAAGAGCGATACCGTGGAGTTCAATCCAAATGCATACAATACCAAGAGCCATGCAGTAGTGGAGGACCTATTGAAAAAGATGCCCGGCATCGAAGTGGATGAAGCGGGAAACATGAAGGCCCTGGGCGAGGATGTGGTCAACGTAAGGGTGGATGGCAAGGAGTTTTTTGGTAAGGATCCAAAGGTGGCTACCAGGAACCTGCCTGCCGATGCCATTATGAAGGTCCAGGTCTACGATAAAAAATCGGATGAATCTGAATTCACAGGGGTGGATGACGGAGTCAGGGAACGGACCATCAACCTGATGCTGAACGAGGACCACAAAAAAGGCTATTTTGGAAACGTGGAAGCTGGAATAGGAACGGATCCCAGATACAGCGCAGATGGAAAGATATACCGATTCTCTGAGAAAGTGCAAAGTGCCCTGCTGGGTATGGCCAACAACATCAACGAATTCGGATACACCGGCAATCATGGAAAGGAATTTGGGGCCGGTGTAAGGGGAGAAAACCAGTCCATGGCAGGAGGACTGAACCTGAGTTACAATGCCGAAGGGACCAATCGCTATTTTCTCAGCTACCTGGCCAGCACCAACAACAAAGAGCTTGAACAGGAGACTACCAC
>RCND010001870.1_pt1 | contig 11804 bp, 12 predicted proteins | sample 2041351 | NCBI WGS metagenome assembly RCND01 (sample SAMN09708230, study PRJNA481090) | Marine sediment metagenome, whole genome shotgun sequencing project. | biome: marine sediment; feature: ocean; material: sediment; isolation source: Sewage treatment plant 12B marine sediment (STP12B) ...
ATCGGTGACACTGCGTAACCTGCATTTCCAGCCCGACCTGGCTTTACTGCTGCCCGAAGATCGCCCCCTGCTTGATGATTTGGCAGATATCCTTGCCGGGATTCCCGGACGTACGATTCTTGTGAGAGGGCACACCGCAGATATTGGAAGATATGAGGATCAATACAATCTTTCTGAATAACGGGCTAAAGTTGTTGCTGACGAACTAAGCCTTCGGGGGATAGATCCCCGAAGGCTTATCTACGAAGGTGTCGGGGCTGATGAACCCCTGGCTTCCAATGACAGCGACGACGGACGACGGCAAAACCGCCGGGTTGAGTTCCTCATTCTTGAGGACTGAACCAATCAGCTGATAGGGCCGATATATTCTTCGATAATGCCGCGGAAATAATCACCGAATTCTTCCGGTGATTCCATCATTTTCGGCCGATCGGAACTGAGGTGACGGATATACTCATCCGCTCCGCCCTCTCTATAACCGGTTTTCAGAAGAGGAGTCAGGTCGCTGTCCAGAAGGAATACGGTGGGATAACCCTGAACCCCGAAAACCTGCTGCAAGAGTCCATTCTGTTGTTTCTGTTCGGCGGAAAGTTCGATCCCCTGGGGAAAATCGAGGAACACTTTGATGACATTGTCGTCTGCCCAGGCTTCGAATTCCGATGTATTCCATACCTCATTTTCCAGCTTGTGGCACCAGCCGCACCAATCAGAACCGGTGAAGTCCAACATTATCATTTTATCTTCACGTTCGGCCTGAGATATGGCATCTGTTATATTTGCAGTCCATCCTTCGGGAGGATAACTGTCGGCGAAAACGGGCATTGTCAGGGCTAGAAGAACTGTCATAATAAATAGAGTCTGTCGCATATAAACCTCTCTTTATATACAATATAGCTTAATATAATAGTAACTTACCATGAAAATTTTGACATGTTCAGGATGTCAGACCCCAATGCAGTATCAGTGGGTCAAGGCCGAAAACAAGAAAACCATCGGAAAGTTCGGTCTTCTTTCCTCCAATCATTTCAGTGAGGACTGCATCACTGTCAAGCTCATTCCATACAGCTTTGAGATTCATTTTACATTCTCCCTCATTTCCGACGTTAAATAGGCCTAAAGCAATTCCGGTAAGTCTTCCGTCAGGGCTTCTCCGTTCATATGCCGCCACTAAACAGCCTTCGGGAGCTTCCGGAAGCCAGTAGAATCCATCCCGTACAATACCGATTTTTTTGATTTCAATCAGTTTTCTTATGAAAATCCGAAGGTTGGAACCGGAAGGTGTTTCTGATTCAGACCAATCGACAGGATCTGTATCGAACAGGTTTGGCTTGTTGCGGATTCCGAACTCCTGTCCGGCATAAATCAGCGCGGTTCCCTTGGCAAATAATGAATATGCAGTCCATTGCCGGAGTGCCGTACCGGTACCGAGGAACTCAGCAGCCCGTCGCTGATCGTGATTTTCAATGAATCTTAATTTAAGGTCGGAATCACATAATACCGATTCCTGGGTGCGAAGCCGGTCAATAAACGGCCCCAAACCGATATTTCCGTCAATCAGCCGGATCCATTCCGGGTAGATATCGTAATCATATGAAATATCGAAAGCTCTAAGAGTCTCGGTGTCGGTGAGGCAATTGTAGCCCATATGTCTTACCGAATTAATGAAATCTCCCTCGACTGTTTCAGCCAGCCAGATTGTTTCCGGATTGACAGCAGCACATGCGTCCCGGGCATCCAGCCAGAAAGAAAGAGGCAGTAGCGGTGCGACATCACAGCGGAAACCATCGACCCCTTCCCGTAACCAGCCCTTAAGGGTTTCTATCTGATAATCCCACAATTCCGGAGAAGAGTAGTCAAGATCGATTATGTCGCCCCAGTCACCGATTCGGTTCCCGAAATGGTCGTCTGGATTCTTCCAGAACCACTCAGGGTGAACTTTCCTGAGTAAAGAGTCGGGAGAGGTATGGTTGAACACAATATCGATAATCACCTTCATGCCGAGTTTGTGACTGGCAGTCAGAAATCTCGCGAAATCATCCATATTGCCATATTCGGGGTTGATACCTCTGTAGTTACTGATCGCATAGGGACTGCCGGAGCCGCCCTTTCTCTTGTCGCTGCCGATAGGATGGATTGGAAGCAGCCATATGATATCGACACCGAGATCTGATATCCGATCCAGATCCTGGATAACGCCGGTAAAATCACCGGACGCTGAGTAATTGCGGATGAAAATGGAATAGATCGTCTGATTTCGAAAAGTTGGATCGCTTGTTCGGGCCATGAAGAACTCCTTACACGTTAATTGTAAAGAAATGAGACCTTACTTCATGACCCTTTTAAAAATCTCCCGGATTATCCTGCGCGGCGTTTCCGGGAGGCTATCGCGATAGCCCGGTCCATGGCCCGTTTCATAGATCCATATGACTTGAAGTCCTTGTCCTTTTGGGTAATGACAAATCTTTCGGTGGGCTTCCCCGAATCATCGTTGTACCATTCCCTGATAACTTTGACTTCGTTGTCAAACTCTTTCAGTAGATCACGCATAGCATCCTCCTTGCTTATGTACAGACTCTCCCTCCATGAAGAGTTGTGTTGCAGCCGAGTTTCGGTGCGGAATAATACGATTATCGGTAATAACAATCAAAAAGTTCACCAGTCTATTCACCCCTGAAAAGATATTTAACTGGAATTCTACACCCATAATCCCGGGAAATCTCATGTATCGGACTCTGAAATCTTCGCCGCGGGGGCTCGAATCGAAATTACCGCTTGTTATTACCGCGGTAAGCGCCCGTATGTCTTTGTTAATTCTCGGAGATACTCAGAAGAATCCCGCCCAATTGAATCGTTACTGCTGCGCCAGATCCAATTTCCGCCGAGGGTACCCGGGGTATTGAAACGCGCTTCGCTGCCGAGTCCCAGAATGTCCTGCAGAGGTGTAACAGCAATATCGGATACCGATGCCATCGCAGCCCTTAACATCGCTGAAGCAGCCTCCGCACCACCGGCGTTTCGCGACAGTCCCAGGTATTTACGAGCGGTCTCCCGGTCCGGATCCGGTGCAGAGTCATACCATCCGGCTGCTGTATCGTTGTCATGTGTCCCTGTATACACCAGGCAATGGTTTTGATAGTTATGGGGGAGGTAATCGTTCTCCTCAGAGGAATCGAAGGCGAATTGAAGTACCTTCATTCCCGGGAAACCAAACTCTTTGATCAGATCTGTGACATCGTCGGTGATGACTCCCAGATCTTCCGCAATAATCGGTAATTCGCCCAATACCTCACGTATCCTGGAAAATAGTTTTCTCCCGGGAGCCGGGATCCATTCACCGTTGATCGCCGTACTCTCTCCAAACGGTACCGACCAGTACGCAGAGAACCCCCTGAAATGATCAATTCGCAGCACGTCGTAGTGCTCCAATTTGTCTTTGAGTACTGATATCCACCACAAGAAACCGTTTCTTTCCATTTTTTTCCAGTTATAAAGTGGATTGCCCCAGAGTTGACCGGTGGAACTGAAATAGTCCGGTGGAACTCCGGCAACACACGTTGGACGGCGCTCTTCACTAAGTTGAAACAAATCAGGGTTTGCCCAGCAGTCCGACGAGTCATAGGCGATGAAAATCGGTAGGTCGCCTATTATGCTGATTCCTCTTTGTTTCGCTTCATTTTTCAGAGCTGTCCACTGCCGATGAAATAAGAATTGAACAAATGTGTGGTAGCCTATTTCGTTTATGAATTCTATTTTGGCTTTTACCAGAACTCCGGGATCACGGAATCGCAGAGGAGCATCCCATTCATCCCATGGTCGGCCGTCGTGTTGTGCTTTCAGAACCATAAACAGGCAATAATCATCGAGCCAGGTTGAGGACCTGGTTTTGAAAATTTCCAGATCCGCCTCCAATTCCGGCGGCTTCGGTCTGGTATTATACCGCTTCCATGCCTTTTGCAGTACTTCAGCCTTGGCAGGAATCAGGCGGCCGAAATCAACATAATCCTCGGGAAGGTTCCTGAGAGGTTTAAGGTCGGCCTCAATCAGCAGATCTGAATTCAGGAGATCTGCAAGGTCAATAAGATTCGGGTTTCCAGCAAATGCACTGAATCCCTGGTAGGGCGAATCACCATACCCGGTGGGTACAAGGGGACATATCTGCCAATAACTCTGGCCGGCATCCTGGAGCCAATCCAAAAATGCAAGCGCTTGCACTCCAAGGGTACCAATACCATATGGTCCGGACAGCGCAGTGGGATGTAACAGCACCCCGCTGGCCCTGGTAAAACGTGCCATGTATTAATCCTTAATCAGTATTATCGCCGACAGATTGCCGGCGCTTCCAGTAAACGTGATGACATATGATAATTGGATTGCAATATTCGGTGAAGCATCCAGGGGAGAAACTATGGGAATATCAGAGACAGACAGATCTTTTCCCTGGCGTTTTGTCGCCGCTCCCATGGCTGGTCTAAGTCATGCCGGATTTCGTTTTTGGTGTGAACGGTACGGCGGTGCTGATCTGTATTTCACAGAAATGATAGGTGCAAGGGCTTTATTATACGGAAGCCCATATGAATCCTGGTATACCGAGACTGAGCCGGTACCCGATAAAACGGTCTATCAGCTCTGGGGTGTTCATGAAGATGATTTTTTCGGGGCCGCTCGTAAACTGACTGATAAACCTGTCTTGGGCATCGATATCAATATGGGCTGCAGCGCCCCCCAAATCAGGTTGAGAGGTGGAGGTATCGGGCTGATGAGCAACCTCGACAAGGCAGCCCGCATCATCGAAGGTGTCCGAAGAATCCTGAAAGGCAAAACCGTTTCTGCAAAGATTCGCATCGGAGAGAGGGAAGACCCCGAATCTCTGGTATCCTTCGCCCGTAAGCTTGAGGATGCCGGGGCGGACTGGATTACTCTCAATCCCAGAATAAGAAAAGACAAACACCGTAGGCCGGGTCGGTGGGCTTTCGTCAAGCTGCTCAAAGATATTCTGGGCATCCCTGTTATTGGTAACGGTGATATCACAGATCTGGATTCATTCATCAGGCGCCGTAATCAATCGGAAGCGGATGCTTTCATGATTGGTCGTTCATCCATACAGAATCCCTGGATTTTTTCGACACTCAGAGACCGGGAAGAGCAGGCTATCGGACCAGTACATCCTTCAATAACAAATATTGATTTAGAGGACAATGTTTTCTCGGCATTGTCACTGATAGAGCAGTGGCAGCCTCAGGATTTCCACGTACATCGAGCCCGGCGTTTCCTCTCGCTATGGTCGCGAAACCTGAAATATGGAAATCAGCTGTTAAAAGACATTACTACGACTGATTCAATTGCCGGGATGAGGGCACTTTTAACAGGGTATTTCGACCGTAATATCGACGAGCGTTCCCTTCAAATCTGAATATTTTTTCAATTTATTTTGAGGGATATGTCCCAACTATGTACTATCAGAATGTCCTAATATTCAGTATTTCGTTTACACGGCATAAATAAGTCCTGAACAGTGACTCATTCTAGAGCGAAAGGCTCCCATTAAAACGGGAACCATTCGTACTTGACCTCTCCATATCTCGCATCTATCATGTGGCTGTTGTTTTTTAAGTCCTTACTTTGGAAGGACTTATATAATACTAAATTAGTCATTTATATATCGATATAAAATAATGTATATATATTGCTTGATTTGAATATACGGTAATTTAAGTATTTCAGGGATTGTAATTGGAGGATTATATGGGAGATCAGCCTCAAGCCGCTGCCAGTGAAGGTGGAATACAGCGCAGCAGCCGAACCAGAACCCGAAAGAAAAAGAAAAATCAGATTCCTATGGGTATTCTGGCATTTCTGCTCATTGTGGCAGTTGGAATTATTCTGGCTCAGACAGTCGGGAACAATGTTGCCTTGTTCTGGTTATTGGGAAGTGCCTTCGGATTCATTCTGCAAAGATCCAGGTTTTGCTTTACGGCTTCAATGCGTGACCCATATCTCACCGGTAGTACAAGCCTGACCAAAGCGGTACTTGTTGCATTTGCAATAACCACGATCGGATTTGCAGCCATTAAATACGGTGCATTTTCCAAGGGCCTGCCGATTCCCGGTCAGTCCTACGTTGTTCCGATAAGTCTGGCGACAGCCGTAGGTGCATTCTTTTTCGGAATAGGTATGGTAATTGCCGGGGGTTGTGCGTCGGGTACCCTGATGAGGGTTGGGGAAGGTTTCGGAATGCAAATTCTTTCACTCTTTTTCTTCATCGTAGGTTCCCTGTTGGGCGCGGCACATTTCGGTTGGTGGAAGCTGAACTTTATAGTTCGGGGCCCAAAAGTTTTTCTCCCGGATGTTTTCGGGTGGGTAGGGGCTGTTGTTGTACAGCTCCTGATAATTGCGCTTTTATGGATTGCCGCAGACAAGTGGGCGAAACGTAAGGGCAGTACTGACAGTCATTAATCAGAAAATTTATTCTTTTAAGGAGACTAATTATGAGCAAAGAAGTTGAACTGGACTGCATGGGCGAAGCTTGCCCTGTTCCACTGATCAAATGTGAAAAAGCCCTTGAGGGCATGGATATCGGCGATGTACTGATTTGTCAGATCGACCATAGCTGTGCCATGAAGAATGTCCCTGAATGGGCTCGTGAACAGGGCCACAATGTCGAAGTTGAAGAAGTTGATGACGGCGAATGGGATGTAATCATCGAGAAGGCTAAATAGCCCGCAACTAATCCCGATGAAATCGTCGGTTTCAATTTGGCCTACAGCGATTTCATCGAATTTAATTATCAGGACGACAACGAAATGAAAGTATTCGACAAGATTAAATCAGACCCCTACTACAAAGCCTGGCTCAAAGACGCCTGGCCCTATATTACCGGGGCGATTCTTCTGTCCGTTTTCCAGATAGTGTCACTTGCTTCCACCGGTACTCCCTGGGGTGTCTCCGGCACCCTGGCTGATTGGGGAGCCTGGCTCTATGAACTGGTTGGCGGCTCTGTGGACAAATGGTATTACTTCGCCTCAGACGCGGCCCAGGCGAAGCTTGCGGCCGGACCTCTCAGAGACCCGGGAACTCTTCGGAATCTCGGTATCATTGCCGGGGCCCTGTTTGCCACGCTGATTGCCAGCGGATTTAAATTCAAGAAGATCAAGACCTGGAAGCAGGTTGCAGCTGCAGTACTTGGCGGTTTGCTTATGGGTTACGGAGCTCGAATCGGGTTCGGTTGTAATATCGGAGCATTGTTCAGCGGCATCGCATCACTTTCCCTTTCGGGCTGGGTTTATGCCGTTTTCTTGTTCCTCGGTGCTATTGTCGGCAGTAAATTGCTCGTCAAATACTTTATGTAACAGGAATTACTTATTATGCGTGAGAAAAAAAGAGAGCGTTACGACGTTGTTATAATCGGTGGCGGAGCAGCTGGTCTTACCGCTGCGATTTATTGCGGCAGGGCTCGGCTGAACACCCTTCTTATCGAGAAGGGGCTGGTTGGCGGTTTGGCTACTTATACAAATGAAATTGAAAACTTTCCTGGATTTCCCGAAGGTATAGGCGGTCTCGGTCTGATGGAAAAGTTTCACGCCCAGGCCAAAAAATTCGGTGTCAAGTTCAAAGGGACAGACGTCAAGGAAGTCAACTTCGAAGGCGAGTGGAAAGAAGTTCATACCTTCCGCAACGTTTTTGAAGCTCGGGCCGTCATTGTTGCGTCAGGCGGGCGGCCGAGAACTACCGGTGCAATCGGCGAAAAGGATTATCTCTTCGATAAGGGTATCAGTTTTTGTGCAACCTGTGACGCGGCAGCTAATGAAGGCAAGACCGTCATGATCATCGGGTCCGGTGATGCCGCAATTGAAGAGGGCATGTTCCTCACCAAATTTGCCAAAGAAGTTGTTGTTAGCGTCATTCATGATGAAGGCAAAATGGATTGTAACGAAATTGCAAAAGAACAGGCCATGAATAATCCAAAAATGTCATTTGCCTGGAATACAATGGTTAACTCATTCAAGGGTGACGGGCATCTGGATAATGTAGAACTGAAAAATCTCAAAACCGGGAAAATGACAGACTACAAAGTGGATACATGCTTTGAGTTCATCGGTTATATCCCCAATACCGAGATTTTCAAAGAGAATTTCAAACTCGATCGACAGGGATATGTTCCCACAAATGAACTGATGGAAACCGGAGTTCCGGGGGTCTTTGGCGCCGGTGATGTGAGGGTTAAAGAACTCAAACAAGTGGCAACCGCAGTCGGAGATGGCGCTATTGCCGGGGTGGGGGCTGAAAAATACATCGCTGATTCAGAAGTCTTTGAGAATCAGATTATGCAGAGTGAGAAACCGGGATTCATATATGTATATTCGGCAATCGACGATCCCAGCCGGGAACTGTTACCGATGATGACCGAGATTGAACAGTCCTATCAGGGCAAGGTGAAGATGAGTGTTATCGATATCTACAAAGGAAGACGGCTTTGTGATCGTCTCGCTTGTGATGTCGAACCGATGACCATGTTCTATACTCTGAACGGGGAACTCGTCGCTACAGAGGTTGAATGCGATCGGCCTCATGTCGAAGAACGTTTGAATAAGTTGCTGGCCAAGGCCTAGGAGAGAGTGATGAGGAAATTCCTGACTTTGACATTGGCTGTGTTGGCTGTCCTGGCCATGATCGGCTGCGGGCCGGCCCCCTCTGGCGAAAAGGGAACTGAAATCATTGACGCTGAAACTGCACTTCAACTTGTGAAGAATGGTGGTGTTGTTCTTGTCGATGCGAATAGTGGTGTCAACTACAAAAAACGGCATGCGGCAGGTGCCCTCAGTATTCCCAGACCAGCCATCGTCATAAATGAAACGGTTCCCAACATGCTTGCCCCGGCGGAACAGATTGAAGAAGTCATGAGCGCGGCAGGAATTGGAAACGATACTCTGGTATTAGCCTATGATGACAACAAAAATATGGACGCGGCCCGTCTCTGGTTCACACTCAAGGTTTATGGTCATGACAATGTCAAAGTCATCTCCGGAGGTCTGACGGCTCTGGCCGCAGAAGGTGCCGAAGTTGTAACTGATGTCCCTTCGGTAACACCTGCGGTTTTCAAAGCCGGTACGCTCAGAGGGGAAATGCTGATAAGTTCCCGGGAAATCCGGGACAATCTGGAAGAGCCGCCGGCAGACTATGTTCTGATTGATACCCGAAGCCTGGAAGAGTTCAACGAGGGTACGGTTCCCGGTTCTGTCTGTCTCGATTTCAGCGATAACAATTTCAGCGACTCAACATTCAAGCCCGTCAATCAGATCCGAATCCGGTATCTCGAGAAAAAAATTGACTACGACAATGAAGTTGCCATGTACTGCAAAACCTCAATTCGCGGTGCACAGACGTTTCTGGTCCTGTACAACGCCGGTTATCGGAATCTGAAACTTTACGATGGAGCCTGGGTTGAATGGACTGCGAATCCTATGAACCCGGTTTATATTCCCGAAGGTGCCGCCCTGAATCTGGACGCCGCCGATCAATCCTAGTATCTAAATCAAGGAGAATTATATGAAGAAAGCAATTTTTTTACTGCTCGTCCTGGCACTTGTCGCCGGGTTCGCATTCGCCAATGGTGACGACGAGGCTGCCGCTTCCGCCGCTCCCATGACTGACGTTGTTGAAGAGGCCGCATTGGCCTATTTCGCTGATTATCCCGAGGGCGGATACATCATCAAAGAAGATGTATTCCTGGACAAGGTGAAAGCCGGTGATGATATGTTTGTCATCGATATCCGTCAAGCTGATGTCTATGCCGAGAGCCATATTACCGGTGCCGTGAATATCCCCTGGGGACCCGAATTGGCTTCGAAGTTGAACCTGATACCCCAGAGCGGAGAGGTCTATCTTTATTGTTATACCGGTCAGACCGCCGGCCAGACCGTTGCCGTCCTGAACGCAGCAGGAATTCCTGTAAAAAGTGTTCGATATGGATTTGTCCGTGGAATCAGCACCGTTGATGGTTATGAAGCCGCAATTGATGCCGACAATGTTGCGATGGCACAGATTGCACATGATATTGATCCCGCGATGCAGGCTGCTGCTGATGCCTATTTTGGTGACTTCGGCGCCGCTCCGTTCAAAAATAACATCATAGCTTCTTCTGACGCCGCAGCCATACTTGCAGCCGGCGATGACTCAGTACAGTTTGTTGACATCCGGAAAGCCGAAGATTATGCCAAGGGCCATATCGATGGTGCCATGAGCATGCCCTACACGGCTGGAATGCAGGTTTCTTTTTCCGATCTGCCGTCTGACAAGAAACTCATTGTTAACTGCTACAGCGGTCAGACTGCCGGCCAGACTGTCGGTATCCTTAGACTCCTCGGTTATGATGCCGTAAGCCTGAAACATGGTATGGGCACCGGTAAAACCGGCGATACCGGCTGGGCCAATGAGGGTTTTGACTTAGTGATGTAGTTCCACCAGGAGCTGAATCCCGGCCCCCCCCTCAGGGTTAAACCTACAGGGGGGGCCTGTTTTATTATAAGAGCTTCATGAGAATGTGTGTATGATGAATCGGAAATATGAACTCAAACATGAGGCTCTGAAATGGGTCATTTTCGTAATGGCTGGCAGCTATGTTCTGATTCACTTATTTACCTTGAGCCGTCATCCCTTTGTTCATTCAGACGAAACCTGGCTGGCGGTCCTGACACGGGCCATGATAGCTGAAAGATCCCCGACAGCTGTGGAAGAGGTTTTTCGGCAGACGGATCGTTTTCCTCATGCCCTCAAAACAATCTATCACCTTATTCAGGCCCCGTTCCTGGCGCTATCCTGGTCGGCATATGCAGCGAGGCTTCCTTCCCTGATCGCCGGCCTGTCTGTCCTTTTATTGACAACCCTTCTGGCGGGTCAATATAAACTGGGACGCCATCTCCGTTTTGTCCCGGCCGGGCTGATGGCCCTGGATCCGCAATTCTGGTATGTCTCGCATCTCGGGCGGCAGGAGATGATACTGACGGCTTTATTCCTCTGGTCGTGGTATCTGAAGAAAAGAAAAAAGAGACCGTGGCTTGCGATGCTGCCTCTGGCGGGCGGGATTTTCATCCACCCGAACACCTTTGTCATCGCCCTGCCCATCGCCATGATGTTTGTTGTTGACACCATACTGCCGGGAAATCGTGTTTCCGGAAAACTCAAGGAACTTCTGCTGTTCTTCGTGTTTCTGGCCATTGCAGCTATGGCTGCCGTTGGGATCAGCTTTCTGATGGATCCCGATTTCATTCGGCATTATCTGGCGTTTGGAGAATCTGTTGGTACCGGCGACTCGCTTGTGATTAAACTGATGGGACTACCGCGTTTCTTCAGAAAGATGTGGATGGGAACCGCTGGAACTTACTATCTGGCAGGCGTCAGACCGATGTTTGTTATCGGAATCCTCGGTCTTCTTGGTACCGCAATAACTTCAAAGCGCAGTCGTCCCGCTCTGGAACTGCTTCTTGTTCCTTTTGCTCTGGCCGTTGGAATGGCAGCGGTCGGAAAATACTCACCACCTACTGTTACTTTCCTGATTCCCGCCGCCTATCTGCTGTTTGGCTCCGCACTTTCAGGAATCACGAAAACTCGACCGTTTATATTGAAAAATGTGATTCTCGTATCGATTCCTATCGCCGGACTTGTTCTGACCTTCTCTACAGTAAATGCCGTAATCGAGTCAGTCCGGATGCCATCCTATTCGTCCTATATAAGGTTCATAGACCAGAACGTCGGTAAGCAGGGCAGGGTATTGTCGAACTTGAATACTGCATTTTCATTTGATAACGACA
>RCND010001871.1_pt1 | contig 11798 bp, 19 predicted proteins | sample 2041351 | NCBI WGS metagenome assembly RCND01 (sample SAMN09708230, study PRJNA481090) | Marine sediment metagenome, whole genome shotgun sequencing project. | biome: marine sediment; feature: ocean; material: sediment; isolation source: Sewage treatment plant 12B marine sediment (STP12B) ...
GACATTCCACATGTGACAGGTGATTACATACACCGCATAGGACGTACAGGTAGAGCAGGGGCCAAAGGTTTGGCTATTACGCTTATATCACCACTGGAGATGATTGCACTTAAAGATGTAGAAAAACTTATGGGGAAAGCCATACCTCAAGAGAGACTGGAAGGGTATGCACCTAAAGTCACAGTTACTCAAAAAGGTGCACGTAAAAATCCAAAAGAGCATAAACAAACCGATGGTGCTTTTGGTAAAAAGAAAAAATCTACGACCCTTGCACCTAAAAGTAAGAAACGTAAAACGACCAAGCGTGACGGTTTTAGAGCATATGATGCTGCAAAGCCGAAGGTCGAGAAGAAAGATAAAAAGCGTGGGAGAGGCAGGAAGTAATTTTTAGTGACACCATTGACTTTCACAAGGTACACCATCATTATCACCATCCATTTTTGTGCCTCTACAATTTCTAATAAAAAACTTAGCTTCTTCACATGAACGCATTTGTGAACACCATACTCTTTTGTCGCAGTGATATATCGTATGGCTTTTCTTTTGTTGTTGCTTTACTTTTTTGGGGATGACAGTTTTTTCTATGGGCTTTATTTCTTCTACATGTTTTTCAACAAAGGGCTTAAGAGGCACAATAGGATTCAAATTCATATAAGTGAAACCACCTATAATAATAAAAGAAATGAAAAATAATATTTTCATTTAGTTATTTTTCCTTCAAAGAAAACTTTCCTATCTCTTCTAAAAATGTTGTCGCATAGGATCCCTTAGGCAAGTAAAACTCAACGGTTAATTTCTTTGTGTTTTCATCATAAGCTGTTTCTACCTCTTTAGGCCATATCCATGCAAAACGTCTGTCCCCCTTTAAGGCACTCAGTTCTGTATCGTCAAAAGGTTCTTCCAGGTAGTAGGCATCAGATTTTGCACGTTCTACAGTTGCACCACATAGTAACCCCGTAGGCGATATCTTTTTTTGAGCAAAGACTTGTGCAGACTGAATCATATCTTTAACGTAGTTTTGTTTTCCATAGGGGTATGGCATGATGGCATCTCCTAAAAAGAGTTTAAAAAACTGAGGCTGTTTGGCCAATACTTTTATAAGTTCTTCGGGATACTGAAGTATTTTTACTGCTTCAGCTGTTTTGTTTTCCGCAATAACAGAAGAGAGTTTCACTCTTGAGCCCAGCCATCTGTTGTAGAGGTGACTTTGGTAGGCTGAGACAAGTAATTTCTCTTTACTGCCTTTAAGTTTTTTCCCTGAATGGGCGATCTCTTTTCCTTGCAGGTAGGAACGGCTATCTTCACCAAAACGTTGGTAGCCGTAGTAGTTTGGTATACCGTCTGTTTGCATTTTTTTTGCAGTGGTATTAAAAAACTTTGCATTTTTTTCATTTATGTCATGCAGTATGATGGAGAACCTGTTCCCCTTGAGATGTCCTATTTTAAGTGGTGCTTTGTTGTAGGTACGTTCAAGTATTTCTATTTTTTCTGTGGTGAGATTTTTATTGAGTTCTTTTTCATATCTTTTTGGAAGTGAAATGTATTGTATGGTGGTTGCATTTTTGTCTTTAAGGCCGGCATAGCCTATGTCACGTTCCTGTAAGCCTGTTGCTTTGGCAAGAACGGTGATGAGCTTCCATGTACTCATGTCTGTTTTTTTAATTTTAAGTATAAGGTTGTTACCTGTACCTGTAAAAGTGTAAAGAGGAATCTCTTCAACAAAAAAACGTTCAATGGTCTGTTGGAAATCAAACTGTATCGGGGAATGTGTATAGGCATAATTTTTAATGTGATTCATGAGGAAATTATAGCGAAAATATTATCTAGAACAGTGTACACATGATTTTGGATTGCGTATTGAAATTTGTTCTAAGTTAATATTATTTTCTAAATTTACATATTATGGATAGACAAGGTAATATTTTTATTATATAATTGGGTGTAATAAAAATATAATAAGGAAAAGAAATGAAAAAGTTTAACCTTTCAGTAGTAACAGTTTTGGCAATGAGTACATTTGCAATGGCAGGGGGAGATATTGCTCCAGTAGAGCCAGAAATAGTAATTGATACGCCAATGGCAGTTGAAGACAATGGTTTTTATCTTGGTCTCGCATACAGTGCAACTGGCATTAGTTTCGATGGTGTAACCTCAGGTGATAATGATGCAGATTCAGTCATGGGTCAATTAGGATACAAGTTTAACTCTTATTTTGCTGTTGAAGGTAGATACTGGGATGGTAATAATGGTTTTGATGCATGGGGTCTTTATGCAAAACCAATGTATCCTGTAAGTGATTCATTTGATGTCTATGGACTACTTGGTTATGGTAATGCAGGTGCAGATACTGATAGTGGTGTTCTTGATGAATCAGAATTTCAGTGGGGTCTAGGTGCAGCATACTCTTTTACAGATAGTTTCGCAGTATTTGTAGACTATGTTGAGCTTTATGATGATTCAGTAGGTGCTGTAGATTATTCACTAGATACTGTAAACTTTGGTATTACTTACCAGTTCTAAAACAGATCCCGCTAAGCCTTTTGGCTTGGTAGGAAATTTATGCATCATCTTCTTTAACTTCACCTCAAATTCAAAATCAATAATATGTTATAATAATCACAGATTATTTATGATAATCAAAATAAAATAATGTAAAAGGGACCCGTATGAAAAAGAAAAACTTATTCGCTCTGAAATTTACAGTTGTGGCACTTGCCATAGGACTCTTCTCTCCGTCTGTGACAGTACAGAATAGTACTAATTCAGAAGATGGATACACTGTCAGTATATCTGTATTCAATACAGCAGAAGCAAGACAAAGAGCACGAAGCGGTAATCGTAATAAGAGCAGAAACAGAAGCAGCAATAGAAACAGAAATGTAAATAGAAATAGAAATGTGAACCGTAATGTGAATGTAAATCACGGTGGGGGTCGTTATTATGGTGGGGGAAGTTACAATAATAATAATAATGGTGCAGCTCTTGTAGCTGGGATGATCGTTGGTGGAGCTATTGCTTCATCTGCAGCACAATGATATTACTAACATTTTAGAAAAAAATTATTAAACAAAGGAACTTTATTATGAAATCACCACAAAAATTTCTACTTGCTACAGGACTGAGCTTATTACTCGGTACTTCAACACTTTTAGCCGATTCAATGACTGCACAAGAGATCACTAAAAAAGTATATACTGCTCTTGATAACCAGCAAAGCTATGCTTTTGATGCGATCATCGTCAATCATTCAGATGAGGGTAAAAATCAACACACCGTTTCTGTTAAAGTAAATCGTCCCAACCAGTTACGTGTTGATGTCACAGGAGATATCAGAAATAGAAGTAATTATCTAAATAATGGTCAGTATACGATCTATGATCATGACAAAAACTATTATTTACATCTTGAAACACCTAAAAGTATTGAAAAAACACTAGATACTATCTATGATAAATTTGAGATCAAAGCACCACTGGCACAGCTTATCTATACAAAAATGGGAAATCGTATCAAATTTGACCGTAGTAAAAACTTTGGAATAGTTGACTTAGCAGGTGTAGAATGTCATTATATAGCATTATCAGATAAGTATAAAGAAGTGCATGTATGGATAACAACGGGAGAAACACCTCTGGTTAAACACTATAGGATAATAGACAAAACAAGTGATAACAATGCCTATAAATCGACAACGATCCATTGGAAAAATAGCAATACAGTTTCAGCTAATGACTTTGTATTTGTTAAACCAAAAAATGCTGAAGAAGTATTTATAAAATAAATAGAGCACTGCTTACAAATAACGGGTCAAAGAAAGGAGTGTGTTACCCACACTTCCCCGGTGCACATTTCATACCGTTAAACTGTCCTGTTAATGTACCCTCCATACTACCCTCATGCATTTTATCCATACGCTCTTTCATCATTTGAGGATGGGCTATGAAGTTGTAACCTTTGTAGAGCGTAATACCTCCATAGAGTATGACGAGCAGGGAAGCCAGTTTCATCATTGTACCGCGTAGTGAGCCTTTTTGGAGGAATTTTGTGATGACGCCCAAGAAGAAGAGTGCAGGGATGGTAGCCAGTCCAAAGGTTGCCATCACTAAAGCACCCGACAGTGGATCTGCTGTACTTGCAGCGATGATCGCAAAAGCGTAAACAAGTCCGCAGGGGATGATCCCATTGAGTAAGCCTAAAAGATAAAAACTTTTATATGATTTGTCTGACATCAGTTTTTTAAAGCTGTTTTGATACCAGGAGTATTTTGAGACAGACCACTCTGCAGAGTTTAAAAATTTGAGGTTACCAATGAGGGAAAGACCTGCGAGTATCATCATGATACCCGTGAGAACAAAGAGTACACCTTTAGTTGTGGGAGTAAAAGCAAGTACTTTTCCTGCAAAGCCAAATATGGCACCTAGTATGGAGTAGGTTGTGACCCGACCAAAGTTATAGGACAAGTGTGCAAAGGTCTGTTTCCAATAACTCATCTTTTGGTCTACTTTTGTAGAAGAGTAGGCAACGACTATGCCACCACACATCCCAATGCAATGTCCTATAGATCCTAAAAAAGCTGTTGTAAGAATAATAATAAGGTCAAGGTTCCCCATCAATAATAATCCATTTGTTAATTTGGACACCTTTAATAACCCTAGTTGTCCTTTGTAAAACTATAGTATACTTTGATTAAAATAGTGTTAAGGATAGTGTAGTGTTTAAAAGCTTGAAGCGGACTGTTACAAAAATGTTTAGGGAACTTCTGGTGTATCATCACAGTTCTTTGGAATATAGAGCAAAGATCTTAACACTCATGATCTCTTCAAATGGCGCAATTTGTGAATGTGAAAAAGAGAAACTCATAGAGATAGCTAAGAGTATTTATGGGGACGATCAGGAAAGAGCGGAACTGCTTTTAGATACAGTCAATGAATATCATACTAAGATCATTACACAGAACGGACTTGACTTTGAACACCTTATCCAGCTTGTTGCAAAAGAAACTAAAGCAGTCAAACGTTTTGCAGCTAAAATAGATATAAAACTTCTTATGCAATTGCATGAATGTATGGAGAGTGAAGAAGACATACTTTTCCAGCAGAGAATATTAGAGTTCTTGCAAGGACTAAAGGATGAGTATGGAGTGGTATAGGTTTATCATTCAGGGAAAAGTACAAGGGGTATTTTATCGCAAGTCTGTATCTCAGGCACTGATGAAAAAACAGTTTAAAGGCTATATATTGAATCTTGATAATGGCACAGTAGAGGTGGTAGCAGAAATATTTGATGACGAGTTTGATACGTTTATAGAGATTTTAAAAGAGGGTTCACTGCTTAGTCATGTAGAAGATATAAAGTATGAGATTTTTGATGATGCAGTGTTCAATACTGATGGTTTTGAAATAAGATAGTAGGAGAAGGTTATGAGTTCTGGTTGGGGATGTCAATTTATGGGTACCAAAGGAGATGATACAGAGTGGTGTCTAAAACTACATCATCACTGTGAACCTGGATGTAAGGGATGCATCATTGCAGGACAGGTTGAATTTACGCAACCCAATATCTCTGAAGAGCAGGAGAGAAAAGTGAAGAAGCGGTCTGATAATCCTTTGGAAAGGTAAAGTATCGGATTGTTATGATGGATGATATTGTTGGGTAATAACACAAAAATATTTTGCTACAATGAGATAACGAAGTAAGAGGAAAAACATAAGATGAAAAATATAATAAATAAAATAGCTTTAAAAACGGGTTTATTTCTTGTAATGTCAAGTATGCTGGAAGCTGCTATAGAGAATGAAAATAGTATCACTTTGCCTAAAATGTACATTGTATCTATTGGTCTTGTTACATTGTTTGTGATGTTGGTTTTAATAGTTAGCTTTTTTAAACAGAGAAAAATACTTAAACACAATAATGAGCTTATCATTGAGCACGAAGAGAAAATAAAATTTTTACGCGAAATTAATGCAGAAAATGAGTACAAACACACAGAAAAAAAACATGAAAATGAGAAAACATGTTTAGAATTTCAGCATACTATTACTACTTTGGAAGAGAAGATAAATGATGGTACTAAAAACCAGGTAGTAGCCAAATTAGAAGCCTGTAAAAACAAAAGAGAACAAGAGCTCAAACGTGTAGACTTAGGTTGAAATGATGAAGGATAACAAAGAATATATAACAGAAAATATACAAAATACACTTACTCTCACATCTTCTAACGGTACATCTGTACCAGCGATTATCAACGAAATAGAAAACTATTATAAACAAGGTGCTATAGCTTATGCAGAAGGGGTAAGCCGGTACAATGTAGAGATAGAAAAACTACTAAATTGCATAGAAAAAGCAGTAAATGATAAACAAAAAGAAGAAAAAATACTTCTGGCATTAGAACAGGAATTAGCTATAAACAATAGAGTGCTAGAACAACTCCAAGATGAGTTTATGCAAAAACTCCACTCTATAGAAGAACTCAACACAGAGTATAAAGAGCTGGTAGATGAAGCAGGGTATACAAAACTACTTGTAAAAAAGAGAAGAGAACTGTACAAAATACAAGAGAAAATAGAAGCGATTGAAATTACATTTCTTAGTCATGAATTAGAGCGCATTAACACGCTTGCAATACTGGAACCTCAAAGACAAACTATAGATACATTAAAAGAAAATATAAAAGTGTTAGAACTGGAAAAAGAACATTTTACATCAACAAAATTACATCAATTGCCACAGCTTGGATTAGGAAATAAGGAGAATACTGAAGAGATAGTCGATACTTCCATTTTAGAAAAAGAATCTTAGTAAAAATCAAGTTCTGTTATTTTTCTTTTACGTTGAATACTCATTTACCTTATTTAACTACAATAGTTCAAAAGGATTTTTAGAATGAATAAACAAAAATTTATCACACTTACACTTATCATCTCAGGGTTGGTCTTAAATCCGGTGATGGCGGAGAGCGTACATCATACAGTAAGTCAGAATCAACATATTAATAAATCTGTAGTTTCTAACATTTCAACTATTTTACATAACCGTGGGTTAGATGAGGATGTGGCAGAAGAAATGGCTTTAAACCTTGTGAATGAAGAGGATGAAATGTTGTTAGCTATGATGATACAAGCACTTCAAATACAAAACATTGTGACAAAAGACGAAGTCTTGGCGTATTTGAGTGATGCAGCATTACATAAACAAAAGTTAGATTTTAAAAGTTATGATCATCTTATAGGAATGGTTACTAAGATAAAACAAATATCTTTAGATCCCTATACATTAAAACAGCTAAGTCATTTAACAAAAATCAATAAACAGTTATTTGTGTAGAGATACATAGATAATCACAAAATAGAAAATATATTAAGGGCAGAAAGGGATTCTGTCCCTACGACATCTCTTTACCAAACTTCGCTTTAAGTTTTGCCAATTTTGGCGGTATCACTGCCATACAGTAACCTTGCATAGTATTTTGACGGTAATAGTCCTGATGATACGCTTCCGCTTTATAATATGATTCTAAAGGCTCTATAATAGTGACGATAGGATCGGCATAGTCATTTTGTGCAGCTTCAAGTGCCGCTTCGGCAGCTTCTTTTGTTTCTTCATCTGTATGGAGTATAGTTGAACGGTATTGTGTACCTCTGTCTGCACCTTGCTGGTTAAGTGTAGTGGGATTATGTACTACAAAAAAGATATCCAGTAGGGTGTCTGAAGTGATAACAGTGTCATCGTATGTGATCTTTATGACTTCAGCATGTCCTGTTTCACCTGTACAAATATCTCTATATGTCGGGTTTAATGTTTGTCCGTTTGCGTAGCCACTTTCCACATCGCTAACACCTTTAAGCAGTTCAAAGACTGCTTCAGTACACCAAAAACATCCGCCACCTACTATGAGTTCTTTTATCGCCATTTTATTTTCCTTATTATTTGGAAGTGGTTTAATTTATATTTACTTTATTGGATATAATAACTAAAATTATCTAATCTGCAGGAGTTTTATCATGAATCTTAATGTTGTTTGTCCACATTGTATGAAAGTAAACCGTATACCTAAAAAAGAGTCTTATGCCAAAGCGAACTGTGGAGAGTGTAAAGAATCACTCTTAGATGCTAAACCAATTGTTACAAATGCTAAAATTTTAGGTATTTGTATTGCCAACTCAGATTTACCTGTGGTCGTAGACTTTTGGGCACCTTGGTGTGGTCCGTGTTTGCAGATGGCGCCACATTTTGAAAAAGCAGCGCTTGCTATGCCACTAAAAGCACAATTTTTGAAAGTCAATAACGATGATGAACAAAGCTTAGGTGCAAAGTACCAAATAGCAAGCATTCCATGTGTGCTTGTGTTTAAAGACGGTAAGGAAGTTGATAGATTCACTGGAGCACGTGATAGTGTCCAAATAGAAAACTGGGTAAAGCAGTATCTATAGATGAGCAAGATACTTTTACTGGAAGATGATGCCAATCTCAATGAAACAGTAACAGAATTTTTAAGTGAAGAAGGCTATGAAGTTGTTTCTGTTTATGATGGATATGAAGCCCAGGAAAAACTGTATGAAAGTAAATATGACTTGCTGTTATTGGATGTCAATACACCGGGTATCAATGGGTTTGATCTGTTAAAAGAGGCAAGGGAAGGTAAAGTACTCGCACCTGCCATTTTTATTACTTCTTTAGACTCTGTAGATGATCTGGAAAAAGGATTTGAATCTGGATGTGATGATTATATTCGTAAACCCTTTGTTCTCAAAGAACTCAAAATACGGGTTGAAATGTTGCTTAAACGCAGTTTCTTTCATGAGTCTAAAGAGACTATCGAGATCAGTGAGACTATTAAGTATGACATTAAAAACAATGAACTCATCATAGATGATGAAACAGTATCACTGGGACATAAAGAATCGATGCTGCTCAAATTGTTTATGAAAACAGAGGGTGAAGTGGTAGCACATGAGCGTATCTATGAACATTTGTGGGACTATGATGAAGAACCCAGCGATACAGCATTACGTACATACATTAAAAATCTCCGTAAGATGATAGGTAAGGAAAAAATTGTCAGTATCAAAAAACAAGGCTACAAATTCATTACTGAAAAGTGAGAAAAAATCCCTTTTTAGATTTTTAACACTTTATGTAGCTATGGTGATCTTTTCGATCACGTTACTTTCACTGTTCTACTATCAGAGTCAGGAAAAACTCATGCTTTCTGACCAAAGAGCCATGTTAACAAAATATGCATATATCCAAACCAAAAGACTTAAAGTCTTACATCATTTTTTTGATGAAAGAATTGAATATCCTCGTGATCCTCGCTTCAAATCAGCTATTTATGACATGGAAAATATAAAAATATTTTCTTTACTTGATGATGAGAATATACGCTTCCATAAAGAGATATATATTAGCAATACCCATATACATTTAGTGAAGACACTGGATGAATTTTATTTGGGAACAAAATATCTTATTATAGAAGTAGAAGACAGCGGTGCATGGAGAGGGGAAATATGGAAAAATATTATAGGCTATGGTTCGATCGCTTTTATACTTTTTATGCTTTTTGGTCTTTACCTTGCTAAACTATTTTTGAAACCAATGCGGGATTCTCTGTTATTGCTTGATAGGTTTATCAAAGATACAACCCATGAACTCAATACACCACTCTCAGCCATACTGGCTAACATTGAGATGATGGATACGGATGTGATGGTAGAGAAGAATAAAACAAAACTAAACCGCATTAACATTGCTGCTAAAACAGTTTCCGTACTGTATAAAGACCTCACTTATCTGACCTTGGAGCAGGAGAAGACAAATCATGATGAAGTGATCGATATTAGAGAACTTGTTTATGACAGGTCTGAATACTTTTCAATATTAGCACAGTCTAAACATTTAGAATGTAATCTAGACCTGGAAGACTCAACCATAACGATAGACAGACGTAAATTTACCAGAGTGATAGATAACCTGATATCAAATGCCATTAAATATAATAAGCGTCATGGTACAGTAGGGATAGAATTGAAACAAGGAATGTTGGTTATTTGGGATACGGGTATAGGTATGAATGAAGAGAGTATACCTTTTGTATTCGATAGGTATATACGCTTCAATAATGCAGAAGGCGGATTTGGTGTAGGATTGAGTATTGTTAAAAAAATAGTGGATGAATATCATATGTCTATTGAAGTAGAATCAAAAGAGGGTGAGGGGACAAGAATGGTGTTAAGATGGTAAAACCTATACTCGTGGCAGTGTTATTGATATCTGGATTATCTACACATTTATCTTCAGCGGATGCCTATGAACGTTATTGTGTTGCGTGCCATAAAGATTTGCCTACCTCTTTGCAACGTATGTTTATGCGTTATCTTCTTGTCTATGGTGGAGAAGAAAATGTCAAGGCAGGTCTTAAACATTATTTGAAATATCCTTTAAAAGAGATCTCTGTCATGTCTGATCTGTTTATTGATAATTATGGTATAAAAAAGAAAACAACACTGAGTGACAGACAGATAGATGAAGCATTGGAGCGTTATTGGGAACGGTTTAAGGTTCTTGATAAGTTGAAATAGTTACAATATTATAATACCTCCGGACAAGGTTAGATTATATAAACAAAAAAGGAATTATAATGAAGAAATTGATATCTGTAATCACGCTCGTGGCAGTTGCTTTGCTGACTACGCCAACTATCTCCTCTGCAAGTGTGTCAAAAGGACAAAAACTTTACAAAAAGAAACTTCGTAAATACTGTAGAGTATCAGGTGTACGCTTTGCAAGAATGCATACGCAGGATGACTGGGAAGAGATCTATGATGATGGTGATTTTGCGAAGGAAACATATAAATTGTGTCCTAAATTGAAAAAAGGGAAGATAAAAAAAGGTTGGTGGCCACATATCTATGACTTCACTTACGAATATGGAAAAGGCGGGTCACACGTTCCAAAATGTTAATTTTTTTAATGTAACTTCTTGAAGCAGTTCTTTTTATACTGCTTCACATTTATTCAACTACTTCACAATACTTTCACAATTACATGTTATGATACATCATCTTAAATTTAAAGGATGATTAAGAAATGAATAACATTACTAAATTGGCAGTTGCTGCTTTACTTGGTTTAACTTTACTTTCAACAACTGCTTTTGCAGATGTTAAAAAAGGTCAAAAGATATATCTTAAAAAGTTAAAAGCGCCTTGTGGTTTTTCTGGGGCGAAGTTCGCACATAAGCATACTCAAGATGAATGGGAATCTATCAATGAAGCTGGAAAATTTGAAGCTGAGGTAAAGAAATTGTGCCCTAACTCAAAAATGAAAGCTAAATATGTTCCTCATGTGTATGATTTTGTATATGAATATGCAAAAGATTCAGGAAATATACCTAGTTGTTAATAGAATTTTAAGTAAAATATCTATATCATCTTGCTTGATAAATAAAAGGGATTGATCATAAAACTATTTTATGGTCAGTATAATATATAGGTTCTAATACAAAGGCATCTGCCGGTGTATTAGTAAGAATATAAATGAAAAAAGGAATTAAAATGAAAAAATTTGCAATCACAATGTTACTTGCTGGATCTACACTACTTATGGCTGATGGTGCTGCTGCTTACGCTAAATGTGTTGGTTGTCATGGTGCTAACGGTGAAAAAGCTGCTCTAGGTAAATCTGCAATTATTACAGGTCAAGATGCTGCTAAAACTGTTGAACAACTTAAAGGTTACAAAGCTGGTACACTTAACATTCACGGAATGGGTGGTCTTATGAAAGGTCAAGTT
>RCND010005349.1_pt1 | contig 11796 bp, 11 predicted proteins | sample 2041351 | NCBI WGS metagenome assembly RCND01 (sample SAMN09708230, study PRJNA481090) | Marine sediment metagenome, whole genome shotgun sequencing project. | biome: marine sediment; feature: ocean; material: sediment; isolation source: Sewage treatment plant 12B marine sediment (STP12B) ...
TCATCAGGGTCAACAGCCCGCCGATGGCCACCTAACGCCCATCACCTTCCGACAAAGACCACCCCGGATTCCACCAACACACCCTCAGACCCTCAAGCCGACCGAGACGGCAACCCGAGTCATGCAGCATGCTGCCAGCTGATCTCAACCACGCCTCTTCCCCAAACGGAAGACCGATGACATGGAGGACGGACCATGACACTCACACCAAAAAGCATCCTGATTCCGACCGATTTCTCACCCGCATCTGACAACGCTCTCAAACTCGCAGGAGAACTCGCGGGTCCTTTCAGTGCAGAGATCCATCTGATCCATGTTCGCGCCACCGTCGACAATCCAATCATGAGCCTTGAAGACATCGACGAAGTCGAACAAGTCCTCGCGATGTCGGATGCCAGAGCACAGCAGGTTCTCGAGAAATCCGCACTTGGTATCGACGCCCCAACTCATTGCCACATCCGCAGGGGTGTCGCGCCCGCCGACGCGATCATCAAAGCCATTTCCGAACATAACTGCGATCTGGTGATCATGGGCACTCTCGGCCGACGCGGCCTCAAAGGACTGCTAATGGGTTCCGTCGCCAAAGAGGTCGTCCATCGCTCTCCCGTCCCGGTTCTGACGACCCGCGCGGAGACCAGTGGCACATTTCCGCCAAAAAAAATCCTCGTTGCCTATGACTCGTCGGACGACTCGCTGCAGGCCGTCCTTTTGGCGGCTGAGTGGGCGGCACTTCTGCCGGCCGAGATCACCCTCCTCCATGCCATGGAACCCGTCACCTACCCTGATTTCTATGCTCACTACACGCTCCGCGAAGACCATATGAAACGACTCGGCCGGCAGTGCCACGACGCACTTGCCGAGGTTGGCTCCGAACACCTCCGTGCGGTGACGCACGAGACCGCGGTGGTCTACGCGCAAGCGGCCGATGGAATCACCGAATTCGCGTCAACGAACGATTTCGATTTAGTGGTACTCGCGACTCGCGGACTTTCTGGCATCGCTCACGCACTCTTCGGCTCCGTCGCCGAACGGGTCACCCAACTGTCCAGCATCCCGGTACTCACCGTTCGCGAACCATCCCCAACGCCGACTGGAACATCGAAGGAGGCCAAACGACTCACCACGTTACCGCGGCGGACCACGGTTGATCAGGATCATCCCGAGACCATATCAGTCGAACGGTCCCAAAAAAGGACGATTCTCCGGTTTCTCGGACGAGAGTCCCTCGCCGGCACCGATCTTCGGTTAACCGGAGGATTATGGGATTTCTTGGAAGATGAATCCAGTGATCCTAAACCGATCGTTGTGATTATCGCCCCACCAAACCTGCTCGGCCCGCTGAGCCTCGAACGGCTTCTTGCTCATCCGTCGACCGGAGAAAGCTTGACCGCCGCCGAACTCAGAGCACGGATCATCCGCGAGGAGAATGTGATCCAGCGCTTTATCAAAGGCGTTCGTGGACTAGACTCGTTCGTCATCGGGGTCGTTGGCGGCAAGGTTGCCCTGCACCTTGCGGCGCCCCTCCTCGCCTGTGACTACCGGATCGTCAGCCCTGACACGGTATTCGTGAATACGACCCAGACACTGCCCCGCGCTCCCCTTGGCTGTCTTCCCTGGTTGCTGGCGAAGATGGTGGGCGGTGCGAAGGCCTCCCAGCTCCTGCTCGATGTCCCGCGGTTATCCGCCAATGACGCCCTCGAGCTCGGGCTGGTCAATTACATCACGGCCCCCGGAGGGCTCGAAGAGGAGGCCCTCGAGGTCGCGGATCGTCTCGGCAGCTTGCCCCGCGCAACCCTCGTTGGCCTCAAACGCGCCATGACCGCATCCACCGACGACTTCGACAGCTATCTGAAACAGGAGCTGGCGCTGACCGAGCAGCTGGCATCACGGCGCTGGACAGAGTGATCAACTGCGAAGATCAAAGATCCACGGCTTTCATTCCGTTTCACCCTCCGGTATCAACCCGATTTCCCAAGGTGGGCCGGGGTGGAAGTGATTGGAGAAGCTCACAAACCGGTCCAGGTCATCGACGCGAACCATGCGCGGCGCAGAGTATTCGCGGCCACCGAGAAGGGAACAGTCCAATGAGATATATCGTCGCAACCGACGGCTCCGAAGCCAGCCTCAAAGCCGCTCGTTTCCTCGTTCGGCAATCCTGCCCCGGACCCGAGGACGAGCTCTTTGTCATCTATGTCTTCCCACTCCCGTCCGATCCGGAGTGCTACAACGGAGTGGTACCCCTGCCGACTCAAGCCGACGACAAACGCGTCGTCGAGGTGGCGAGGCCCATCCTCGCGAAGACCGTGGAGGTTCTTGTCGATACGGAGGGCCGAGTCAACGAAGTGGTATTGGTGGGCAATCCGGGCAAGGAGATTGTCGAGTTCGCCACGAACCTGGGCGTAGACCTCGTCGTGGCCGGAAATCGAGGCCGGTCACCGGCAAAGGAACTCTATCTGGGCAGCGTCTCCAGTGCCCTGGCCCATCGTGCACCGTGCTCGGTCCTCATCGTTCGGTGAGTTTTCGGGCTCGGCAGCATCCGTTCGAATCGAGGTAATCTTGAAGAACTGGCAGCCCATCCAGGGTGACGCAGTGACGTTCGGACCCGTGCCTTCCCGCAGGCTCGGGCAGAGCCTTGGAATCAACAACATCCCGCCCAAGATCTGCAGCTATGCCTGTATCTACTGTCAGCTCGGCCGCACCCTCACGATGCAGACCGGGCGAACCGATTTCTACGATCCGGAACGAGTCTTTGAGCAGGTCCGGAACAGGATCGACGAGGTGAATATGGCCGGCGAGTCCATCGACTACCTCAGCTTTGTGCCCGACGGCGAGCCTACTCTCGACCTCAATCTGGGACGCGAAATCGAGTTGGTCCGAGAGCTCGGGGTCAAGATCGCCGTGATCACCAACTCGTCGCTGATCTGGCGGGAAGACGTCCGCGAGGAGTTGGCGCTCGCCGACTGGGTCTCACTCAAAGTGGACTCGGTCCGCGAGGAGGTGTGGCGTCGGATCGACCGTCCACATGGACAGCTGCGCCTGTCTCAGATCCTTGACGGTGCACTCGCGTTCTCAGAGTCTTTCAACGGCCGGCTGGTGACCGAGACCATGCTCGTCGAAGGGGTCAACGACGGCAGCGAAGATCTCGAGGAACTCACAGAGTTTCTCGCCAGGCTCCGTCCAGAAACCACCTACCTGGCGATCCCCACCCGTCCGCCGGCCGAAGAGAACGTGCGCGGCCCTGACGAGAGCGGGGTCACACGTGCATGGAGCATCCTGTCGAGGGCGCACGACAATGTCGAGTGCCTCACCGGTTATGAAGGAGACACCTTTTTCAGCGGTGGTCGTGTTGACGAGGACCTGCTGGCCATCACCTCCGTGCACCCGATGCGAGCAGAGGCCGTCGAGGCCCTGCTCATCCGCAGAGGCGCGGACCGGTCGGTCGTTCAGAGGTTGGTGGACGAAGGCCGGCTGATCGAGGTGGAGTACGGCGGACAGGATTTCTTGGTGCGAAAGCTCAGTCGTAGCTCCTGCGGATCGCCTCATAGGTGAGGGTTTCCTCTCCGTGAATTCGACAGGGCCCAAGGTGGTACGCTGGCAGAGAGATTATCGTCATGCTCGACTGGTTTTCTACTCTGCATCCAATGACGCAAGCTCTTTTCGGCGGATTGTTCACGTGGGTGATGACGGCAGGCGGCGCGGCCCGTCCCACTGCTGCGAGCCAGCCGGCCCTCGTTCGTTCGAAGGCGGCAGTGATCCGTGTCGTTTGAATCCGGAGGACCGCAGGTCCCTTTGTCACGGGCTAACGCCCCCACAGATTCAAACCGATGCAACCATCCTGCCAACATTGGCTAGAATTTCTGTTGGACCGAGTCTTGATGGCGGATACCACGGCGTTTTCTCTCGCCCAGGAGATTGCGGGGCGTATCGACGCGGAGATCCAGCTACTCCATGTTCGGGTCGTGCTCGACGACCCAAACGTCGATGCCGGGATCCTCAACGAGGTCGAGCAGATCCTCACGGCGTCAGAACCGCGGATACGGCAAGCCCTCGAGAAAGCACGAGAGAACCGAAGCGCTCGAATCGGAATCGTCGTGCGTTGGTCTCCGCAGAGCGGTTGCCAAATATGACTGTGCTCCGGTTTCACGGACGGGAGGCCCTCGCCGGCACCGACCTGGGGTTGTTCGACGGCGTGTTGCAGTTTTGGGAAGCCGAGCACCTGGAGCCAAGCCCCGTCGTTGTCGTCATAGCCCCACCAGATCTTCTCAGCCCGCGGGCCGAGAGTGTAATCTCATACCGTGTACGTACCATTGATGTGTATGCTCGTCGGGACTTGGGTGGTGACCGCTGTTGGGGCCGCGGGCCACGCACTGGTCAACAAACGCGATCCCAAAGCGGCGCTGGGATGGATCGTTGTATCTCTGACCCCTGGCCGGACCCCTCCTCTATTTCTTCTTCGGGGTCAACCGCATCCGCACGAGGGCGCGGGCGCTGCCCGGATTACGCGGCGCCCGGATCCGGCAACCATCGAGCATCGCATCGAGAGTGCCGCCTCCTCACGAGTTTTCTGAACTCGCCGGCATCTCGGATGCGGTCTCGGACTTTGCTTTGACCGCCGGCAACCGCATTGAAGTACTACACAACGGAGAGCAGGCCTACCCGGCCATGCTGCGAGAGATCGATGCTGCGGAGAATCACGTCTTCCTGTCGACCTACATATTCGAGACCAACCAGACCGGACGCGCCTTCGTTGATGCCCTTGCACGGGCCGCGGGCCGCGGCGTCGAAACCAGGGTCATCATCGACGGCGTCGGAAGGCTGTACTCACGTCCGCGGGCCGACGGATTGCTGGCCAAGAAGGGCGTGAACGTCGCCAGGTTCCTTCCACCCAGGGCGATCCCGCCGTCGCTCCATGTCAATCTTCGGAACCACCGCAAGATCCTGGTCACCGACGGGCGGGTGGCGTTCACCGGCGGGATGCGGGATGAACATCGGTGACCGGCACCTGGCCGATCGCGCCGCCAATCCCGACCGGGTGGTTGACGCCCACTTCCGCATCGTGGGCCCGGTGGTTGAGCAGCTCCAGCAGGAGTTCCTCGACAACTGGTTGTTCGTGACCGGTCGGGAGCCGGGCCGCTTTCCGGTGGATTGCCGAGAGGCGGGAAGCGCCAAGTGCCGGACCATCGTCGAGGGACCCGATGAAGATCTCGACAAGCTGCTCGCGATTCTCATCGGCGCCGTGTCCGCAGCGCGCCGGCAGGTGGCCATCATGACCCCCTACTTTATCCCGCCCCGTGAGCTCGTCGGCGCCCTCCAGGCCGCCGCCCTCCGCGGGGTCGATGTGACGGTCATCCTCCCGGCAAAGAACAACCTGCCTTTCGTCCAGTGGGCCAGCACGAACATGCTCTGGGAGATCCTGCAAAGGGGGGTGCGTGTGTTCTTCCAGCCCCCTCCCTTTGTCCACACCAAGCTCTTTCTCGTCGACGGACAGTATGTCCAGGTGGGATCGGCGAACATGGATCCGAGGAGCCTCCGGCTCAACTTCGAGATGGTCGTCGAAGTCTACGACCGCAAGTTTGCGACAACCATCAACCACCATTTTGATGCTGTTCGGGAACGATCGCGAGAGGTCACCCTCGAGGAAGTTGACAGCCGCTCTCTACCTGTCCGTATTCGAGACGGCTTGGCTTGGTTGCTGACTCCATATCTCTGATATCGCAAAGCCGTATCACGATACCGATTGAGAGCTTCACGTCAGAGTTGACAGACGGCTTTCATGTTGGTCCTGCAACAGACGAATCACACCCCCTTCACGGACCGCCACGACCTCGCCATTGGCGAGAGGCGTCCATCCCTCGCCAGTGAGGGGGACGCTGGCGGCCAGCACGACACGCTGGGTCTCAGACCCGATCGCGAGGCCGGGGATCTCGATTGGCACCGGAGTGACCTTGCAGGTACGGCACAGCAGATGCAACCCGGGGGATCTGATGGCATCGTCCGCGGAGGTCTTCCTCTTGTGACCGTGGAGGAAGATCGTATCGCCGTCGGTATAGATGAAATTCGCCGGCCCGAGGCGGCGGATTTCCGAGGCGAAGTCGGCAACAACCCGGAGACGCTGCTCAACTTCGGGTATCTCATTCACGTCGGTCCACAGAGAGGTCAGGCGATGCAACAAGGCGCAGAAGGCGTGTTCGGAGTCGGTCTCACCGATCGGCAGGTAGCGACCGAGCCGCAGATCGGGCGCCCTGTCGATACCGCGGAGGTCGCCGTTGTGCGCGAATAGGTGGACCCGCCCGCCCAGCTCGCGGGCAAAGGGCTGGGTATTGCGCAGGGCGATCTCTCCCTGGGTCGCCTTGCGGATGTGGGAGAGCACGGTATCGCTTCGAACCTCGAGGGCGGAGACGAACCGCAGATAAGGGCTCTCGGCCGCGGCATCGACGTCTCGAAAGATGCGAACGTCGCGATCCTCGGCGTAGGCGATACCCCAACCGTCTACATGATCGGCCGTGAGCCCGCCGTGACGTGCGAACTCTCGCAGAGAGCAGGAGACCGTCGCCGGGTGCGAACTCGACATCGCGAACAGCTCACACATCAGTGAACTCGGGGATCGCAGGGTCGTATTCGACCACGTGGCGGGAGAACGCGACAGATCAACTCTCGGACCTCCATGGCTTCCCTTCTTTCTATCCGACCAGTATCACCCGTCGGATCCACCTGCATCGAGGAGTGCCGAGATCTCGGCGCAGCGCCAACAGCCCTGCCAATCGAGATCTTTGTTCTCGTCGACGTCAGCGTCGTGCAACCACGCGCAACCATTGTCGGCCACCACCACCCTCATGGGGCGGGCCGCTTCGTGGGGTTTGGGTCCCACATGCACCGCGTCTCCGCGCCCTACATTCACCGCTACTCCTTTCTCCGGGGTGTCGACAATGCTCCGGTCTCGCAACCTTGGCCACGCACACTCCGTGCCAGCTCGCCGACCGGCGGTCCTGTTCTCCACAGAACTGACGGTGGCCATCGGTCGGCTGGCCATCGAGACCGGGATCTGTCCGCCCCGTGGTCCACGAATCTGGTGAACCCGCTTGTCGATCGCGCTCGTGAATCCGTGCTCGCAGCAGGCTGCAGCTGGACGCCGGAACGCTGTTCTGATTCATGGGCTGAGCGGTGCGCCGATCTTGGGCTGGAATTGATGTGTGCTCCTCGACCGGGACGGCTCGAATCGCCTTCGCAGACGGGCCACGGACCGAGGACGGGGAAATCGGTGTTGTCTTTGACACCGCCCCCACAAAGGAGTATCCATATAAGTTGTTGACGGCCTCCCGTGCGGGATTTGGGCTACAGTCTGCATTGGCCGACAACCGCTTGTTGAGGAGGCTGAACCAGCATGTACCACGAGGATCCCGCCATTGCACGGGTTATCCTGGATAGCGTCAGCGACGGTGTGTTCACGGTCGACAACCAGTGGCGGATCACTTCGTTCAACAGGGCTGCGGAGCGTATCACTGGTGTCAGCAGGGAGGAAGCACTGGGCCAACCCTGCTGTGATGTGTTCCGAGCCAGCATCTGTGAGAACGAGTGCGCTCTTCGAGAAACCCAGGTTACCGGGCGTGCGATCATCAACAAGCCAGTGTACATTCTTCGCCCTGATGGGCGACGGATCCCGATCAGCATCTCAACCTCCATTCTCAAGAGCACGAGAGGTCGGATCATCGGAGGCGTCGAGACATTCAGGGATCTGAGCCTGGTGGAAGAGCTGCGCAGGGAGCTCGCAGGGCGTCGGAAATTTGCTGACATCATCGGTCAGAGCCCTGCAATGCAGGATCTTTTCGAGCTGATACCGGCCGTGGCGGCGAGCGACAGCACCGTGGTGATTCAAGGTGCAAGCGGCACGGGCAAGGAGCTGGTCGCCAGGGCAATTCACAATCTGTCACCGCGCAAAGAGCGCCCGTACGTTGCGATCAACTGCGGCGCGCTTCCCGACACGCTCCTGGAATCGGAACTCTTCGGCCACAAGGCCGGCGCCTTTACGGACGCGCGCCGAGACAAACCAGGCCGATTCGCGCTCGCTGAGGGAGGGTCGCTCTTCCTCGACGAAATCGGCGACATTTCGGTGGCCATGCAAATGCGGCTGCTGCGGGTGCTGCAAGAGCGCGTCTACGAACCGCTCGGTTCCGGCAAGCCGGTGCGCGCTGATGTTCGAGTGATCGCCGCCACGAATCAGGACCTGCAGGAGCAGGTGGCCAGGGGTGAGTTCCGGGAAGATCTGTACTATCGGATCAACGTCATGACCATCGACCTGCCGTGTTTGCACGACCGAATGGAAGACATTCCGTTGCTGATCGACCACTTTGTCGCGATGTTCAACGACATTCAAAAAAAGGACGTGGCCGGTGTTTCCGAAGGAGTGCTCGCGACGCTGATGGGCCACGATTTCCCGGGCAACGTACGCGAGCTCGAGAACGTCATCGAGCATGCCTTTATCTTGTGCGGTGGGGGCCTGATCGAGCTTCACCATCTCCCGCGGAAGCTTCTCGAACATCTGGGACCATCCACAACGCAACCACCGGGGGCATCGTTGCGTTCGATTGAAGCTTTTCACATCACCGATGCCATTCGCCGCCACGGCGGCAACTGCAGAGCAGCTGCACAGGAGCTGGGCATTCATCGAAGCACCCTATTTCGAAAAATCAAAACGTTGGAGATCAAGACGCCACCCCATGAACAGAATCCGTAGGTTGGTTCTCGCGCTCGACAGCCCGGTGGGAGTTGCTGGCCCAATATCGAAGATGCCACGTCGCCGGCCTCCATTTCGATTGGTCTGTCTCGGTTGAACTGAAACGGGTGAGCCCGGCGGTGTTTTGTGGGTTGGCGACGCAAGATGCAACCGCCCCACAGACCGCACGACGCTATCTGCAACCGATGGATCCGTCGATGCATTCGTGAGCTGGTTGATCTGTCCCAGTAGACAGACTTACCCCACTCGCCCACGACAGGCCCCCCCTTGGCAAGCTTGTTGCTTTCACCATGGTTGATGAGAGTTGCCATCCCGATCTGCCGTGGTCGCATCTCCCCGGTTTTCGACGTGGCCCAGTCCCTGCGTCTCGTCGATATCGAAGATCGTGCCCTCGCCAGCCACGCCGAGTTGACCATCAGGGGAAATCGGACGCGGACACTGGCCGAGCATGCCGTGGACGTCTTGATCTGCGCGGGTATCTCTCGAGAAATAGAGAACACTCTTCGGGCACAGGGCATTGACGTGATTTCGGGTATTTGCGGTTTGGTGGACGAGGTGGTTGAGGCCTATCTTGATGGCGGTCTCGGCGGCGGCAGGCATGCGATGCCGGGGGGTCGGCACCATCACAACCGACGAGCGTTGACCAAGGACGACCCCATCGCCATCACCGAGGTAGACCTGGTCCACATCGAAGGGAACGAGATTCGAGTCAAGGGCTTGGACGCCTTTGACGGCGCCCCGGTCCTCGACCTGAAGCCGGAATGGCCCGGAAAGGTCTGAGCATGGACTTCGCGATGGAGGCTAAATTGGATGCCGAAAAATTCGTCTTTGGGCCGGTTCCCTCACGCCGGCTGGGGCAGTCCCTGGGAATCGACCCGGTCCCGACCAAGACCTGCAACTTCAACTGCGTTTTCTGCCAGCTCGGCCGAACGGAACACTTGACCAAAGAACGCGGGGAGTTCTTTCAGGCGGAAGAGATCGTAGAGCAGGTTGAGGCGGCCCTGGCCTCGCGCCCGACATCGACCGTTGACTGGGTCACCTTCATGGCATCAGGGGAGACCTGCCTGCACTCGCGCCTTGGATGGATGATCGATGAGGTCCGAAAGCTGACCTCTCTGCCGCTTGCCGTGGTCACCAACGGCTCACTGCTGTACCGGCCTGAGGTCCGGCACGCGTTGGCCGCCGCGGACGCCGTACTGCCACGTCTGGACGCCGGAACGTCCGCACTCTATCGGCGCATCAATCGGCCCCATCCGGGTTTCACCTTCGAGCATCACGTGGATGGACTCATCAAGTTTCGCCGGAGTTACACTGGCAGGCTGTGGCTGGAGATCATGCTCGTGGGCGGGGAGAACGACTCCGAGCAGGCGCTTCAAGACATCGCGGCTGTTGTCGGAAAAATCGAGCCGGATGAGATCCATATCAGCCTACCGACTCGGCCGCCCGCAGAAACCTGGGTACGCCCCCCACAGCGACACGTCGTCTTGAAGGCGCTCAACATCCTGGGAAACAAAGCTCGGGTCATACCGCCCACCGAGGGAGATTTCGAACTCGAAGCCGGTGAAAACGTCGTCGAAGCGGTGCTCGGGATCATCGCCCGCTACCCGATGAGCCAGAATGAACTCGAAAACTGCCTGGCTCGGTGGTCCCCGGAAGGGGTCCAAGAGGCACTTGCCAAACTGGAAGCCAATGGTCGAATCACAGTCGTAGCCCATCTGGGATCTCGGTTTTGGACCACGAGTCGAACCGACTTCCCAAAGGAAAAGTCAGGGCAAACCGACAACCCGAAGAATCCCTGTCGATAATCTCCGACGAGCCGAGATCAGACAGTGACTGTCGAGGAAAGATCCGTCTCCCGTCGCAGTCGAGCACTCGCCACCTGGGGCTGTGCTTCAAATCCCGCTCGAGCACGCCGGACGGATCTTCGCAGACGGCCGGTCGCCACGATCGTCGCAGACTGCGCCGCTGTTATCACCAGCAGAGTCGCAAAACGCGACAAATAGTCCGTATCGCCACAGATAAGCGAGCAAGATTTTCGCACTTCCATACGCCCTCCGGCGGCCTTTTGAAGCCCCATGCTCTCCACGAGGAGGGTTAAGCCCTCGTCCTCGTCTGGGGTTCGGGCCTGCGGGTCGGGTTCGGCCATCGAGGCGAACCATGCGGCCGGCACCACCGTGGTCTTTGGACCGGCACTGGTCTTGCAAACAGACGTATCAACGTGGTCAACCAGCGGCGCTTCGCGGTTTGGCGGAGGATCGGACAAGCGTCGGGGGGCCCTTAGAAAACGACGAGGATGGAATGCAAACGCAACCAAAGTACACATACCATGCAGAGGAGTTTCCACTCGAGGAGCGGCCACGGCGCTTCCTCGAGGCATTTGCCGCGATCCTGCGCTACTCGAACTACGGGCCGGCGCTTGACGCCTATGTGCACGTGAGCGCCAAGTGCTCGCTGTGCACGGCCTCCTGCCCCGTGTACCAGGCCAGCGGTGATCCCCAGGACATTCCCTGTCACCGGTCCGAGCTGCTGCTGCGGGTGTACCGCCGCTACTTCACCCTCGGTGGTGCGCTCAAGGCCCGGTTCATCGACAGCTTCCACCTTACCGACGAGCACATCGATACCATGGCCGACGCGTACTACCGCTGCACCGCGTGCAAGCGCTGTCTCGCCTCGTGCCCCATGGGAATCGACCACGCGCTGATCACCCACCTCGCACGTTGGATCCTGTCCGAGATCGACATCGTGCCCAAGGCCCTTCTGGTCTCAGTGCGGGAGCAGCTCGAGGGGGTCACCAGGAACACCTCGGCGATTCCCGAAGTGGCCATGCGAGACACATGCGAGTTCCTGGAGGAGGAGCTCGAGGAGATCTACCCCGGCGCGGGCATCACCTTCCCCATCGACGTGAAAGGCTCGGAGTACGTGTTCTTCCCCGCGGTCTCGGACTACCTGCTCGAGGCGGACACCCTGATGGGCAACGCGGCCATGCTGCACTCCATCGGCGCATCGTGGACCATCGGCAGCGAGAACTTCGACGGCATCGACTACGGGCTTTTCTACTCCGACCG
>RCND010011511.1_pt1 | contig 11796 bp, 17 predicted proteins | sample 2041351 | NCBI WGS metagenome assembly RCND01 (sample SAMN09708230, study PRJNA481090) | Marine sediment metagenome, whole genome shotgun sequencing project. | biome: marine sediment; feature: ocean; material: sediment; isolation source: Sewage treatment plant 12B marine sediment (STP12B) ...
TCTGTAAGGGGAATTGAAAACTGATTTTGAAAATTTTTTAATTGTATTGACACCGCTGGCTGGGTCAAAAACAACTCCTCCGCAGCCTTTGTAATACTTTGTTTTTCAGACACTTTAAGAAACACTTGAAGTTGGTGCAATGTATAGTTCATAAATTATTTTTATGTTTAAAATAATAAATATAAATAATAATTAATGAATATTTCATATAACCTTTGCATAAGCTTTAATGTTTCATTTAAAATAATATTTATGAAAGCAACAATTCAAAATGTAGTATCATCCACCAAACAAAAGGTTCATTTGGTAGATGGAGTGTTCACTGTGTCAGAGGCATCAGATGTGGTCCTTGCTCTTATCAATGAAAAAATAAACTTCCACAAATTACAACGCCTATCGCTCAGTGAAGGCTCTATAACGGCCAATACTAAATATCCTGATGAGCGTATCTCGGAGCTAGAACTTGAAAAATCGTTAGCCAAAGAATTTTTTGCACAGGCCAGATTAAAGAGAAATACTATAAAAATCGATGGAATCTTAAATATTTCAATCAATGAGTAAAGTAATTCAAGCCATAGCGGCATTATCGGAAGAGTTCAAATCAAAAAAAGCAACCATTGTGCAAAGAAGATCAAATCTTACGCTTGTACTAGGTCTTACAGCCATTTTAGCTTTACTACTGATTTCATACATGAACAACGCTTTGTTCATGGATCGCTTACTTGTAGTTTCAGGAATACTTTCTTGTATTCTATTGGTAAAAACCATGGGCGGCCGATAACTATTCATTCAATCACTTCTAAATGGAAAACCTTGATGAACATATCAAACTTATTCATGGGGTTTTTAGTCCCGCAGAGGCCGCCGACGTATTATTATCCCTTATCAATGACAAAATAAAGTTTCATACCGTACAATCTCTTAACCTAAAAATAGGACACAACGAAAATGCGAAGGAATCTGAGCAACGTATTCTCCAACTCAAAAAGGCTAAAGAGATTGTCAAGTTTATGGTTGTTGATGCTCGTAACAAAAATTACGAGGTTTCAATTGATGGGGACATCACAATTAAACTGACCAAACGAAAACAAAACTATTAAATCAAGTATAGCCTTTAATGGATTTACATCTGCTCATTGACAACCTAACCAACCCAGCGTTACTCTTTTTCTTTCTTGGTATCATAGCCGTTCAACTAAAAAGCGATCTTGAGATTCCTCCAAATTCCTCGAAATTCATTTCATTATACCTCATGTTTTCCATAGGATTCAAGGGCGGTTTAGAACTCTCGCATAGCAATTTGGATATGGAAATTCTATGGTCGCTATTGTTTGGAGTATTTCTTGCACTTTTCGTCCCGATATATACCTATTTTATTCTACGTAGAAAATTCAGTGTTGAAAATTCAGGCGCCATCGCGGCCACTTATGGCTCCGTGAGCGCAGTTACCTTCGTCACAGCCGTGTCATTTCTTGAAATTGAACAAATTGACTTTGGCGGTCATATGGTCGCGGTAATGGCCTTAATGGAAGCACCCTCTATTATTATCGGAGTCTTACTTATGGCTTACTTTCAAAAAGGAAAGAAAAACAAAGTAAAACTCGGCGGTGTGCTTCATCATTCTTTGACGAATGGCAGTGTGCTTTTAATCATGGGAAGTCTTGTTATCGGCTTTTTGGCTAGTGATCAGCACGCGAGAGGAATCGAACCTTTCACTACTGATATTTTCAAAGGATTTTTGGCTGTATTTCTCCTGGATATGGGTATTACCAGCGGCAAGAAATTAGGAGATTTTCTTAAAAAAGGATGGTTCGCTTTTATATTCGCCGTCATCATTCCACTAGTGAACGGATGTACCGTTGCGGTAGTAAGTTCAGTTTTCACCGATAGTATTGGCAATCGATTTTTATTTGCCATCCTGGCCGCTAGTGCATCTTATATTGCGGTACCAGCAGCCATGCGTTTGGCTGCACCCAAGGCAAACCCTAGTTTGTATCTACCCATGGCACTGGCCATAACCTTCCCTTTCAATATCACAATAGGTATGCCACTTTATCTTTATGTAATTCAAGCATTTTAAGGTATTCGTCATATCTTTAGTTATCCAAAACAGAATTATGAGCAAGCATCGATGTGGCTGGTGTATTGGTGACGATTTATATGAATCATATCACGACGAGGAATGGGGTGTTCCTGTAAAGGATGACGCTACACTTTTCGAATTTCTAATACTTGAAACTTTTCAAGCAGGCCTAAGTTGGATCACCGTTCTTAAGAAACGAAACAATTTTAGAAAAGCTTTTGATTCTTTCGATTATAAAAAAATCTCAAAATACGATCAAGCCAAAATTGACGCTTTGTTACAAAATGAGGGAATAATTCGAAACAAGCTCAAGATACGGGCAACTGTTTCGAATGCGATTGCCTTCATACAAGTTCAGGAAGAATTTGGTAGTTTCAGTAATTATATTTGGGCATTTGTAGATGGCAAGCCCATTAAAAATATTCACAAAAACTACAAAGATGCCCCGGCAAATACGGAACTTTCCAATGCCATAAGCAAGGATTTGAAGAAAAGGGGCTTTAAGTTCGTGGGTAGCACGGTAGTATATGCGCATATGCAAGCTACGGGGATGGTCAATGATCATGAAATAAATTGTTTTCGTTATGAAGAGGTTTAAAATTGTCTTGATATTATTTATTTTGGGCAGTGGAATTCTTACCGCTCAAAATAAATACGAGCGTGCATATCGTATCAGAAAATCACAGTTTCCTGAAAAGGCCTTGAATTATATTTCCGAAAAACTTGAGGACGCTAGGCAGATTAGGTTTTATAAAGAAACCGATAGCGCTAAAACAAGCTTCGAAGCAAAGTTCAAAAAAGACAGGCTATGGTATACCATAGAATTCAATAAAGATGGTGTTTTGGAAAGTATCGGAATAATAATCAAACCAGTAGACATACCCGATGACTCCTTTGCTAAAATTGAAGCGTATTTGGGAAACTATTTTTCGAAATATCGGATTCGAAAACTGCAACAGCAATATCCCATTACAGAGGAAGTAGCTCAGGAAACCATGATTAAAAACGCTTTTCAAAATCTCATGCTCCCCGATATGGTTTATGAACTTTTCGTCAAAGGGAAAAAGGATGGAACTCGTACCGATTTCGAAATCACCTTTGATGCCGAAGGAAACCTTATTCATATGCGAAAGGCCTTGCCGGCCAATTACGATAGAGTGCTTTATTAAAATGATGCCCTTGGACGATTTTGTCAATACCCTGACAGCTGTATTTGAAGCAAAAGCCGACCCTAAAATCGCTTCACAGCAAAGCGCCTATCTGCGTGACCAGTTTTTATTTTATGGTTTGAAAACCCCAGTTCGCAGGGAAATTCAAAAACCATTTTTAGTGAAAGAAATCCTTCCCCCTAAAAAGGAACTGGAACGTTTGGTGAGAAGACTTTGGAACAGCCCACAAAGAGAATACCATTATTTTGCTCAAGAATTGATCCAGAAGTACACGAAACATTTTGAAGAAAATGATATTTTCCTTTTTGAGTTTATGATAACCAATAATTCTTGGTGGGATACGGTTGATTTTATTGCCACAAAACTCATCAAAGGATACTTTAAGAAATTTCCCCACCAAAGGGATGTGTACATTGAAAAATGGATTGCCTCCGACCATGTTTGGCTGCAGCGCACATGCCTACTCTTCCAATTAATGGAAAAGGGGGAAACGGACACCAAACTCTTAAAAGATGTGATTGTATCGCTTCTGGGCTCAAAGGAATTCTTTATCAACAAAGCAATAGGCTGGGTACTTCGTGATTATAGTAAAACCAATTCGAAATGGGTCAAAGAGTTCGTCGAAAGCACCCCTTTACATCCACTTAGTGAAAGAGAAGCATTAAAATTGATGTAGACTATGATTTCAACAATTCAATAAACCTGCTTCTTTTGATCTCCTCGGCACCCAGACTCTCTAAATGTTCAGTATACATTTGACAATCAATCAATCGATACTCCTTAGCCTTCAATTCCTGGGCCAAATGAATAAACGCGAACTTTGATGCATTGCTAGAAATACTGAACATACTTTCGCCACAAAAAACATGACCGAGATCTATACCATAAAGGCCACCCACAAGCGCATCGTTTTCCCAAACCTCGTAAGATTTGGCCAAGCCTTTCTTATGTAGCTGAAGGTAAGACTTTCTCATATCATTCGTAATCCAAGTACCCTGCTGGCCAATTCTTTTAACACTAGCACATTGGGTCAACACTTCTTCAAAACAAGTGTTCTTGGTGAGCTTGAATTGACTACCCTTTAAGACCTTTCTCATGCTCTTAGAGATTTTTATTTTGTCTGGAAACAAAACCATTCGAGGGTCAGGGCTCCACCACAAAATCAAAGCGTCTTCATTGAACCAAGGGAAAATTCCATTTTGATAGGCCAATAGCAATCTTTCTGGTGACAAATCACCACCTACGGCTAAAAGGCCCTCCATATTGGCGGTTTCCACATTAGGAAATTCTAGGCGTTCAGTTAGAAAGAACTTCGGGTTCGTATCCCTATTTTTTTCCACGTCAAATTTTTCTTTAAAACTATAAAATATACTACAATAAGACTAATCCCGAAAGATAGGTAGTGCGAAGCTCATTACGGAAAAATCTCATGATTAGGGTATCGTCTTGGGTTTAGCCAGACCAATCAATAACAAGGCTTATAATAAAAAAAGCCCTACTAAACAGCAGGGCCAAATCAATAAATTGTCCATTTTTATCAAATGTTCAAAATTGTCTTAAAAAGGCAAATCGTCGTGCTCTTCCTCATTCAAATTATCAGCAGGCGCAAAGGCTTCTGCTGGTGGTACAGGTGGCATTCCTCCGCTTTCTGCCTGAGCGGGCTGAAGGCTTTCGATACGCCATCCTTGAATTGAGTTGAAATATTTTACTTCACCTTGAGGGTTGGTCCATTCGCGACCTCTCACTTACTTTTACATCCTGTGCTACAGCATAATTATTAAGCAGGTCTGACTTATCCTGAACAAACTCAATCATAATATGTTGAGGATATTGTTCTTCCGTAGTAATTACCAATTCTCTTTTTCTAAATCCGTTACTCCCAAAAGTTTGGGTTTCTCCGATCATCTTTACTTTTCCTTGTACTTCCATGACTATGAATTATATGTTAACTAATATTAATGGGTTAAAAATAGCGGTAATGAAAAAAACTACCTAACAAAAAACGAACAAGTTATTAGCGGTAATAAACAGTGTGATTTTAGCAATCAATCTTTGGGATATCCTACTAGATAAGTCCCTGCTTTTTTTCCATTTCCTTTTCTTGCAAAGCCTTTCTCCCAATAAAAGTCAGGAGTCTCCAACCCATCCAATAATTCATCCAAATCTTTGAAAGAATACATACGAGGCATTGAGGCCTGTCCATCCCAAGCATAGCATATGGGAATAATTGGAATCAAATAGGTGAAAACAAGTTGCCGCCAAGTCAAAGGTTTTACAAAGGGAGTCATAAAAAGGGTCATTAACATCAAAAATGGTAGTGCAATAGGAAGAAATAGTGCCCAGACCAGCGTCGGAATATTGTTCTCAGCCATTTCATAGATCAATATGGGTTGTCCACTTTTTGTTGCGGATTCCAATAGTTGCCGAGCAGCTTTGGGTGGCATATGATGAAAGCTATTGATCATGGTTTTGAGTCCGTTTGGTGCCGAATGCAAATCAGTTGCATCGACCGAGGTTTCCAAATAACTGATTTTATCCTCAACATCATCATTGAACTTTTTAGCAACATCCTTATTCGGATACAAATCAGTCATCACCAATTCAACTTGGGTTAAGCCTTCTATTTTATGTAGCGCTTTCAAAACTTCGGGCATAGCCCCCCCAGAACCAGAACCAAGATCTACGATTTTAGAAAGCTCTTTTTCTTTAAGTACTCTTACTATCAAATAGGCCAATACTTCGCTTATTCCCATCATTTTATGAAGTACCATAATCAGATTGGTCATACAGGTTCGTAACCATGAAGGAAACCATTTATAGTCTTCAAACTCGAATAATTGTATACGCTTCATCTTCTTTTATTAACCAAAACCATCATAGAACAAAAAAACCTGTTTGTTTCTGTTGTCACTAATTAAAACAGACACCTCTCTATTTTGCCAATAAAACTTTCCAAGCAGCTAGCACATCTTTGTTTTCCAAAAGAGTTTTCGCTTTCAATTCAATTTCTTTACGTTCTCCACTACTTAATAACGAACGAATTTCAGTCTGTGATGCAACAAATTTGGCGACTTCTTCTTCGGATGGCATTTTATCTACATTTCCTAACATTCCCAAATCATTCCCCGAAAGCACCTCACTATTACGAATATTCTCGGGAATTTGGTCAACGCCAACACCCAAGCTGGACAGTGGTTTAGGGACTTCAAACATACCTTGGTTCGCCCTGGAATACCAATTTCCGCCCATTCTAGCCACGAGGTCTATTTTATATTGATCTATACTTCCTGTTTCATTCAAAATCGTTTCATCAATGTGTATTTTAACCACCTCGGAAAAAATCAAATTTCCCGCTCCTCCATCCTTTCCAAGTGCTTGTACCTGCGTCACTATGCATTCAAATTGAACAGGTGCTTCTGCTACTCGAAAAGGTTTGACTATGTCTGATTTTAAAGCAGTTAGGCCAGATTTTTCAAATTCATTTACGCCTTCATCATACTCGGTACTTGATAAAGACATTTGTTGCACCATATCATAATTCACCATATTAATCACAACCTCCTTGGTTGCCAGTACATTCTCAAGTGTATGTTTGGTCGTATTATTCCGAACACGCCTTGCCGGCGAAAAAATCAATATGGGCGGGTTTGCACTAAAAACATTAAAAAAACTAAAAGGTGAAAGATTTGGTCTTCCTATCTCATCAACAGTGCTAGCAAAGGCTATAGGTCTTGGGCCAATAGCTCCAAGTAGATAACCATGCAGTTTTGATGTTAGTACTTCTTTTGGGTCAATTGAAATCATGCTGCTCATCTTAGCATAAAGGTATGAATTTTACATCCATTTGGCAGAGGGCCAACCGTACTTTCCATTCAATTTCATGGAAATTGCGCTATCTTTGACTTCATAGTATGTTCTCATGAAATTCAATCCAAAAAACAAAACTTCAAACGTCGTTTTATTGATTTCTGCGTTTGTTATCGTGAGTCTGATATTATGGAATACCAATAGTTTTTTCAAAAAGTTCAAGGAGGAAGAACGACAGAAAATGGAAATTTGGGCAACAGCGCATTCCGAACTGTTACAAGCTTCTTTAGATGACGATCCTGGCGATTTACCCCTTAAGGTTTTCCAAAATAACAAATCAACACCAATGATATTGGTCAATAAAGACGGGTCGGTAAAAACAAATAATATTCCAAAGGCAAAAGCCGCAGATTCCAATTATATCAAGGACAGAATCGTGAAGTTCAAGGGTGAAAACATCCCTATTGAAATCGACCAACAAGGAGAACATTTGGCAACCTTGTATTATGGCAATTCTGAAGTACTAAATAAATTGAAGTACTACCCTATTGCATTGTTGCTCATCATTTTGCTTTTCGGTGCGGTTATCTTCTTCTTCTTTAAAACCAATAAAGCTTCCGAACAAAACAAGTTATGGGCCGGCATGGCCAAAGAAACAGCCCATCAAATAGGCACTCCGCTTTCTTCGCTTTTAGGCTGGAACGAATTACTAAAAGCTGAAAATATCAGCCCGGAAATCACACAAGAAATAGAAAAGGATATCTCTCGATTAGAGACCATTACTGAGCGTTTCTCCAAAATAGGTTCGCTACCAAAATTGGATGAACATGATATCGTAAAAGAGACCAAAGATGCTTTCGATTACCTGAAACTAAGAAGTTCGAAATTAATTCACTTCTCTTTCGACTCCAAAGTAGAACAACTACCTGTAATGCTAAATCATTCACTTTATTACTGGACCATCGAAAATCTTGTAAAAAACGGTATCGATGCAATGAAAGGAAGGGGCAGTATCGGAATCGAGATAGTACCGCATGGTAATTATGTAAATATTTTGGTGGCCGATACAGGTCATGGAATTCCAAAAAGCAACTACAAAGCTATCTTTAACCCTGGCGTTACCTCAAAGAGAAGGGGCTGGGGCTTAGGACTTTCTCTTGTTAAAAGAATAGTAGAAGAATACCATAAAGGAAAAATAAAAGTACTTTCATCAGGTAAAGAGGGTACTATCATGCAAATATCCCTTAAAACAAATATCTAATCATGGCAATCGAAAAACTCGTTTTAATCAAAGAAGCGGATTTGACCAATAACTGTCCTGAATGCTTCAATCAAGACCTGAAACTTACGTTTTATCAAAAACATCGTCTCGGAAAATTCATTCATAGAGTCACTGGTGAAGTTACCAATCAGATTGTCTGTAATAAATGTGGGTCGGATATCTACCCTGCCAAATGGACAGATGACATTGAGCGAATTTTCGAATACTATCGCAAAATGGTGCAACCTGAAAAGAGCTCTTTGAAATTCAAACCCTTATTCTATATCATGGTTTTGATTTTCATCGCCTTAGTCGGTACTGGAATATATTTGTTTACTGCGGGAATTATTCAATTCTAGCCCTTATCCTTTCCGCAATATCTTCAAAGGTTTCGGGAGATAGGGATACTTTGTTTTGAAAAGTTGCATCTTTCATTCCGTTCAAGGGAATTAAATGTACATGTACATGTGGCACTTCTAGGCCAATTACGGTCATGCCCACCCTTTTGCACGCTATAGCAGCTTCAATCGCCTTCCCTACTTTTCTTGAAAAGGCCATGAGACCCATATAGGCATGTTCATCTAAATCCATAATTTTGTCCACTTCAATTTTAGGAATGCACAATGTGTGTCCTCTTGCATTCGGATTGATATCCAAAAAAGCAAAGAAGTTTTCATCTTCGGCTATCTTGTAACAGGGAATCTCCCCATTAATGATTTTGGTAAAAATAGATGGCATGGTCGTACGAATTGATTTAATAAAAAAAACCTATCTGTGAACAGATAGGTTTAAATATAAAGATTAATCTATTTTCAAGCTCTACTTATCTCCAAAATCTCAAATTTAAGATTGCCATTGGGTACCGTTATTTCAGCCACATCACCAACTTCTTTTCCCAGTAACCCCTTTCCAATTGGTGAGTTAACTGAAATTTTACCTGACTTTAAATCGGCCTCACTCTCTGCTACCAGAGTATACTTCATCTCTATTCCATTGTTTAGATTCTTCAGCTTCACTGTAGATAAAACAAGCACTTTTGAGGTGTCCAACTGAGATTCATCGATTAAGCGCGCATTGGCCAAGGTCTCTTCCATTTTAGAGATACGCATCTCTAACAATCCCTGCGCTTCCTTAGCGGCGTCGTACTCCGCGTTTTCAGAATCACCCTTATCACGCGCTTCTCCAATGGCCTGTGAAGCCTTTGGGCGTTCTATATCACGAAGAAGATGCAACTCTTCCTTTAAATTTTTTAAGCCTTCTGCGGTATAATAAGATACGTTACTCATAATATACTCGTTTAATAAATAACAAAATCCTCTGCACATGCCGTTAACTGACGACTTTTTAAGAGAGGATTAAGACAAATATACATTTTTTTTGTTCAATTTTGTTTAAGATTTCTTAAAATAGGGACCGCGGTATGAAAAGGGTTTTAGCTTTGATTTTATTCATCTTTATACTCTCTTGCGATAAGCAGGAAACTAATAGAAATCCGTTTTTGCAAGAAATCGGGTTTGCCTTCGATCTCAATTTGAATCTTCCATTATACAGTCCGTTGACCAATATAGGAAGCTCTGTTTATGTAGGGAATCAACAGGTAGGCACCAGAGGGGTTTTCGTAAGCAATACTAATTTGGGTATCGCTCCCTTTCGCGCCTTTGAAGCTAGCTGTCCCAATCATGCTCCGAATGAATGTTCGACCATGAAAATGAATGGACAGGTAGTGACCTGCAGCTGTGAAGATTACGAATACAGCCTCATTACCGGGCAAATGCTAAATCGACCCGATGATGGAAAACGCTATTATGACATGCTAGAATATCGTGCTTCTTTTAGTGGTAATACAGTTATTATTTCGAATTAGAATCGAACAGTAGCTCCCAACAAGAAATTTATCCCGGCCTGAGGGTAATAACCTGCACCTTCAACCGTAGTAATTGTTCCCGGATTTGAAAAATCATCATCGAAAGTGAAAAAATAACCGTTGGTCACATTCAACTGATCGAATATATTATTGACCAAACCAGAGAACGTAATGCTCTTAACAAAAGAATCAAGGTCTAAGGTGTATTGTACATTTAAATCAGTTTGTGAATAGGCTTCCAAAACTGAATCTTCAGAATCGATATTACCCATGTATTGCTTATCTACAAATTTGGTCAAAACTGAAATTTGAAAATCCGTTGACGGACTATACGTCAACCTATTTCCTAAAACGATATTGGGCGAAAAGGCAATATTAGTATCTCCAAGGTCTTGCAGCACCCCGTCTCTTTCGAAAACAAAGTCTTTATTTTTATTGGTACTAAAAGCCACATTCGGACTCCATTTGAATTTATCTCCTAAAGTGATATTCGCATCAATTTCCAGTCCAAGGCGATAACTATCACCAATGTTTTCGCGTAAAGGAGCACCTACATCATTAAGCGCGCCTGTCAATACTAACTGGTTTTTATAGTTCATGTAATATATATTCGTGCTGACTTGGACTGCAGGGCTTACAAAACGCCAACCTATTTCCAAATCATTAAGTCGTTCCGGTTCGGGATTTCCATTTTCATAATCGTTTCTATTAGGTTCACGATTAGCCACAGCAAAAGAAAGATAGATGTTATTATTTTGGTCCATATTAAATGTCACCCCAGCCTTCGGGTTGAAAAAATTAAAGGTATCGTCCACAAGACCCGTTTCTGCCCCGTTCGCTTGGTAACCCACAGTTCGATACTGCAAATCGCCAAAAAGACTCCATTTGTCATCAAGGCTATAATTTGCTTTGGTGTACAAATTGAAATCTGTCTTTGTTGAAGTATCATCGTAATAACGCTCTTGAAAATTAGTACTACCAAAACGCGACCAAATGACCTCCCCAAAGTGGTCTCCTTCATATTTGTTGTAACCCCCACCGATGATGAAGTTCAATTGGTCCTTCACATAGTTGGCGGAAAAAACAGTGCCGTAAAAATCGTTATCGAGCCAACGTCGCCGAATTAAATCAGTAGTATTTACATCTTCCCCGTCCACATTGATGGGAGTAAAGCCGTAAGTCGAAAAATCGTCATCTTCCCGATATTGTTCAAAATAACCACGACCTCGAGTATAGTGCAATGCAATATTGGTGCTCCAATTTTCATTTAGCTGTTCATTCCACAACAGTTGCGCATGGTCTTGTTTGTAATTGTCTTCTTCATTTTCGTAGAACTGGGTATTCCCGTTTTCATCCGTATAAATACCTGCAGGATTGAAAGTGCGGTTACTTTCCAAAGTTGCCGCATCGATACCAAACCAAGATTGATAGGTGATTTCGTGCCCGCCAAAAAGCAGTGCTTTGATCAAAGTATTGTCATCTTTATAAGCTCCTTGTAAGAAGTAAGACTCTAATTCAGAGGAAGCCCTGTCAATATACCCATCGGAAGTAATTCGAGATAATCTCCCTGAAATCTCTATATGCTCGTTGAGCATTCCGGTACTGAATTTTA
>RCND010001872.1_pt1 | contig 11788 bp, 10 predicted proteins | sample 2041351 | NCBI WGS metagenome assembly RCND01 (sample SAMN09708230, study PRJNA481090) | Marine sediment metagenome, whole genome shotgun sequencing project. | biome: marine sediment; feature: ocean; material: sediment; isolation source: Sewage treatment plant 12B marine sediment (STP12B) ...
ATATGCACCAATCCCCCCGACACCTGTTCCAAAGGCAATAATACCCATGTTTTCAATGCTAGAATATGCCAGCAGTCTTTTATATTCCGTTTGTTTTAGAATAAAAGTAGCTGCTGCTAAAATGGAAGCAAGACCGAAGGCCATCAAAATGTTACCTGAAAAATCGCCAAGGCCTGCTGCAACCATGATTTTGTTGGTTTTAAAAATCCCAAGATACGCACAGTTAAGCAAAACGCCGGACAAAAGGGCTGAAGCCGGGCTGGGGGCTTCACTGTGGGCATCGGGAAGCCATGTGTGCATAGGGGCCAGACCCATTTTAGTACCGTATCCGACAAGGATGAAAACAAAACCGGCTTTCAGCCACATGGCATCAAGATCTTTTGCATAAGCGGTAAGAGCGGAAAAAGAAACCGGCACATCGACATTACCCACATCCATGGAAATAGTAATCAGAACCGAACCCAACAGCGCCAGGGCAATGCCAACGGAACAAATCAGGACATATTTCCAGGTGGCTTCAAGTGACACTGCGGTCCTGTGCGTATAAATCAGCGGTGCACTGGCCAGAGTAGTCGCTTCGATGGCAATCCACATCACCATGATATGGTCTGAAAGAGTCACCATCGTCATGGTAGATAAAAACAGCAACATAGACCCGGTAAAAATATGTTCGGATTTAATTTTCGAAGCTTTGAGATAACCTGTGGTATATATGGAAATAAGGAAAAACAGCAGCGATATCACCAGTAAAGACAGCAAACCTTCCGGTGTAACTGCAAAATAGGCTTTAAACAACGGCTCAGGTCGTTGAGCCCACAGCAGGATAGACAGAAATAAATGAATCGTACCTGTGAGCACCAGCAGCATACGACCGAATTTCCGGGAAAGGAAAAACGCAACAATGCCGGTAAAAAGCGGGACCAAAAAGACAATTTCTACCATTTAAATAACCACCTATTCCTTTAATGTTCTAAGCAGCGCAGTATCTACATCATCGAATTTTTGTTTGATATTCTGCAGGATGACGGCCATAATCATGACGCCGGCCAGCACGTCCAGCAGAATACCGAATTCCACGATATGACGGGCTCGCACTGAAAAAGTTGCTCCCACCAGATAGATGCCGTTTTCCATCATGATATAGCCCAGCACCATGGCAATGGCATTTCTTCGGGCCATCAGAAGGAACATGCCTGCCACCAGGAGAGTAATGGAAGAAGGCAGCAGCAGAGTACTGGTGCTGATGGATGTAATATCAAACTTGTGGCTGACAAATGTCGCTGCGACAATTAAACAAAGCCCTGCCAGTAAAGAGGCATGATATCCAATAATGGGTTCAACCTCCCTGTGGATAGCCACTTTTTTTATGGCCAGAAAGATGCAAAGGGGAATAATGATCCCCCTGATTGTCATGGTAACCAGGGTAAACAAAATTCCCCCGCCACTCAAATCGTTGGCGATAAAAAGCGGCACTAGGGATACCACCACCCCCTGAAAAGCCAGTACTTTGATCAGCACCGGAAGGCGGCTGGAACCAAACGAAAATAAAACCGACAAAAGTACAAGGGACAATATGGAATCAACCGGATGTATCATTTTATAAACTCCAGGGTAATAATAGTTGCAAAAAAAGCCAGGGCAAAAGACGTCAAAATAAATTTAGGAACCCTGTCCATTCTATAACGGGCCATCACTGATTCCATAACACCCACAGCCATGTATACTATTATAAGTGCTATGGTAAACAGACCGATGTTTGCGGCAAAATGGTCCAGCTTAAAAGGAAGAATCAGTGCGGCAACAATGGTTGAATAGAAAAACAGCTTACAAAAGGATCCCAGCTCAATTAATCCTAAATCAGGGCCGCTGTGATCCAGCACCATCACTTCGTGGATCATGGTCAACTCCAGGTGTGTGGCCGGATCATCAACCGGTACCCTGGAATTTTCCGTTAAAAGTATTATAAAAAAAGCAATAACTACAAACAACAACGGCGATCCTGCCACCTGCCAGAGTCCCAACGGCTGTCCTCCTGAAAAATATGCGACAAAGCACAAATCACCGGTGAGCATATAAAACAGGATTAAAATCATAAACATTGTCGCTTCGCATATGATGGGGAAATACGCTTCCCTGGCCGCGCCCATACCTTCAAATGGAGATGCTGTGTCCATGGCGGCAGTAATTGTAAAGAAACGTCCCAGTCCAAGCAGATAAAAAATAAAAATAACATCACCGTTAAACGAAAACACGGGTTGTTGTCCTGCAATGGGAAGGAACATCAGGGCGGTTACAGCTGTACACAGGGAAACCATGGGGCCCAGTTTGAAAAGAAAGGTCGTGCTGGTGCTGTAAACGGAACCCTTTTTAAAAAGCTTGATTAAAGTGTAATAATTAATCAAAAGTGGAGGCCCTTTTTTCCCTCCAAAAAAGGCCTTGACCTTTAAGATGACCGCGGAAAAAAACGGTGCCAAAAGTATCGCGAGTGCCCACAAAATAATGGATTTTATCATAAACTCTTCTCAGTTTTTAAACTGCCTCATCTATATAAAAAACAGCAATATCACAACAGCCAGGAGGATATAACCGATATACAGGTGAATGTCCCCATGCTGTATCCATCGCAGTCTATCGAACATCCACAGTACCGGACGTATCACAACATTCTCCATATGAAGCTCAGCAACATCATTGATATGACTATGGTAATGGGTCTTTTCTGGGAACCGGCCCTGTATCGCAGGATGATCTTCGTCAAGCGGGGCAACAGGCCTGAAAAACTCCAGAATAAAAGCCGCATAGGAAGACCCCGTATACTGCATTTTAACCGTCGGTTGGGTAAAACCACAGCCCCAGGTTCCGGACCGGCGCAGAGGCTTGTTCCGGTATAGAAGCATACGAAGTGCCAGGATCATAAGAAAAGCAACAAAGAAAACCGCTGCAGCCAGTGTAATGTTTTCAGTTATCCGCAAAAATGGTTCAAACGGAATACCGTAGCCTATTCCAAGGGAAGAAATACCCTTTAACGCCATTTTGAAAAAAAGCCCTGGAAATACACCGATCACCACGCATGTTCCCGCAAGGATCAGCATGGGAACCAGCATTGTCAGTCCTTTCTCATCCACATTTTCTGCTGCACGGCTTCGCGGTTCACCTTGAAAAACCACTCCCACCACTTTAGTGAAACATGCCAGGGCCAGTCCGCCGATAACAGCGAGACTGATAATGGAAAGAAGACTCAGCACAAAAGATGTTTTATCTAATGTCACACCTTTAAATCCACCCAAATATATAAGAAATTCACTTACAAACCCATTAAAGGGCGGAAGTCCGGAAATCGCCAGGGATCCGATAAGAAAAGTAACACCGGTAATTTTCATATTTTTTAAAAGCCCACCCAAAGCGTCTATGGAGCGGGTTCCTGTTTTTTGAATTACGATTCCAGCCCCCATAAACAGAAGTGATTTGAAAATCGAATGATTCAGCACATGGAGCAGGCCGCCTGCGAACCCAAGTACAGCCATCATCGGGTTACCGGTTGATACACCGATCATACCAAGCCCGATACCGATCAGAATGATCCCGATATTTTCAACACTATGATAAGCCAGGAGCCGTTTCAGATCATGTTGACCCAGGGCATAAACAACACCCAGTATACCGGAAACCATCCCGGCAATCACTACGATTTCACCGAATAGCGGTGTGTGCAGGTCAAGCAGGCCATAAAGCCTCAGAATACCGTAAATACCTGTTTTAATCATTACACCGGACATGACCGCAGAAATATGACTTGGGGCTGCCGGATGCGCGTGCGGCAGCCAGACATGAAACGGAAATACACCTGCTTTTGAGCCAAATCCGACAAAACAGAGAATAAAAACCAGAATTTTTGCTCCATCAGGAAGAGTCGCAGCAGGAGTAAACTCAAAACTGCCGGTATAGCCATATAGTATTCCAAAGGCCGCAAAAATAAACATGGCTCCCACATGGGAAAAAACAAAATAGAGATACCCCGCCTTTTTATTTTCCGGTGACTGGTAATCGTATATGACAAGGAAAAAGGATGACAAAGACATGATTTCCCAGGAAAGCATGAATGCAATTATATTTTCCGCAGTTACAACCAGTGCCATGGAAGCGATCAGCAAACTGAAAAACAGGTAATTGACCGCTGTTCGCAGGGCATCTTCCTTTTTGTTCATGTAATGAAAGCTGAAAATAGCGGCAAGAAGAGAAACAGCGAAAATTGCGACCAGGAAAAAAGCCGACAGATTATCGATTTTAAACGAAAGGGACAGTGTATTCAGATAACTAAAGGAAAACGAATACAATCCGGGATTGAACAGTTTTAAAAAGGCATCGATGAATCCGAGGAAACATCCGGCACTAATCATAAATACACCGATTATCTTACTCAGTGTGAATTGATTCCGGAAAATAAGTGCAAAAACTCCCCCAAAAACGATTACCAGTATTGATATAAAAAAAAGATTCATAAATTTCCCAGCCTGCTTGCCTGTTTTTTAGTTTCAGTAAATAATGATTAACGTTTATTTTTAAAAATATCAAGATATTGATATAGCCAATCATTATATTTACAGATAGTTATATATAAAGTCTCAGAAAAATCAAGGCATTGTATAAAAAAGGGCTGAGAAGAGATAAAAAAGTGATGTTTAAGTCCGATTTTTAATGTTATACCACTTTGAACGGCCGATTTCTGCTCTTTAGGTGAGAAATCCGGGCTTAGTCCTGACAGGTACATTCTTTTACTCTTTTTTCTATTTGCTCTCACCTGTAAGGAACGAACCTTACACGCATCTTGCAGATGCATTACATTTTTGACATTTTGAGAAAATAAATTGATATCCTGACAATTTTCCTTTAAAAAATAGACGGATCGAAACGGTCTGCATATAGACATCTCAAATCACAGTCAGCTGTTCCGAAACTTAACAGGCTCAAGGTTTTGCCGCCTATATCATAGGCTTTTCGGGTCGGGGAATCGAAAACAGGAGCTTAAAATGCGATTACTATTGATAGAAGACGATTCAAAAATAGCCTCCTTTATCTTGGGGGGATTCAGGCAAGAGGGCTTTGCGGTTGATCATGCATCTGACGGCGAAGAAGGCCTGCAATTGGCGCTGAATACGAATTATGACGCCGCCGTTATCGATATCATGCTGCCCGGGATGGACGGCCTGATAGTCCTCGAAGAGCTCCGAAAACAAGCCATCAACACTCCCGTGTTAGTTCTCAGCGCGAAGCGGTCGCTGGGAGACCGCATTAAAGGGATTGAAACAGGAGCTGATGACTACCTGGTCAAGCCATTTGCATTTTCCGAACTTCTGGTGAGGGTGCAGGCTCTGATCCGCAGATCAAGCATAGGTGAAGAGGGTTCATCCCTGTCCTATGGTGATATATCAATTGATCTGATCAAGCGTGAAGTTTTACGAGCCGGACAGAGAATCGAACTGCAACCTCGTGAGTTTGCCCTGTTGGTTCTATTGCTGCGAAACGCCGAAAGAACCATTACCAAAACCATGATTTTGGAGCATATTTGGGAGTTTCAGTTCGATCCCCAGACCAATGTCGTCGATGTTTTGATGTGTCGACTTAGAAACAAGATCGAAAAAGGTTATGAAAAAAAGTTTATCAGAACCATCAGGGGTATCGGCTATGTCTTTCAAGAACCTGGCAAAGATTTATAAATCCAATGGATTTCGTCTTTCGTTGTGGTACGCTGTCTCTTTTATCGTGGGATCTGCTATTTTTATGTCCGTTACTTACATCATTTTATTCTCGGCGCTTAAAACTCAGGACCGGGAGGCCGTGCAATTCGAATTGGCTGAGCTTGTTTCCTCATATCACAGCGGCGGCATACACGCTGTGGATCGTGCAGTATCTGAAAATTACCGTTTCCGCAAAAAAAATCCTTTTTTCATCCGCATTGCAGAAAACTCAAACGAAACCCTCAAGATATACTATCCTCAGATTTGGGATGAATTTGACCTTGCTTCCTTGGACAAGTTCACACTCATTCAGAGCAAATCATGGATTACGATACCGGCCGTGGAAGACGATTTCAATCTAGTTGCCACAGCCTCGCAACTAAATGACGGCCGCTGGATTCAGGTGGGAATAAGTACACAGGAGAGAGAACAAACACTGGGTCGATTCCTTGCAACAAAGTTTACTGTTTTCCTGCCGATAACCTTAATGGGAATCGTTTGCGGCAGTTTATTGGCGTTAAGATCTTTAAGACCGGTACGCCACATTGTTCAAACCGCACAGTCCATATTGAGTGGCCAAATGGAAGCAAGGGTCAATCGCTCTTACAATGGCGACGAGTTAGATGAACTCGCCAGGCTTTTCAACGAGATGCTGGATAAAATCAAGGTCCTGATCGAAAGCCTCAAGGGGTCGCTGGACGAGGTGGCCCATGATTTACGTACACCCATGACGCGGCTGAGAAGTGTTGCCGAAAAAGCCTTGCAGGATAGGGTGGATCTCGCGCAAACCCGTGAAGCGCTATCCGATTGCATTGAGGAATCGGACCATATTCTATCCATGCTTACCGATCTTATGGATATTTCCGAGGCGGAAACAGGGGTGCTCAATCTGGAGCGACAATTGACCAACATCAGTTCTCTGTTGGCCAGGGTCGTGGACATGTATGAACCCGTCGCGGATGAAAAACAGGTTCATCTTACAGTCGATACGCCTGACGAACTTCACACAAAGTGCGATGGAAACCGTTTGAGCCAGGCTTTTGCGAATTTATTGGACAACGCCATCAAATACACTCCGGTAGGGGGGCAGGTAGCCGTCCGAGCCTTCACGGATAAAGGCGAATTATGGATTCAATTCACCGATACGGGAGTCGGTATCCCCGCAGATGATTTGCCAAAAATCTGGGATCGGCTTTTTAGAAGCGATTATGCCAGGTCCCAAAAGGGCCTCGGCCTCGGATTGAGTTTTGTCAAGGCCATTTGTGAAGCCCATAATGGTCGTGTTTACGTCAAAAGCCAGCCTGGCCAAGGCGCTATTTTTACGATTGCTTTGCCTCGCGATAATTGATTCTGCAAGAACTACTCCGGTCTATAGAATAAACCTTTCAAAACTGTAATCTTATAGAAATCCAACAGCAATGTAACCGTGATATGGAATTATCTTTTTTTAGCTAACATTGGAACAAAAAATAGCCGTGATTAGTGTTTCAACCTAATAGAAACCCACAAGTAGTGACAAACGGGTAACCGATTTCGATTCTTTTCACCGTCGAATCAAGGGTTGGATTGAACAGCAAAAGGAAATTTTATTTTCTTCCGGAATTGCCGGAGTTAGATATTATTTTTTAAAGAATGGTAAAACAATCAAAACAAAAATGAAGGAGGTATGATGAGGAATTTAAAACAGTTAATCGCATGCGTGTTAGTAGCTGCTTTAGTGCTTGTCGTTATCGGCTGTGGTGGCAAACAAGATATTGTGTCTCAAATGACCGGAACCTGGAAAAGCGACAAGAGTGGTTATCCCGTCAAAATCAACCTTACAGGAAACGATAAATCCATCGAAATCAACGGTAAAACCGTGCCGGTAACGGTTAAAAACGTCGACAAAGGCGAATATCAAGTGACGGTTGCCGCAACGTCTTTAGCGGGCAAGACATCGGAGTGGTCGCTTATACAGGTTTGGGATGACAATGGCTCTAATTTCACGATCAAATTCGAACATGATGGGATGGTAGAACCCCTTGTCCGAATGGAAGAATAACCAACCGAACGACATCATAAACAGGCCAAGGAAAAAATACATCGATTAAAGTAAAAGACCGGGGCGTCCAATATCGACGATTCAATGTCGAATTTTGGTACATCTTCGGTGTCCACTTTATACTACAGATCTAATATGTTACGATTTGCAGCGCAGAGCGACATCATCATTGGGCGTTGGTCGGGAGTTCCCCTCATGTTTCGCCCCAGATTCTCACTATAAATTTAAATAGTGTCCATCCAAAGATAGAACTTTCCCATAATCTCGACGGCAATCTGCGGGATTCCCTGTGCGACGCACGAGAAAGGATAAAAAGAGATAAAACTTAGCTTATTCAGCCATAGGATAAGAAAAAGGATGCTTTTTAAGGACGGGAGAAATAAAAACAGACCTCGCCCTGCTGAAAGCCTTTTTGTCAGGACCTTATATCATCACCATGCTTTCGTAGAAATTATCTTTCTGATCTTTTCCTCGGTCTTTTTTTCCACTAAGATCATTTTCTTTGCCTGGGCTTTTTTTATCTTTTTGGCAATAGTCTCGATATCTGCCGGTTTTTCTATTAAGTCCATGGCTCCCAGCTTCATGGCCTCAATTCCTTTTTCTACAGTCGCATGACCGGTCAAAAGAATTACCTGCATGTCGGGATTTATTTTTTTAATTGCTTTTAATGCCTCAATCCCGTCCATTTCAGGCATTTGAAGATCAAGGACAATTGCATCATACGATTCTTCTTTCACCTTTTTAATCGCATCTTTGGCTGATGTTGTTGTCGAAACCTTCATCCCGCGGTTTTCCATCCTTTCACCGAGAGCTTCAATAAAATCTTCTTCATCGTCAACGAGTAAAACTTTCTCTCCCATAACATACCCCCGTTAATAAGGTAATTTTAATTGCTATTCAAACTGAGAACGATTTCCTCAGCACCGTTATCAATCTGCAGCTTGCCGTTTAAGGCTTTGAGCAAGATTGCCTCCCGCTCTCCCGGAAAATCATAATTTGTCATGGTATCAAATCCGCTGATTCCGAAAAACCTGACCAGTACATCGCCGCCAGTATTTTCCACAGCAATAGAAACCGTATCACCGCTTTTAACCAAGTTCATTATATTATCAAGACAAAACCAAATGACATTCTGCAGTAAAAAAGGGTTTACCTCGATTTTAACCGGGTCACAGTGGGGATCCATTTTAAATGAGACACCAAGCATATCAGAAAACCTGGCTGAAAGCTTAATCATAAGCTCCATAGTATCAATGACATCGATTGTTTTCAACGGTTCATCAACACTGTGGGCGAACCTGTTCATATTTTGGATAATCCCATCTGCCCTTTTAACCTGTTCCATAACCTTTTTTGAAATTTTTTTTAGTTTTTCAGAATTTAAAGGAACCCCTTTTTCTTCCAACAAAATAAAATCTTCCAGCAAACCGGCATTCTCGTTGATCACAGCAAGAACATTTTTAATTTCATGAGAAATTGATGCTGTCATCTTTCCGAAAAATTGAAGTCCTGCCTCACCTGTAGCGTCATAACTCATATCTATAGCAAGCCTCCTTATGACCCGATTGCTTCATTCATTTTTTTTATAAGAGAATCAATATTTACCGGTTTAACCAGATAATACTCCGCCCCAGCCTCTTTCGTGCCGGTTTCAAAATCATCCTCTGAACCATGACCTGTGAGAAAGATATATTTCATGGCAGGGTGTTTATCCTGAAGACTTTTTTTGAGCTCACACCCGCTTATGCCTGGCATCTTAACATCAAGCACGGCAATATCGTATTTGTAATTTTTAGCAATTTCCAGAGCTGCAAGCCCGGAAGTCACCCAGTCAGCGTTAATTCCTCTGTAAGAAAGACGTTCTGCCAGGGTGGACACTAATTCTTCTTCATCATCAACAAGCAATACCCGCATATGTTCACCTGTATTTATTAAGTGGGAGGGTTATTGAAAACTTTGTTCCTTTTCCTTCTTCGCTTTGTACTTCTATTGCGCCTCCAATCTCCTGCACCAGGTTATATGTAATGGACAGGCCGAGACCTGTGCCGCCACTACCGGTTTTTGTTGAAAAAAAGGGATCAAAGATTCGTTTAAGATTAACTTTGGATATTCCAATACCATTGTCATTGCAAATAATTGAAACATTATTTCTATCTTTCAGTCGCGCAATTAATTCAAACCTTCCACCGTCGTTCATTGCCGAAAAAGCATTGTTAATAAGATTCAATAATATTTGCTGGAGTTTGCCTCGATCGGACTTAAATTCCGGTATTTTATCAGAGATATCAAGCACAATTTCAATGGACTTGTATTCAGCTTCCTTTTCCATAAAACCAAGGACTTCCGGGATAAGGTTTTTGATATTTACAGGTTGTATGTCTCCATGCATGTGTCTCGCAAAACTCAGGAGACGTCTGGTAATTCTGGCGCATCGCTCCACGGATGTGATAATAGAATTAACATTTTTTATCAGCCGGGGGTTTTCCTTATATTCCTTTGTAAAAGAAAACATATCATTGATAAGGCCGGCTTTTTCATTGATAATGGCAAGCGGGTTGTTAATTTCATGTGCTATGCCTGCTGCGAGACGGCCAATCGAGGCCATTTTATTTGCATATTCCACCATATGAAGACTTTTTACTCGATGCTGGTCAGCAATTTTTATTCTTCGTACCATATATGTTGTCATACCCAAGGTCCATAACAAAATAACAGTAATACTCATCGCCAGATACTCAATAAGTTTATTGCGTGTTTCCTGCCATGATTCCATGAGTTTGGCTTTCTCTTTGGCAACAATAAGAATAAATGATGTATCCGGAATGTATTTGTACCCTATAAAAAACGGTATGTCAGAAATTTTATCTTCAACGACTTCAGTTTTGCCGGAATATCTCGGCAAAGGCATGTTAATTTTATCGAAAATTTCACCAAAATATTTTGATTGTGTCTGGAGCAATCCGTCTTTGTTTATAATAAATGCGTCACCGACCCCGCTATTTTTGATTTCTGAAAGCATATCGCTTAACCGGTGTTCGCAACTTGCTCTTAATATAAAGAAAGAACCGTCCGGCAGCATGTGCTTCACAGCAATAACCAGATGAGGAGCCTTCCTGTATCCTGTAAAAACATCACTTATGTATTTTCCCTGCCTGACGGTTTCTTTAAACCATAGCTGATTGCGGTAGTCTTTGTATTTGAGTTGATATGGCCCGACATATGCGGTATGGACGCCCGATGAATCGATTACGCCAAGATCCACCAATCCGCTGAATCCCTTTTTGAGATTATTAAAAATTTTCGCCAATCGCTTTGTGTCATTAAGATCAGCAAAAGAGTTGTCTCCGGCAATAAAATCGAGAACCATCTTACGTTCATCTATAAAAAAAGCAACGGATCTCCATGCGTTTGAAGTAAAACGCGATGTCCTGAGCACTGCCTCGGATTCAACGGATTTCCTGGAAAGGTCGTAATCCATCAACGCGAAGAAAATAAGAGGCCCAATGGCTATAACGGAGGTCAAAATGAAGGACAGCATCCACACCTTTTTGAAGTCCAGACCCTGCAATTTGCCTGCCGAATACGCTAGTTTATTCTCCGAGGCTTCCGGTATATTATTATCAGGTTCCGTCACCCGTCCTCCTCAACAACTGATAGTTTTATCCCTGTTTTGACTTAGCATATGCTTTTTTAAGCGTACGACTTAAAATTTCGATGTCTACAGGCTTTTGCAGATATGCAAAAGCCCCAAGCTTCATACAAAGCTCTTCGTCCGCATCCGTACCGTGTCCCGTTAGAATAATAACTTCGATTTCCGGGTGATCTTTTTTAATCCTTTTTAGGACTTCAAAACCGTCGATGCCAGGCATCTTAAGGTCAAGTATCATTACTTCCGGTTGGTCTTCGTTGACAAGCTTTAGTGCGGAATCGCCGTCATAAACAACCGCAGCGCCCATATCCCTCATCTGCAGCCGTTCCGAAAGTGTCTGGACAAACTCCCGTTCATCATCTA
>RCND010001873.1_pt1 | contig 11787 bp, 12 predicted proteins | sample 2041351 | NCBI WGS metagenome assembly RCND01 (sample SAMN09708230, study PRJNA481090) | Marine sediment metagenome, whole genome shotgun sequencing project. | biome: marine sediment; feature: ocean; material: sediment; isolation source: Sewage treatment plant 12B marine sediment (STP12B) ...
GAAGTTATTAGTGAACGTCATCAAAAAGACTTCAAGCGCGAAGATGATTTCGTAGCGCAAGAAGCTAAAACACCAGAAGATACTAAAAGTACAGATAGTTTTACTGATATCAGTTTCGATGATATTTAATATGAACTTCTGTTAAATTATAATAAAAACCGTTACACTTCGTAACGGTTTTTTTATTTTTAGAAACAAAAGCAGTGTACTGTCACATTGAGCATTACTTAAATGAAAATATCTTTTCATTTAAGTAGCTAAGCGAAACTTAAGAAATGCAAATATTTCTCGACTACGCTCGTAATGACAGAAATGATTTCATATTTCAATAATTAACCAACCAAGCTTCTATGCAACGTATAGTTCTATTACTTTTTTTAGCTACTACTTCTTTATTTTCTCAATCTCAAACCGACTTATCGTATTATTTACCGCAAGATATTCAATACAATCCTAGTATTCCCACACCACAGAGTGTTATAGGACACGAAGTTGGCGAATGGCATATTACACACGATAAATTAGTACAATACATGCAGGCTTTGGCAAATGCCTCAGATCGCATTACTATTGAAGATAGAGGGAAAACTTTTGAGGGTAGACCATTGTTATTATTAACCATAACATCACTTCAAAATCATCAAAATATTAAAGCCATTCAATCTGCACATATTGAAGCTACTGAAACTAACAATGCCAATGCAGAAAACAGACCCGTTGTGGTTTACCAAGGGTTTTCAATTCATGGTAATGAGCCTAGTGGCTCTAATGCATCTTTGTTGGCTGCCTATTATTTGGCAGCAGCTGAAGGTTCAAAAATTAATGATTTATTAAACACTACTGTTATCCTTTTCGATCCATCGTTTAATCCAGATGGTTTGCAACGTTTTGCCTATTGGGCAAACACAAATAAAAATATAAATCTCAATCCAGATCCCAATGATAGAGAATATAGCGAAGTTTGGCCTGGTGCACGTACCAATCACTATTGGTTTGATATGAATAGAGATTGGTTACCTGTGCAACTGCCAGAATCTAGAGCACGTATTAAAACGTTTCATAGTTGGATGCCAAATATTTTAACCGATCACCACGAAATGGGAACCAATAATAGCTTCTTTTTTCAACCAGGTATTCCATCTCGAACGCATCCATTGACTCCAAAATTAAATCAAGAACTGACTAAAGGCATTGCGACTTATCACGCTAAAGCATTCGATAAAATAGGATCACTATATTATTCTGAAGAAAGCTTTGATGATTTCTATTATGGCAAAGGATCAACCTTTCCAGATATTAATGGAGGTATCGGCATTTTGTTTGAACAAGCTAGTTCTCGTGGTCATATTCAAGAAAGTGATAATGGTATTTTAACCTTCCCTTTTACTATTAAAAATCAGTTTACTGCTGCGCTATCTACTTTAGAGGCTGCAAATGGAATGCGAAAAGAAATTTTAGAGTATCAACACAACTTCTTTAAGAATGCGCGAAAAGAAGCTAACAAAGAAGGAAATAAGGCTATTGTGTTTGGTGATGAAAAAGATGCCGCTAAAACCTATCATTTGGCAGAAATATTAAAACGTCATCATATTAAGTTTCACGATGTGAAATCCGACTTTTCAGCCGATGGAAAAACATTCAAGAAAGGCTACAGCTACATTGTTCCAAAAAATCAAAAGAATACCCGATTGATTAATGCCATGTTCGAAAAACGAACCACGTTCCAAGATAGTTTATTTTATGATGTTTCGGCTTGGACGTTTCCTTTAGCATTTAATCTAGATTATACAGAAACGACTGCTAGTAATGCTGGTGATTTGGTTGAAGATTTACAACATCTTAAAGGTGGTATCAATGCAAAAAGTGAGTACGCTTATTTATTTGAGTGGCATGAATATTATTCGCCTAAATTTTTAAATGCCATTTTAAAGAAAGGCTTAAGAGTTAAGGTGAGTATGAAACCGTTTAAAGCTAATGGTACATCTTATGATTACGGCACCATTATGATTCCTGCAAGAAATCAAGATATAACTACCACAGAAATCTATACCTTTTTAAATGACCTTGCACAACAAAGCCATATTAAGGTGGATGCGGTTTCAACAGGTTTAAACGATGGCATTGATTTAGGAAGTAATAATTTCAGAGCTTTAGAATTACCGAAGATCGCACTTTTGGTTGGTGATGGCATCACATCTTATGATGCTGGTGAAATTTGGCATTTATTAGATACACGTTACGATATTATTGTAACAAAACTAGATACTAAAAGTTTTAAGAGAGCAGATTTAAGCCGCTACAATACCCTTATTATGGTAAATTCTTCCTCTGGTTTAAATGAAGAAAATACTAAAAAGCTAAAATCATGGATACAAGATGGTGGTACTATGGTCGCCTATAAAAATGCGCTTCGTTGGTTAAATAAAAAAGAACTGATGAAAATTGATTTTAAAAAGAATAAACGCATTGCTAAAAACATTAGCTATGAACAACGTGGAGATTTTAGAGGAGCTCAAGTAATTGGTGGTGCCATTTTTGAAACAAAACTAGACCGTTCGCATCCCATTAATTTTGGATATAATAATGATAAGCTCCCTATGTTTAGAAATACCACAATATTTATAAATGCAGATAAAAACAGTTATAACAACCCTATACAATACACTAGAGACCCATTGCTTAGTGGTTATATATCTGAAGAAAATTTAGATAGTATTAGTAAAACGGTTCCACTAAAAATTGGTAAAATTGGTCGAGGTAAAATTATTGCGTTTACAGATAACACTAATTTTCGAGCGTTTTGGTATGGTACAAATAAGTTGTTGATGAATGCTATTTTCTTTAGAGAGGAAATATAGTTTTTACGGTCATTGCGAGGACGAAGGACGAAGCAATCTCATCAAATGGCGGTTCCCTTTAAGATACCACCATCCCATTTTTAACCTTTGTTTCTGGATGTAGCAGAAAAACATCGTTCTCTTTTACAGCTCCCATAACTAAGCATTCGCTCATAAAGTCAGCGATTTGTTTTTTAGGAAAATTAACGACGGCAACAATTTGACGATTAATTAAACCTTCTTTACTGTATTGTGTCGTAATTTGAGCAGAGGATTTTCTAACACCTAAATCTCCAAAATCGATAGTTAGCTGATATGCTGGCTTATGAGCATTTGGGAAATCGACGACCTCAACAATGGTTCCTATACGCAAATCTACCTTTGTAAAGTCTTCAAATGTTATTATATTATCCATTCCTTAAAACTAATAAATAAAAACGATATAACATAATGTCAATAACACCATCAAATATGTTGCCTCTTGGCACCAAAGCACCAGATTTTAAATTAGTAGATACCGCTGATAAAACCCAAAAATCACTTCACGAATTAAAAGGTACCACTGGGACTTTAGTGCTATTTATTTGTAACCACTGCCCTTTCGTTATTCATGTGAATGAGCAATTGGTGCAACTGGCAAATGATTATGCCTCAAAAGGTATTAACTGTATTGCGATTTCTAGCAATGATGCAGTGCATTATCCACAAGATGGACCTGCTTTAATGCAGCAGCATGCTAAAAACAACAATTATCCTTTCCCCTATTTATACGATGTAACCCAAGACGTCGCCAAAGCCTATGATGCCGCCTGTACACCAGATTTCTTTTTATTTAATGGTGATCTCACTTTAGCGTACGCTGGGCAATTAGATGATTCTAGACCAGGAAATGACATCCCAGTTACAGGAAAAGATCTTAGAGCTGCTATGGATGCTTTAGTTAATAATGAATCTGTAAACCCAAACCAAAAACCTAGTATGGGTTGTAATATAAAATGGAAATAAATTGAAATATTCTTAGAATTGCGTGTGTAATTGCGCAATATGTGTTAGTTTAATAAGTGCAACAAAACGACTCAAAAAGTGGTGTTATCCCAACAATTTTAGTTTTAAATTACTGTTATTGTATTTCATATAACCAGCTAGCCTTCATTACGACCAGCCGCTAAACAATGATAAAATTCTTTAGAAAAATACGATACATTTTTATAAATCAATTTAATAAACAACGTTACCAATTATTTATAGTTAATAGCATCTTTCATAGAGTACAAAATGTACAGAACATCCTTTTTTGTTTCTTCATCTATATCATGACTATCTAATGCCTTTAACACATCATCTGTAGTGCTCAAAAATTCCTTTCCTGTAATATTAAATCCTGTATGGGCGCTTACCATATCTTTTCCTGTATATTTTGCTGTCCCTCCGGTCCCTGCTTCCAAAAACTGCTTTACATGAGTTTTAAATATCTCATACGCCTCAGTCCCAGGCTTTAGGTGAGAAAACTTTTCGTTAATTACAGGGTTACTTAAATGATTATCTGTAATAGAGTCTACAATAGACGAGATTCCTTCTGTACCTCCAAGCCTTTCAAACAAGCTTTTTTCTAGGGGTAATTCTATAACCGCTTCAATCGGTTTATCTGTAATAGCCAATTCTTTTGTGTCTTTTTCTTGGTTAGCGCAATTAATAAAAAGTAAGATAGCGCATAGTAAACCTAAAGTTTTTAATTTTTTCATTTTGTTGATTTTAAATTAATTAAAAGAATTTGACTAAATCTTCAAACAGTTAAACTTTATAACGAGATATGTAAATAAAAATAGGCGGTTTTTATAAAATAAATATGTCACCTATTTGTTTAGGTAAAAAACCCTTTGAAATTATTAGAATCCGACTAATAAAATAACAAATTTAAGACGAGTATAATTAATTACTTGTTCTATGTGTTCTCGAAAAATCCTATGGATTTTTCTCTAGCTCGTTTTCTTTTACTAATTTTAGACCTAGCCAACGCAATTCACCATAAACGTACTGCAAAATCAAATCCTAACAAAAAAATAGTTTTTTATGCTGCATGTTATTGAAGAACACGCTGCTATACATTTGAAAAAAACGAAATGATATATCTAATAGTTGGAAATACAGGTTCTGGAAAAACGACATATTCAACAGAGTTGAAAAGCAAAACGAACGGAATTATTTTTTCAATCGATAAATGGAATAACACATTATTTCTTGCTGACAAAAAATCGACTGACGGACTGGAATGGTTTCTCGAAAGAATTGATAGAGCAGAAAAAATGATTATAAATTTAGTGGAACAGTTAGAAAACTCAAAAACCGATTCTATTCTTGACTTGGGATTATCAAAATTTGAGCACAGGGAAAAATTTAGAAAATTCGCCAAATCTAATGGATACGAACTAAAAACTCATTTTTTGGATATCTCAAAAGAAACAAGGCTTAACAGAGTAATGAAAAGAAACGACGAAAAAGGAGCAACGTTTGAATTTGAAATAAGTAACGAGAATTTTAATTTTATGGAAAGTTGGTTTGAGAAACCTAACGAAAAAGAAATAGCTGACGGAATAATTATTACGGAATAAAAACGTGCGGTAAAACCCTATATAATTTACCAGCCCGACTGAATCGTGCTGGCGCTTTGCTAGTTCTAGCATACTTACGAAAAGTGCTTAGCGAACTGGCAAGCAAACTAAAGAAACACGTTAACCACAAGCTAAAAAAGCAACACAGCAATGAAATTAGATAGAAAGAAACATTGGGAAACAGTTTATGGAACTAAAAATCCAGACCAAGTAAGTTGGACGCAAGAAACGCCGAAAACTTCGCTTGAATTTATACATTCATTCGGACTAAAGAAAACTGCGAATATAATAGATATAGGAGGTGGCGACAGTAAACTTGTAGATTACTTGCTTGATGAAGGATTTGAAAATGTTACTGTACTTGACATTTCTGCTAAATCACTTGAAAAAGCAAAATATCGACTTGGAGAAAAAGCAAATAAAGTAAATTGGATTGTAAGCGACATTACAGAATTTGAACCTAATATGACTTTTGATGTTTGGCACGACAGAGCAACCTTTCATTTTCTCACAACAACTGAACAAATAAAAAAATACATGAAAACCGCAAGAAAATCTGTGAACGGATTCTTGACAATCGGAACCTTTTCACTAAATGGACCTAAAAAATGTAGCGGTCTCGAAATAAAACAATACAATGAAGAGGAATTAACAACGGAATTAAAAGATGGATTTGATAAAATTAAGTGCGTAACAGAAGACCACTTAACACCATTTGACACAACGCAGAATTTCTTGTTTTGCAGTTTTAAAAGACGTATAAACTGAAAAGCCAGTGGCTATCATCGTAAATAAGACTGGCACTCAATTTTATGGCCATGTTTCATGCGATTTTTCAGAGCCGTTGGCTAATTTAGAATTCGAAATAACTACTAGAAGTCATTTTGTAAGTCTGTTTATAAAAGACAAAGAGCGCATCAAAACAAAAACGCGAAGCGGTAAAATTAATTCGTTTTTAAAGCAATATACTGCCTTTAGAGAGTTATGTAGAATTTCAAAAGACACCATATTCTTCAATATCAACAAATAACATAAACGGTAAGTACACTATTACAACAAAGTATTCTTTACAATTTATAGATTGGACCCGATCTATTAGACCAATAATTTAATTTCAAAAGGAATTTATAGACTACTTTTATTAACGTAATGCCATTGAAAGCACTGAATTCAATCCGTCCAAAAATTCCTCTGGCTCGTTTTCTTTTACTAATTTAGAGTAACCCGCCAGGGTTGTGCAAACACGTTGTAATACATTAAAGAAACACGCTAAAAACCTTATCTCACAAAACGCCCAGAAATATTACCATCAATAATAGCCATAACTTCTTTAACATTTGTATAATTTACATCACCTTCGTAAGTATGTTTTAACGCACAAGCTGCACTTGCAAATTGCATAGCTTTATAATCATCGTATTGTTGTAAACCATAGATTAAACCTGCTGCAAAGGCATCACCTGTGCCAATTCGATCTACAATGTGTGTAATGTCAAAGTCTTCGGTTTCTTTAAATTCTATGCCATTCCACATTCGAGCTCTAATCTTGTGCCATGAGGCGTTTAAAGACGTTCTAATTTTATCAAACACCTTTTCTATAGATGGAAATGTTTCTATTAGCTGTTGACTTGCTTTTAAAAAGTCCTCGTTAGAATAACTATAATCCGTCCCTAAAACTTCATTCATCTCATTAATACCTCCAATAAAAATAGTAGAATAATGCAATAATTCTATTAAAGCGGCTTTAGGATCTTGACCATATTTCCATAAACCACTGCGATAAGTTGGATCTGCAGTAACGGTCAGCCCTTTTTTTCTGGCTAAAACCAAGCCTTTTTTCAATGTATCAAATGCTCCTTGAGATAAAGCTGGTGTAATCCCCGTCCAATGCATCCAGTTGCCATTTTCTAGTGCAGACTCCCAATTAACCATAGATGGCAAAATTTCAGAAAACGAGGAATGCGATCTATTGTACGAAATTGTACTTGGACGCATCACTGCTCCTACTTCTAAAAAATAAACTCCTAAAGGACGTTTAGAATGTATAATTGAAGAGGTGTCTACACCAAATTTTCTAATATAAGAAATAGCTGTTTCGCCAATAAAATCCTCAGAAATTGCACTAATATGTTTTACATCACCCCCAAAATTGGCTATAGATATGCCAACATTTAATTCAGTACCACCAAAATAAAATTCGACATTATTAGATTGCATAAATTTTTTGTTACCTCTTGGCGAAATACGCATTAAAACTTCTCCGAATGTTATAATCTGACCCATAGCAGTGTTTTTTAGACTCTAACAAATTTAGCTTTTGATTTCTTAATCTTGACTAATTATTTAAATAATTTAAAAAACAAAATCCCATTTCTGGGATTTTGTTTTCAATCAAAATAATCTAAACCATATCTTATCAATTAGTCTTACTGATGTTGTAATTTAAAGTTTATTGGAATACTGTAAGGTACACCCACTGCTTTGTTACGTTGTTTACCAGGTTCCATTTTTGGCAATAAACTTATAATACGTTCTGCTTCTTTTTCTAAAAGTTGATCTGGTCCTCTACTTTTTATTTTGGTTACTATTCCATTTTTATCTATTAAGAAGAATACAAACACTCTACCTTGAATATCTAACTCTGCTGCAGCATTAGGGTATCTAAAGTTTTTTTGAAGATGCTCTTGCATTTTTTGTTGAAAACAAGCTCTCAACTCTGTGTTATTACCCTTACAACCTGGAAATCTTGGTACTTTTTCAATAACTGCAAAAGGGACTTCTATATCTTCCTCTACTTCTTCTACACCTACATCATCAACATCAACTATACGTTCTTCTATGACATCGTCTTGTCCTATTTCAGTACTTTCAATTACTGTTTCTTCTACATCTTCTACATCTTCAACAATTGTAATCGCTTCTGTAATTATAGGTTTCGGCGGAGGTGGTGGTGGAATATTAATTGTAGTAATTGGAATATCTTCATCAAATTGGTCATCTAACATTAAAAGATCTATCTTAGTTGCTTCTGTTTCGTAAGTCTTATGTTCAAGTCCTAAATATGTTAAGACTAACATTACATTTAAGCCAACAGCAAAATATAAACTGCTGTTTCGACCTACATTGGCTTTTGGGTTTTTCTTGAGTTTCATGACGTTTAATTTTATAGTATAAAGCTACTCATCATAAAGCGTATAAAGTATGACAAAAATCATGTTTGCCTCAAAATCAATATTTTAACACTTACAAGTTATCTAACTGGTTGTCAGTTCCGTCTTCACTGATAGTCCAAAAGAAGCCTACAAAAAAGAACTGATCTGCGGCCGGAGTTAAGGCACGTCTACTAAATTGACCATTAAAATCTGGTGTATTGGAATACTGATACCCATTAATATTTTTAAAACCTAAAACATTATTAACAGAGAAGTATACTATTTTTTGCGGACTCAATAAATAAGCCCAATTAACGCTTAAACTGTTAAAAGACTTTGTGCGTTCACTTAGGAATTTATTGGTATTTGGGTTGGTATAAGGTCTCCCTGAAGAGAATCCATAACTCAAACCAACTTGGCTTTTCCAGCTATCTATCCAATATTTCCCTACAATAGAGAGATTGTGTTTTGTAGCAAAGTTAGGTTGCGCTGAAGTTTCAAAATTTCTATAATCGCGTTCAGTATCTAAAAACGAATAACTTACCCAATAATCAACTTCTTTAATACTTGTGTTATCTCTCCAAAATATATCGACACCTTGTGCATATCCATCGCCTGAAGAGTTGAAGCTAGTATCAAAGCTTTCAAATTGCGAATCGAACTTCACAAGATTATTATAATCCTTTCTATAAGCTTCAGCTCTAAATATTTTTCCCTTGTTTACATATTGATAATTTAAGATGTAATGAGATGTTTGTTCTGCTTTTAAACCTTGTTCAAACTTTAAAATTGCACTATTCGGATTCTGAAAAAAGTTACCATACGCTAAAGAGAATTGACCATTTTTAGAGCTTTTATATGCTATTGCAGCTCTTGGCGCAATATCTGTCGTATTAAATATTGAACTATAATCTGCTCTCAGTCCAACTTTTAAAGCCAACTTTTTAGAGAAAATTAAATCTGCTTCAGCAAAGGTTGCTGTAATATTATTAGTATAACCATAAGTTTCATCTAAGGTTTCGTCCTTATAGTTTTCTTTAAAGTCCGTTATAAATTGTTCGGCACCAAAACTGAGTTTAAACCTACTACTGAAACGCTTTCTCAGTTTCAACTTTACATGTGCTGAGTTTTCTACATCATTAATATCGCTGGTTTGTATGCCTATGTCTGTATCTGCAAACGTATAGCTTAAACCGGTCTGGACACTCCAACTATTTCCAAGAGAACCTCTGTAAGAGGTGTTTAAATAGAAGTTATTATTATTCAATTTATAATCCAAGCCTTCCTCAAAATTAATGTCTTCTTGGGTTAATTCAAATTTAGAAGTATCGAACGCAGCATAAAATTTCAGCATACCATTATTTAGTCGTTGTCTAAAAACGGTTTCTCCTTGCGCTCCTTGGTATGGTGTTTTCCAATCGTTTCTATCTTCAAAAACAGCTAAATATGGGGCCAAATTAATATAAGAGGCATTAAAACTTAAAGATGACTTTTCCCATTTTTGGGTGTTGCCTAATGTTGCTCCAACCGTCATAATTCCGATATCGGTTTTTTCTTGGTCTGGCTCATCAATAGTATTTAAAAGTAACACACTAGATAAAGCTTGACCATATTCTGAAGAATAACCTCCTGTAGAAAACGTAATCCCATCAAACAAAAATGGTGAATAGCGTCCGCGCGTTGGAACATTGTTTGCTGTAGGAACAAAGGGAGTAAAAACTCTTATACCATCTATAAATATTTGAGTTTCTTCTGCACTTCCTCCTCTAACAAATAAGCGACCATCTTCTGAGACATTAGAAGTTCCTGGTAGCGTTTGTAAAGCGCCAACAAAATCACCTAAGGCGCTTGCTGTCGTTACTACATCGAGAGGTTTTAAAACAGACACCTTACTATTGTCACCGGCTTCAAAAGTGCCTGCACTGATAACCACAGCATCTAAAGTTTCAACATCTTCTCGTAATTTGATTTGAAGGTTAGATAACTTTGAAACATCTTCAATAATCGTTTTCGTTTCATAAGATAAAATTGAAACGATTAAAGTTTGTGTACCAGTTTCGTCAGTTTTAAATGAGAATTTACCATTCTCATCAGAAGTTGCTCCATCGTATGTACCATCTAAATAAATATTTGCTCCTACAACAGATTGATTTTTATAATCCACTACTTTCCCCGAAATGATTGTTTGTCCATAGGTTATTGTTGTTATAAAGAGTACAATAAAAGTGATTAGGTTCTTCATGTTTTGGTTGATGATTAAAAGTTCGTTTCTTGATACTGAATCAAGTTCAGCATAAATTGATGATACAAACTTGAAGCATTTTTAAACTAACATGAATTCTATTTTACCGAATTGTAATAATTCAATGATGAATTGAATATATTTGGTCAAACACCAAATACATGCTCACTAATACAGAAAGACAATTCACCATTCTATTTTTTATTATTGTTCTTATTGAACTTTTAACAGGAAGCTCAGAATCCCTTCAAAATGTACATTATATAGCAAAACCTGCTATTATAATTAGTCTTATCTTTTTATTTATAAAAACTTCTGAATCGCTTTCAAAACCTATAAAAAACCTAATGCTGTTGGCTTTAGTTTTTTCTTTGTTAGGTGACATTTTACTACTATTTGTAGATCAATCTCAACATTTCTTTACATTAGGCTTAGTTGCTTTTTTAACTGCGCATCTTATGTATGTAGTATTATTTTTAAAACATAGAAACAAGGAAAAATCACCATTTGGGTTCATTGCACTATTATTAATCTATGCTGCAAGTCTTTTCTATTTTTTAAAGGATGGTTTGGGCGTGATGCTAATTCCTGTTGTGATTTATATGGTTGTTATTTTAGCTATGTCAACAACAGCATATTTAAGAAAAAACAAGGTAAACGTACTAAGTTATGGTTTGGTGTTTTTAGGAGCACTATTCTTTATGGCTTCGGATAGTATTTTGGCACTCAACAAGTTTCACCAATCTATTCCTTGGTCTAATATTAGCATAATGGTCACTTATGCCATAGCGCAGTATTTAATTGTATTAGGTGTTTTGAAACTAAAGGATAAGTAAGCTAAACGTTTATTTTTTAAAAGGTCTTATTATTAATCGTGCTGCTTTATCAAAATTAATGTAATTATACGTCCAGTTGAACAATACAATAACGCGGTTTCTAAAACCAAC
>RCND010001875.1_pt1 | contig 11779 bp, 8 predicted proteins | sample 2041351 | NCBI WGS metagenome assembly RCND01 (sample SAMN09708230, study PRJNA481090) | Marine sediment metagenome, whole genome shotgun sequencing project. | biome: marine sediment; feature: ocean; material: sediment; isolation source: Sewage treatment plant 12B marine sediment (STP12B) ...
TTCCATCCGGGGCTGGAAAAGCGGGCAACATCTGCATCCAGAATCCATGGCCTGGCTGCTTTATGACCATCTGGGGCGACCGTGATAGATTTGTCGATACCTACTTTGCCATGTACAATACAAATCCGGACAGTAAGGACTGGAGAGATTGGCCATACCTGACCGGTGATGCTGCAGTTGAGGCTGCAGACGGATACTTCCGTATCCTGGGCAGAATTGATGATGTCATCAATGTATCCGGGCATCGTCTTGGAACCAAGGAGATCGAATCTGCCGCATTAACTGTACCCGAAGTGGCGGAAGCGGCGGCCGTTCCGGTCAACCACGAAATCAAGGGCAAGGAACCGGAACTGTATGTCGCTCTTAAACCAGGCATTGAATCAACACCTGAAATACAACAGAAGATTGCTGATGCCATCGTGTTCCACATAGGCAAGATCGCAAAATGCAAAAATATCTGGCTCGTCCCTGACATGCCGAAAACCCGTTCGGGCAAAATCATGAGACGAGTCTTAGGCGCAATTTCCAATAAGGGTGATGTCGGAAATGTTATGACACTCGCCAATCCGGAGATCGTTGAGGAAATCCAGAAGATGGTTTCCTAACTGGTAGAAACAGACAGAGTATAACACCGCGACATGCGGTTTCCGGATTGTTCCGGGAACCGCATGTCGTCGTTTCAGATAAGCAGAGCTGCGTAAGTCCGCCTGAGGAGAACATGTCAAAGGTGAGACGTGACCAGAACCTGGCGACCCCAAAGGGCGGGGAAAATGACAAAAATGGCTGATAAGAAAAAGCAATTGCCGATACCCGCTTTTGACAGCAGTGTTCATGCGGTCGCCCCGGATGTTGCGATTCAGTTCTTCAAGAAAACAATGCCGTTCAAAGAATTGGCAGACGATGTTCTACTTTTCCTTGCCAAACATTGCAGAATTGATTTTTTCCCAAAAGGCACTCGACTCTTAACCTATAACGAATCTGAGATCACACATTTGTTTTTAATCCAGCGTGGAGGAGTCAGAGCATTCATCACTAACGATGAAGGCAAGATCGTACTCAAGGATTATCGCGGTGTCGGGGCCAATATCGGTGCACTGGGTATCATCAGAGGAACTCGTGCCAACCTTAATATTGAAGCGATTGAAGATACGTTCTGCTTTCTGCTGCCGCGGGATATTCTCCTGGATCTTGTACAGGAAAACTCAGTGGTGGCACATTTTTATCTGAAGAATTTTTCTGACAATATTGTTGCTACAGCCTACAGCGAACTGCGTCGTAACCGAATGACCCGTCGAACCACTGAAGCTTTGTATCTTTTTAATGTTACTGCCGGTGAATTGACCAAACCGCTTCACTCTGTTTCAGACACAACTTCAATTCAGGAAGCGGCGGCCATCATGACAACCCACACTATCGGCTCATTGCTGGTTTATGGTGATGAGGAGCCCGACTCAATTGTCGGTATTGTCACCGACACCGATTTCAGAACGAAAGTAGTCGCCGAGGGACGTGATTATCGAAAACCTATAACAACTATCATGAGTTGGCCGCTAAAAAAAGTTCTGTCTCAAACGCTCTGTTTTGATGTATTACTGAAAATGATGTCAACCGGAATCCATCATCTGGGAGTTGAGCATGACGGACGGATAATCGGTATTGTCACGTCCCATGATATCATGGTCCAGCAGGGTAATTCTCCCTACTACCTGTTTAGAGAAATAGTCGCACAATCTGATTTTCAAGGACTTTATCCCCTCGGGAAAAAGATTTCTGCCATTATCAGGAACATCATTAACGAGGGTGCCAAAGCAGGCAATATCACCCGTATGATTTCCATTCTCAACGATCAGATAGTCTTTCGAATTTTAAGCCTGCTCCAGGAACAGATGGGCCCTCCTCCGGTAAAATATTGCTGGCTGCTGCTGGGCAGTGAAGGACGGAGAGAGCAGACCTTCAAGACTGATCAGGATAATGCTATTCTTTATGCCGATCCCGAAAATGATGACCAACGTCGACTGGCAGAGGACTATTTCAAAACCTTCGCCGAACAGGCTATTGAACATCTGGTACATTGTGGTTACCCCCTCTGCAAAGGGGATGTAATGGCACGAAATCCTAAATGGTGCCAGCCTGTGTCGGTGTGGAAAACGTATTTTCAACAGTGGATCAATGCACCCGACCCACAGAAATTACTTAATTCTACTATCTTTTTCGATTTTCGCTGCGGGTTTGGGACAGAACAACTTTCTATCGACCTGAGGGAATATCTGATTGAACAATCAGGTAAAGAGGAAATCTTAACCTATAACCTTGGACGGCACTGCATTGCCAGCAGAGCGCCGCTGTCATTTTTCAACAATTTCATTGTTGAAAAAAACGGCGACCACAGGGATGAGCTGGATATCAAGACCAGAGGACTCACCCCGTTTGTCGATTTTGCCCGCACTCTTGCCTTAAGGTACGGACTCAGGGAGACAAACACCCTCGATCGCCTGAAAATTTTAATGACTGAAGAAAGAATTCCACAGGATCTCTATCAGGCGACGGTTAATGCGTACGAATTCCAGATGCAGTTGCGCGTAATTCACCAGTTGAGCCAGATAGAGAAAGGAGACACTCCAGACAATTTTATCCACCCGGAACAGCTCACTGACCTTGAGAAACGTATGCTCAGAGATGCCTTTACCGTTATCGAAAGGACTCAGAGTTTCCTGGAAAATATTTTCCCGGCAACGTAACCATCCGGAGACTTCGCATTGACCTTGTACAGCGCTATCACATGATTGGTCTTATAAAAAAATTCCCCTGGTTTTGGGCTCAGCATGAACTGATTGTAAAAAACAGGGGGTTTTTCAAGAATTTTGACCGGACCCGGCCACTCCAGGAATACAATTTTGTTGTATTTGATATGGAACTGACCGGTATGAAAAGAAAAAAAGATGAAATTATTTCGATTGGTGCTGTCAAAATCAAGAACCTCCAGATTGATCTTGGAGAGACGTTTCACTATTATATCCGGCCACAGAAACTTGATCCAACGGAAGCGACTCTGGTGCACAGGATAACACCGGAACAACTCCGGAAGGCACCACCACTATTTGAGGTTATTCAAAAATTTGTCTCTTTTGTTGGCACGGATCTTCTGGTCGGACACTATGTTGGGCTGGATGTGGGTTTTCTGAACCGGGCAACTGAGAAGCTTCTTAATGGTACACTGGTCAACCCGGTTATCGATACCATGCGAATAGCCAAAGGATATAAACGAGTCTTACTGGGATTCTACCATGACAGGGGGGATACTTCACACAAGTACAGCCTCAAGGATCTCAGCAGTGAATTCAATCTACCAATTTTTGAAGCCCATGACGCCCTGGAAGACGCCTTGCAGACCGCTTACCTGTTTTTGTTTTTGATTAAAAAATTCAAACCAGGGGGACTGGCTTCCCTTCGTGATCTCCATCATGCAGGACGCTCAGGAGCCTGGAGGAGTATCTAATGTATCGGAAAAACAAAATTTTTCCATCAACAAAAGACAGACTGAAGGCCTTCAGCCTGCCCGAAGGGCATTATGTTCTTAACACGTAATATCGTCAAAATAACCATATGATGGCGTCGTAAAAAGTCCGATCTACTGCGTTGTAGGTTTTTCTCATACCTCATACACCCGAAAAATTATATCATGAAGGAAAAACAAATTCTGGCCTCGTTTATTTCAAAACTGCCGGAAGCCATTATTATTTGTGATGCCGATGGTTCCATCCTGCTGCACGACTATCAGTCCGAAACATATCTGCTATCCGGGAAAACCAAGCAGTCCGGCTTAGCTACAGGCAAACCCATCACTTCAATTATTGACAAAAACCTTATTGAACATGCCCTGGAGGAAATCAATGAACAATTAAAGCTTCAGGTCACCAACACGGTATCAACCTTTATTTTACAAAAAAACAATCGGATATTACAGACCCAGATTGTGCCGGTTTTAAGTCTTACCGGTCTTTTCTCCGGGTTTGTACTGATACTTGAAGACATCACCTTGCAAAACCAGGCGGAAAAAAGGGTAGAGTCCCTTTTAAAAGCTTTATCAAAAAACGCAAGATCACCAATGGCCAGTATAAGAGCTGCTATTGAAGCTATGAAAAAATCCCCCGATATGGATGAAAAACGTCAGCACCAGTTCGTAGACGTCATCCATGAAGAATCCATTGTTCTCAGTGATATCCTTACCCGCGTATCCAAGGAATATACAAACTTGATCAATGTTAACCGGTCCTTAAAACCTTTATTCATCAGAGATCTTATACGAACTATTTCAAGGCGGTCCTTTGAGAAACTAGGCATCATCTGCCATATAAAAAACCACTCTCATGCCGAACAAATTTCAATCAAAGCAGACCTCTACCCATTTATCAGTGCTGTACTCTTTATATTGGACCGGCTGAAATTCGAAACAGGAGCTACTGAATTTTTTTTCTCATTTCATAAAAAAAATAAGCTTGTCCTTCTTGATATCATCTGGAAGGGAGAATTTGTAAGCCCGGAATTGATTAAACAATGGGACTCCCGGGATATTGCCATTCCAAACCAGATCTCAAATATCTGTTTAAAGGATATACTCGACCAGCACCAAAGCTTCCTTTGGACATATTCAGAACACGATGACTTTGACAATATGCCCTATTTAAGGTTTTTTATCCCGGCTGATGAGGATTTAAGCTCAGCATCTTTTGAACCGGTTTCTGCTATACCGGAAAGCAGAATTGAAATCAGGGATATGGAACTTTTTAATCCTCCCAATCAATCCGTGGAACTGGACAACCGGTTATTGACTGAACTTTCCTACACTTCTCTAATTCGTGAAATTACCCAGGCCCCAAGGGTCGAAGATATCATTGGCAAACACAGCCAGTTACCCAGACTGATCCACAGTATGCTCACCAGCGGAACAAAAATCAGGACCATAACATGGCTGATTACCGCTTTTTCCGATGCGATTTTAAATAAAATACTGAAATTTGCAACAGCCGAACTTGGCCCGCCCCCGGTGCCTTTTGCATTTATCATAATGGGCAGTGAAGGAAGAAAAGAGCAGACCCTGAAAACAGATCAGGATAATGCCATTATTTTCAAGGACCCGGGTGCCGGTCAGACCATTGAAAATCTTCAAGCCTATTTTTTAAAGCTTGGAGAAAAAGTCTGCACCTGGCTTGATCAGTCGGGATTTGATTTTTGCCAGGGAGGCATCATGGCGAAAAACCCAAAATGGTGTCAGCCTCTTTCAATATGGAAAAAATATTTCTCATCCTGGATACATGCAGCAGCGCCCGAAGACCTGCTTCATACCAGTATTTTTTTTGATTTCCAATTTGCCTATGGAGACCGACAACTCACCGATGACCTTACGGCTCATCTATTTAACAGTTTATCAAACTGGGCGGGATTTTTTCGAAATATGGCGGAAAATGCCATATATTTCAAACCGCCCATCGGCCTGTTCGGTAATTTTCTGGTACGTTCCAAAGACCCGCACAAGCACTGCATTGATATCAAAATGGCCAATATCCCCATTGTGGACTTTGCAAGGATTTATTCCCTGAAACATCAAATCAAAGCAACCTCTACCCAGGACAGGTTGTATCAACTATACGAAAAAAAGGTGCTGTCCCGCCAAGAATATAACGAATTGGAGCAGGCCTATAGTTTTATCATGCAGATACGGTTCATGGGACAGATCCAGGCGATCCTCGGGCAAAATATAAAGGCACACAATTATATTAACCCCAAGCGACTCTCATCCATTGAAAAAAAAATGCTCAAAGAAGTACTAAAAAAAATAAAATCCATTCAGGCGCGAATGAGCTTTGACTTTACCGGTGCCTAAAACCAGCAGATCTCTTAAATAATCAATCCTTGTCCGCCAGTAATTCTTTAATTTTGCCGACCACATAGTCTATGGCAAAGGGTTTTGTTATGTAATCATCAGCCGCAAGCTCCATACCTTTTACAATATCAAGGGCGCGGGCCATAAATCAAAAACATTATTAATCAACCGGGTCAGCCTTTCACTCTCTTTTATGATTATACCGACAAACTGGCAGTGTTGTCGGGCATCAAGGTCAGGGTTGATTTGAATATTCTATAAAAAAATCCTCTCTCAGGTTTGCGTTTTAAAAAATTTATGCTAAGCTCGGAATCTTGAAAAATCTTTAAGAAAAAAGGGTGGGATATACAATCTCAGGAGAAAATATGAAAGAAAAACAATTAAAAAGCGTGTATTTGCATTTTCGATTTAAATTTTTAGCAATAACTGTAATATCGTTTATATTGTATGTGATTCTTTCAAGCCCTGGTGACTTTAATCAGTTTTCTTCAACGGACCAGTTTAAATTATTAGGTCCTTTTCTCATATTAAGCGGAATCTTTTATCTTGTTTTTAAAAAAGTCCCTATTAAATGCCCAAAATGCTCTAAAATATTGCCAACAAAACAAGATTGGCTCTGCCCTGATTGTAATAAAAAGCAGGGCAAAAAACGCTATTTAATAGACAAGTGTGTTCACTGCAAACAAATGCTTGCCACCTCTTCGTGTAAGTATTGCAAAGAAGAGTTCAGACTTTAACTCTCAAATTTAGGCAATTCATTACCCTTTGCCTCCAAAGCTTCTGGCAACTCCTAAAAATGAGTCTTTAGAAAGCTCGAAATATTCTGAATTATTAAACCCGAATAGTTTCGCGATTAAAAACCCGGGGAATACTTTTGTTCTTCTGTTAAAATATCTGACTTCTGTATTATACTGTACTTTTGCAGTAAACACTTTGTCCTGGGCAGAAAAAAATTGCTGTTTAATGGCCTTCAATGATTCTGTATTGCTTTTGTTCTTAGATCGCTCCAATTTTAAAAATAATTTTGCCAGCTCTTTTGTCAAAGAAAGCTGAGATGCTTCAAGTTTCAGGGTCAATGCATTATTCAAAGGTACTTTTTGAAAAACTGCAGAATGCAATACAATACCTGCTTCTTTACCGGTTAGTTCTAACTTTGCATGTGTTTCTTTGGGTTCACTCTTTTGTAAATAGTCTGATAATTGCGGAAGCAGATCCAACTTGCTCTGGCAGGCTTTTAAAAAAAGCTCCTTTGTGATATCAATCCTGCCCTCAGACCTGTGTAGGCTTGAATACCCACCAAAAATCACACTAGTTAGAATAATCCCCACAAAAACTAAAGAAAACCAAACAAAATTCATCCATTGCTTGCCCATGAACCACTCCTTCTAAAATCATATATTTTTGTTCAGTTCTGTCACATTTATCCTTAAAACTTATCAAGGACGGATATTCATTTTGTATTCGTAAACAATTAATATTTCAGCCTGGCATAATAAGTTTTCTTTGATGCAGCAGACATTAAAAGCGTATCAATCACAGGATTTAAAAATTTAATGCCTGTGGTTTTTTCTTTGACCTTGAGCATTTTCATATCAAAGGCAACATTGTGACCTAAGAGAACAGTTTCGGAAACAAACTGCCTGAATACGGGCAGAATATCTTTACTCTCTTTGACTCCATTTATCTCAAGCCGATGGGAAGGGTTGGATGAATAAATTACAGAGGCTTCAGCAGAAGTTTTTTTTACCGGTCTGATATATGCCTGATATATAATTTCAAGTCCGGTAAGGGCTACAACCACCCAGATGAGAAAAACAGAACAGTTCCTGTTATGATACTTGTTACAAACAGGGTGGCAAAAACAAATTTCCAAAACCGATTGGTCTGCTTCATACAATCAAAAAAAAAGAAGAATGCCAGATGAGAAACACCATCCGGAATTCTTCTTTACTAAAATTAAATATCATTAAGGGTAATTAGCCCCAAACTCCCCAACCAAAGGAAGCAGTTAATAAAATTGCAGCTATTACAGTTACAATCAGATATAGATCTTCTTTTGCCATAATATGGCCTCCTTAATTGTTAAATTAACAATCTATGCATCTGCCTCTTTAGTCACATCCATTGTCTCTTCATCTGCACGTCTTATCTGTTCGTCAGACGTTGTAGACATTTCAGCTTTAAAGCAAAGAGCCCACATCATCACAATACCAACTATCCACCAGACAATTTGCCATGACCAAGTTGCAGGGAACCCACAGAAAGTAAAAGCAGTGTTACCAAAAAGAATCCCTGGTCCAAGCGCAAGGAAGTACCATGCAGGAACAACAAATTTCATTGCATTACGCCATTTCTGACCACTTTCAGAAGGCCCGTCAATGCTGTTAATCCATTCTCTGACTTCTTTCTGACGTGCATCAGTCTCTTCAGTGTTCTTCATGCCCAATCCACGGCAAAGATAAGCTACACCAAAACCTGCCGCAAGACCCCAGAATGCTGTATGCATTGACAAAGGGTATTTCCAGACAAAATAGGTTAACATATTTGCTGCAATACCGGCCAGAAGACCAAGAGCTGCACCAGTACTTGGGAATTTAAATCCATAATGCACTCCAACAAGCATCAGGTACATAATGGTTCCAAAGGTGGTTGCAAACCCTCCGATCATAACAATGGCATCCGATGATGTCAGACTCACTACAACAGCTGCTACGGTTAATAATGTTGCCATAACACGGTTAGTCCAAATTTGCTCACTATGACTACCTTGCTGGCGTCTAACATATCTCCACCAGACATCTCTCTGGATGATGGTTCCACCGGTTCCGATATAAGGAGCTGCTGTGGAGTGAATAGCTGCGATAGCACCAAGAAAAACAAGACCAAGAACAGGTCCTGGCAAGAATTGAGTCATAAGTTTTGGAACAACATCTCCATTATTGGCTATTTCCATTATTCCTTGTAACTCGAGTATTTTAGCTCCCATTCCCTGAAAAGCTGAAAAGAAAAACAAGCAGACACCAACAACAAATGTTGACATAAAAACCTGTTGCCATGCAAGAGGTTTTGGACTGGCAAGACCAAAGTTCCAAAGAATAAATGCAGGTGATGACTGAATACCCATAAGAGCAAACATATAGGTGAGGACCATAACTACAGTCCAACCTCCGCCAATACCGAAGTTTATCAACCTTGGTACCTGACTATATTTTGGATCAAGAGTTTCTAAAGAAGCTGACATGCCTGACCAACCACCAATGGCATCTGATGTAACAACATACCATCCCAGTAGTACAATACCGACTACAAGGAGTACGAATTGAAGAACACCAACCCAGGTACTTGCTTTAAGACCACCTGTTACAACATAAAACCATACGATAGCGGCCATGAAAATCAGACCCCAGAATGGAGGTACGCCTGCTACCCAGTAGAACAGCTTTGATGCTGCAATAAGCTGAATGCCCGAATAAAAGATGGAATATAAAAGTGCTGCAAGTACAGTCAACCATCGAACAACCTCATTGTTATAGTAATATGCGAACATATCACCCGGGGTTATAAAACCATACCTTTTACCCATGAGCCAGTTTCTTTTGGCAAAAAAGGCTCCTGTAATTGGAATAGTCAAAACATAGAACGAGGCATACGCGTATACAAGCCCAACTTTCCAGATCAAACCTGGATGTCCTACAAATGTCCACCCGGAAAAGGACGCTGCGGTTGCAGCCATTAAAAATGCAATAAAGGGAATAGAACGCCCTGCAATTCCATAACCTGCAGCGGTTTTTTCAGTGAAAAATCCTCTCAATCCCCACCAGAAACAATAAATAATGTATATTCCCAATAATAGAAACACCCAAGTTTTCGGTTCCATAAAAGTTTCCTCCGAACCCATCTTTGCTTTTTAGTTGATCTGATTACTCACATGATTAACATACATATAAAATCAACATAGCATATATGTCACCACCTCCTTTTCAGTGCTTTTAAACTTTGATGGCGTCGTGAAAACTCTTCACCTGCTTCGTTGCTGCAAATTTTCTATCATCACGATTTACTATAGTACGCCGAAATCATAGAAATTTTTTCGCATCTCGTATTTGAAGGTTTTTTTACTTAGCCAGCTAACATTTACAGTTTTTACGAGTACATCAACTTTAACATTGGTTAAATTTATATTCATTGTCACTAACCCCGATAAACGGGAAAAATAGCTAAACACTATATGCCTCAATGTCCTTCTTCATTATATAGAATCGAAAATCAAGCGGCAGGCACGCCCAGCGCGATTTCACTTTTTTCAGCAAACCAATAACCAGAATACATTGTGACCACGGGTAGGAACAAACATAACCGACAATATCCGCACCCCAATCGAACTGTCTGAAGCCTGGAACTTTTTGTCTTTAAAAACGGGTTCAACGCCAAAGTTTGGACATCGATCCGGTGCACCACACCGTACTAAACCAAACCTAGTGTAAGATAAAAATTGATCATAAGCATCATTTTTTTTTATAAAAATGTATTTTCTCATTCCGGTTATCTTTAACCAAAAAAGATATCCTAAAAAAAAATAGTAATAACAATTGGTTAAGAGATAATTTTTCCAGTAAGTAAAAAATGGGCGACTCAGTTCAGCAGTCCTCGAGAAGTAGAAAAAGGCTGCAAATCATTTACAGGATAATGGGAACAAATCCTATATATCCAATTATTCAACAACAATGGAGAACCATCCTTTCCAGGGGTAGTAAGATAAGGTGGATTTGTACACTAAGCTGGAAAAAATAGTACGGCGTTGAATTTGATCTGACTCAGGCCAAAAAGACAGACTGAAGGTGGTATAGTCTTGACTGGGCAAAAAATATAGTATCAATTACCATTATTAAAAAAATTACTTCCATCGATAATAATGTTTTAAAAACTATATTGAGATACTTATGTGATATCAAACTCCCAATTAGAACATGACCATAAGGCTAAATCGTGAAAAATACCTCAAAATTGTGGACAAATGATACGTAATACAATAGATTCGTCCGCTTGTAAAAAGGTTGGCAAATTCTTTAATTTGACCTGCCTGACCCCGGTAACCGGGAAAAATCTTGAAAACTTCCTATTATTTGGCAGGAGAACAATGGGCTGCGAAAAGTATGGTGATGAGTCTCATCCTCATATCATTAAAGATGAGTGCAAAGGCTGCGGCAGGTGTATCGACGCCTGTCCTAAGGATTGTCTCCGTTTTTCGGAGAAAATGAACGGCAAGGGATATATCCCTGCAGAGTATTGCGGAGAGGGATGTACCGGTTGCAATATATGTTTCTATAATTGTCCCGAACCCTACGCCATTGAGGTGTATAAAAAGGACAAGGAGAAATAGTCCATGAGGAAATTCATCAAAGGTAATGAGGCCGTAACGATCGGTGCTCTCTATGCAGGATGCGAGATTTATTTCGGATATCCTATTACACCGGCGAGCGAAATCGCTCATTCAGCCGCCTCACTTTTTCCGCAGCGGGGAAAGGTGTTTTTACAGGCCGAATGTGAAACTGGCGCAATTAATATGATTTACGGTTCAGCAAGCAGTGGAAAAATGTCTATGACAGCATCTTCAGGCCCGGGCATGAGCCTGATGTGCGAAGGCATATCATACCTTGCCGGAGCACAGCTGCCCGCTGTTATTGTCGATGTTCAAAGAGCCGGACCGGGTCTTGGAAACATTGGACCGGAGCAGGGAGATTATAATCAGGCTGTCAAGGGGGGTGGTCATGGTAATTATAAGGCCATCGTCCTTGCACCTTCCTCGGTACAGGAGATGTGTGATCTGACCATAAAAGCTTTTGAACTTGCTTATAAATACCGCAATCCCGCAATAGTGCTTACCGATGCAGTTTTAGG
>RCND010001972.1_pt1 | contig 11778 bp, 10 predicted proteins | sample 2041351 | NCBI WGS metagenome assembly RCND01 (sample SAMN09708230, study PRJNA481090) | Marine sediment metagenome, whole genome shotgun sequencing project. | biome: marine sediment; feature: ocean; material: sediment; isolation source: Sewage treatment plant 12B marine sediment (STP12B) ...
TTGTATTTTGTTTTTGGTTTTTTTCTATAAAAGGGAGCAATTGATGCTTCTCTTTCACTGTTGCTATATTCAGACAGAATGTGGGCTGGAGTCGCTGTGGATCATCTTTTCCGTCCAAATTATTCACTGCCGACCTGGTACTTAGCAACGGGGAAGGTTACAAAAGCCTGCAATTTGACAATATCTACAGGATTGGAGTTGGAATTACACTGAAACCGGTATCTGGACTTACCCTGAGAACTTATTATACGCTGCACACAGGAGAAGTACACCAGATGATCTTTTCCGGCTTCATGGGCTACAGGTATAAAAAGCTGAGAATTGCCGGGGAGTATAACCATCAGCTCAACTACAAATTTAACAACGAGGGATACAACAGGTACGGGTATTCCCTCTATTCCACCTATGAATTTTCTGACAAATGGGAGCTGTTTGCACGCTACGACCAACTCTACTCCAATGTGCTGCCTGAAGAAGAACTCCCCTGGAATCTCTCCGTTGATGGAAGTGCCATTATCAGCGGGATCCAGTTTACGCCCCAGAAGTATGTCCACCTCTCGTTGAACTATCAGGACTGGGTGGAGTATGCGCAAAACGGCGGATCCGAACCCTACCTCTACGTAAATATTGAAATTTTCTTTTAACCTTTCTCTCAGCTTCTGATGAAACGCTTACATATATCTTTGTCCCTTCTTTTGTTTTTCAGCTTTATTGCAAGCTTCACCGCCTGCAGAAAAAGTGTTTATATCATCGAGGTGGTGGAGACTATCACCGACCTGGGGGGAGGGACAGGTACGGTCACATGGACTGCAGATAACGAGTACATTATCAATGGCTTTGTTTTTGTAAATGATGGCCAGACCCTGACCATTGAAGCCGGCACTGTGATCAGGGCACGCACCGGGCAGGGAAGCCTGGCAAGTGCCCTGATTGTGGCCCGGGGGGGGACGATCCTTGCGGAAGGCTCCCAACTGAATCCCATTATTTTCACCGTGGAGGGTGATGATCTGGAAGGAAGTGTAGCCCTGGAGGCGCGTGGTCTATGGGGAGGGGTGATTATCCTGGGAAATGCCAGCATCAATACTGAATCGGGCGAAGATCTGATTGAAGGAATCCCCATCAGTGAACCCAGGGGGGTATACGGAGGCTCTGATGATGATGATAACTCAGGCATCCTGCGTTATGTCTCCATTCGTCACGGAGGGACCAATATTGGGGAAGGCAATGAGATCAACGGGCTCACACTGGGTGGTGTGGGCCGGCAGACCACCATTGAATTTGTGGAAGTGATCTCCAATGCCGATGATGGCGTGGAATTTTTTGGTGGAGCTGTGAACTGCAGAAACCTGGTTGTAGCCTTCTGCGGCGATGATGCTTTCGATCTGGATCAGGGCTACCATGGGAAAGGACAGTTCTGGCTGGGTATTAACGGTAGCTCTGATAAGTGTGCCGAGATTGACGGTGGCCTACAGCCCATAGTTTCTCTGCCAGAGAATATGCCTGTCATCTATAATACCACGCTTATTCACAACACACTCTCTTCCATAGCCACCCCCATTCACTTTTTGCACTATGGAGGAGCTAAACTGAGAAATTCCATTTTTCTCAATCCTGTGGGGGGTGTTGCCATCCGGTATACGGAACTGCCGGGCGATAGCTGGTCGCTTTTCCAATCGGGCAGACTTAGTTTGAATAACAACATTCTCTATCCCTTTTCAGACATGGCAAATGCCTACAATACCTATTCAGAGTTGGGCGTGGATCTCACTGTCGAAAACCAGGTATTGACCGATTCGACCATTGCCTGGCAAACCAGCTTTGAAGATTCAGGAATCTCGGGAGACCTTAGCTCCGGCTACAAACTCTTACCTGCATACACCGAGTTTGCAAATATGGCTCCCTACACAAGTGACTGGTTCGAGGAGGTAAGCTATAAAGGAGCATTTGGATCCAATCTCTGGATCGAGGGGTGGACCCTACTCCATGAGTCGGGATTAATCAATGATTAGACTTTAAATTCCCTTAAGCCCGATGTTCCTTGCGTGCCAGATCAAACACAGTCTTGACCGGAGTAAAGGTTTCTATGGGGACATCCACAAAGAGGGTAAGCCAGCCAGCCATGGAACCGTTCCAGAGGCCAGGAAGCTCCAAGGCTTTCAGGGGCTTCCCTCCCACTGACTTTTCTGAAATAAACCCGGTATTGTGATCCACAAAATGGCTCAGATTAAATTTCTCTCCCCTGTAGTCGCGCAGACTACAAACCAGATCCACCGGGTTAAAATGGCTTGATTGCTCCATCATACCAGCTTTTATCGGATCTGCCAGATCAATCTGCGAAGATTCCACAATCTGGAGGCTCATTTCGCCCGATTCGGAGCGCACATAAAAAGGCCCTCCGCCCGGTTCTCCTTCATTCCTGACCATTCCACACACCCTGATGGGTCTGTTCATGCTTGCAATGAGCCAGAGTTTCAGTTCGCTCACATCCCAGCTTTCCAGCATTTCAGGGATGGCAACTCCCAGCCGTTCATGCAGATAGCTTACCATGCTGTCGAGTCGGGTCTTCTCAGGCTTGTTATCTCCCTTAAGTTGCTGCAGATAGTAGAATATTTTTGATCGCACCTCCAGCAAAACACCACCCAGAACCTGCTTCTGTTTCACCCTCAGATTCTTCATCCTGTCGGGTGCCACATTATCAATATTGCTGATAAATACGATGTCACCATCCAGGGCATCCAGGTTCCGGATCAGTGCACCGTGTCCGCCGGGTCTGAAAAGCAGACTGCCATCGGGATTGCGAAAGGGTACATCATCCAGATCCACTGCAATGGTATCGGTCTCTGATTTTTGAAATGAAAAAGAGAGGTCAATGCTCACTTCTTTCTCTCTTTCAATCTTAGGCAGGATGCGGGCAGCCTCACTCTGGAAGCCATCCAGGTGATCGGGCGATACACTCAGGTGCATCCTAACTATCCTGTCCCGGCTGATACAATACTTCACAGCTTCCCTGACATGTTCCTCAAAGGCTGTTCTGCGATCCGTTTCACTGTATTTGTGGAACTTTAGCAATCCCTTTGGCTTACTGCCGTAGTGAAGTCCTTCATCGCCCAGCAACTGACTGAGAACTCCGGCTGGCTTCTCCCCTTCCGGAAGAAGCATATCCTCAAAAAAGGGATATTTATCCAGCTTTTTAAAGAACTTCTGGATCTCTTTTTTCTCCGCGACCCATTGCTGCTGCTGCTCCATGCTTTTCCCCTCCAGTTTCTCCAGGGCCCCGAAAAGCGATTTGAACATCCGGGAGGCTGCTCCCGAAGCTGGTACAAAGCGAATAATTTTGAAATCAGGAGCATTGTCGAGGAAAACATCCATGAAATGTTGCTGATCTCCTTCACTCAACAAAATAATACCCTTTCCGGGCGTAGCCGTCATGGCAATATCCGCATGCGGGAAACCCCTCTGGAAATACTTGATCTGCTGATTGATATCGTCTATGCTGATCCCTTTGGAACGGATCTGCTGAAGGTCTTTCTGGCTGAACATACTAAGGTGTTTTCATTTAACACCCTCAAGATATAAAAGTTTCAGATTTTCACGCCTTTCTTCCCTGCTTTCAGTGCTTTGATATTCAATTCAACCACTTCTTCACCTTTTCGACCAAAAAGTGTATTCAAAGCTCCTTCCAGGCTATCCTGCGATATTCCCAGGTAATCAGAGGCCGCTCCTAACATCACCATGTTGGAGACTTTCTGTGACCCCAGCTCCCTGGCAATGGAGTAGGCATCGATAATCACATGCTTCTCTATCTTTCGAATCTCATTAAAAAGATCCTCTACCGCAGGATAATCATTAATATTCTCAAAGGACTTACTACTGGTCACCACCCATCCATCCTTAGCCAGAAAAGGAAGGTAACGTAGCGCCTCCATGGGTTCCACCGAGAGGATCATATCACAGCTTCCTTCCGGAATCAGGTCTGAAGAAATGGGGGAATCTGAAATGCGCAGATGCGACTGTACCGCTCCCCCGCGCTGACTCATTCCATGTACCTCTGCCTGCTTCAGGTTGAGTCCCGATTCAACAGCTGCCATCCCAATCACTGCTGCAATGGAGAGGATTCCCTGTCCCCCGACACCTGCAAGTATTATATCCCTTTTCATACCTTTGACTTTTGACTTTTCAAACGGCGTGAAGCCGTCTGGATACACTCTCTTTGTGCGATAATTACTGAAACGCCTTCATAGGCCAACTCATGGGCAAGCATAAGCATGTTCTCCTCATGGTGCTTGCGTAGTGGATTCATCACCCTCAGGTGCTCCTTCTCTACCCCGATTCCGCGACAGATCTCCTCCAGGCGGTTGGTGGCATGCGACTGCTGCCCCCCGGTCATTCCGGTGGTGGAGTTATCCGAAATAATCACAGTGACAGGCGTTTGCTCCACCACTGCATCCAACAGTCCGGTCATCCCCGAGTGAGTAAAAGTAGAATCCCCAATCACCGCCACTGCGGGACGCAGTCCTGCATCGGAAGCTCCTTTGGCCATGGTTATTGAAGCTCCCATATCCACACAGGAATTAATGGCATTGTACGGGGGAAGAGCTCCCAGGGTATAACAGCCTATATCGGAAAAGGTCCGGCCTGGTCCATAGGGCTCCAAGGCCTCGCCCAGTGCATTGTACATATCGATGTGACCACAACCCTTGCAGAGGGCCGGTGGCCTGTTCTTAACAATCTCAGGTACCTCCCGTGGGGTTTCAACCGGTATCTCCAGGGCCTTTTTCAACAGCAGGGGATCCAGTTCCCCATCTCTTGGAAGCAGGCCAGTGAGTCGCCCTTCTATCTGATAGTTATTTTCAAGAACACCAGTGAGTGACTCTTCAAGCATTGGAGCACCCTCTTCGAGTACCAACACCCGGTCGACCTGTTTCACAAATTCATTGAGCAGCTCAGCGGCTAGCGGATACTGAGATATTTTTAAAACCGGGTGTTTCAGTCCAGCTTCCCTAGCCACTTCCTGATAGTAATTATAGGAGAGTCCGCAAGCAATAATCCCCCTGGAGTGATCCTCCCCCTGCTCTATGTGGTTCAGTCCTGAACTAAGGCCCTCGGCTTCCAGCTTATCCTGAACGGATAAGAGCAACTTATATCTCTTCCTGGCCAGCGCCGGAAGCAGGATAAACTGTTTCAGATCGGTGGGCAGTTTAATTTCATTCTCCTTTCGATTGTCGGATTTCGTTACGGCAGACCTTGAGTGGGCCAATCGTGTTGTGATCCGAAGCATGACCGGCAGAGAAAATTTCTCCGATAATTCAAAGCCGTAACGGGTCATATCATAGGCTTCCTGCTGGGTGGCAGGTTCCAGTACCGGAATCATGGCAAATTTGCCATAAAAGCGAGAATCCTGCTCATTTTGTGAAGAGTGCATGGAAGGATCATCGGCCACCACCACTACCAGTCCCCCATTCACCCCGGTCATGCCGGTATTGATAAAGGCATCGGCGGCCACATTGAGCCCCACATGCTTCATGCATACCATGGCCCTTTTGCCGGCATAGGACATGCCCAATCCGGACTCCATGGCAGTCTTCTCATTGGCAGACCACCGGGCGTGTACTTTTCGCTCAGTTGCCTCTTTAGAACGCTGAATAAATTCGGTAATTTCGGTGGAAGGGGTGCCCGGGTAGGCATATACCCCTGAAAGGCCTGCATCCAGTGCTCCCTGGCCTATTGCTTCGTCTCCAAGTAATACTAATCCGGTCATGAACAACAGCTTTTGTGTTGCTCAAAAGTATATAAAATATATACGGGTATTTGCTATTCTAAAACATGATCATACAACACAGGCTTTATCAGGAAGTGATGGTGATCACCAGGCGGCGTGATCCTCCGTTATTACGGAACTCACCGAGGTAAATTCCCTGCCAGGTTCCCAGGTTCAGTCGTCCTTTTGTGATGGGGATGCTTACCGAACTTCCTATGATGGAAGCCTTCAGATGGGCTGGCATATCATCTGCTCCCTCATAAATATGGGAATAGAGAGGATGGTTCTCCGGAATCAGATGGTTCAGAAATGTTTCAAAATCCTGTCGTACCGAAGGGTCGGCATTTTCATTCAGAGTTAGTCCGGCCGAAGTATGCTGGATCAGCACATGCATGATTCCAGCCTCAGGCAGCTCACCAGCGGCCTCCTCCACTTTCCGGGTGATCAGGTGAAATCCCCTGGGATGGGGCGACAGGGTAAGGGTCTTTTGTATGGTCATGGCAGAAATAACTGTTAATATTTCACAAAAATAGTCCTTAAAAGGCGCAGAGGGCTCTGTTTCCGCTGTTTTTTTATCTATTTTTGCCGCATGTTTTTCGGGAAATACAGGACGTTCGTACGATTTCTGATGGGATTGCTAATTCTGTTGGTATTCTCCTCTCAGGCTGAGGCTCAGCGAAAAAGAGACCAGGAGAAGAAGCCTGAACAGAAGCAGGAGATCATACTGGACGAAGATCTGGTTCAGTTTTCCGGAATGATCAGAGACCTGCAGCACCGTCCTCTTCCCAATGTGAATATCATCATATTGACCGAAAGACGAGGAACAACCTCCGACCAGAGGGGCATGTTCTCCTTTGTTGTCAGGTCCAATGACACCATCCTGTTCAGTCACATGGGACACAAAGGCACCATCCATGTTATTCCCGATTCAGTGGGTGGACAACAATATCCTGCGGATATATTCTTGGTTAGTGACACCTTCCATCTGGCCGAGGTCAGGATCTATCCCTGGAAAACTTACCAGGAGTTCAAGGAGGCCTTTCTTGCGCTGGATCTTCCCGATGACGATGAGCAGCGGGCCTATCATAACATCGCATTGATCAAGACCCAGATCAAAATGAACGATTTTGGCCCAAGTCCCAATATCAACTTCAGAGAGGTCATGAAACAGCAGTATAACCAGTTGTATACAGCCGGACAAACTCCCTATTACACCATTTTTGATCCCATGCGCTGGGCCAAGTTTTTTAATGCCATTAAGCGAGGCGACCTCAAGGAGGATGATTAATAAGATTCTGCACAATTTTCCTGCGATTTGATCAGTTAGTATTATATTCGGAAAAATTCTGACTTTGAAAACCCGGCTGTTTCTGTCTACTTTTCTATTTTTCTTTGTTTCGGTGTTATCTGGACAGGATACTGGTCTGTTGAACGGGCACGTCAGGGACAGCATCGGCGATCCCATTGAATTTGCCAACATAAGCCTTTTGGGAACCCAGGAAGGCACCATGTCCAATCCTGACGGAAGCTATGAACTGAAAGTGCCTGCCGGCCGTTCCTACACAGTGGTTATCTCCTGCGTTGGATACCGTACCAAGCAGTTTGCCATTCGCCTTAATGCAGAAGTAAGTCGAAAGCAGGATATTTCTCTTCAACAGGATGTGAGGGCCATCCGGGAAGTATCGGTAAGTGCACGACAGGAAAGAGGAAGCACCTTCCACCGCATTAATGTGGAAGAACTTAACTACATGCCCTCCGCGACCGGAAAAGTGGAAACCATAATTAAATCACAGGCGGGGGTCAGCTCCAACAATGAACTCAGTTCCCAGTACTCGGTACGAGGAGGGAATTTTGACGAGAACCTGGTCTATGTAAATGATATTGAGATTTACCGCCCCTTCCTGGTACGATCAGGCCAGCAGGAGGGGCTTAGCTTTGTAAATTCGGATCTGGTATCATCCATCAAGTTTTCGGCCGGTGGATACGATGCACGTTACGGAGATAAGATGTCTTCAGCTCTGGATATTACTTATAAGCGGCCCCGTGAGTTTAAGGGCTCCTCCTCGGTCAGCCTGCTGGGCGCTTCAGCCCATGTGGAGGGAGCTTCCAAAACACAGCGTTTTACTTACCTGGCCGGTTACCGCTACAAGACCACAAGCTACCTGCTAAACACGCTGGAAACCAGTGGAGATTACAAGCCACAGTTTTCCGATTTTCAGACCCTCCTTAGCTACCAGCTCACCCGTACACTGGAGGTCTCTTTCCTGGGAAACTACTCCTCAAGCAAATACCAATTTATTCCACGAACAAGGAATACTGAATTTGGCACCAAGGATCTGCCTTTGAACCTGAGGATTTATTACGACGGCCAGGAAGTTGACCAGTTCGACACCTACCTGGGAGCGCTCACATTCAACTGGAAGCCTGTGGATGGATTGTCTCTGAAGCTGACAGGATCAGCTTTCCGGACCTCTGAGGAGGAGACTTTTGACATCATGGGACAGTACTGGATTAATGAATTGGACAATACCGCCGATTCAGAAACTTATGGAGATTCCATCCTCAATATAGGCGTAGGAACACTGTTGACACATGCGCGCAACTACCTGGATGCCTATGTCTTCTCCACTTCACACCTGGGATCGTACCGGATGGATAACAATCATTATCAATGGGGAGTTTCCTACCAGTACCAGGATTTCTACGACCGGATCAGTGAATGGGAAGTAACAGACTCAGCCGGCTATGTGATCCCCAATAACGGGGAGGAGCTTGAACTGAGTAAATCAAGGAAATCTGAGAATCATCTCTCCTATGACCAGTTCAGCGGATTTGTCCAGAATACCAGGGAAATTAACGGGGAGAAGGCAGATCTCTTTATCACAGCAGGCATCCGCGGAACGGTATGGAACTTCAACCAGACTACCATGATCAGTCCCCGCATCACTCTTAGTACACAACCCAACTGGGAGCGGGATATGATGTTCCATTTTTCGGCAGGATACTATTACCAACCCCCTTTTTATAAGGAGATGCGGAAGCCAGATGGAGAGATCAACCACGATATTGAACCCCAGCGATCGATCCATCTTCTGGTGGGTGGAGATTATATCTTTTCCATGTGGGACAGGCCCTTCAAACTAAGCGGTGAAGCATGGTACAAATGGCTCGACAACCTGATTCCTTACAAAATTGAGAATGTAAGACTTTCCTATGCCGGTGAAAATATCTCCAGTGGCTTTGCCCGGGGCATCGATTTTAAGTTAAACGGCGAATTCGTTCAAGGAGCCGAATCGTGGATGACCCTGTCTCTGCTTCAAACCAGGGAAGATGTGGAAGGTGATTCCTATATTGACTGGAACGGATTTGAGTATGTGAGCATGGAGGCTGGAGAGTTTCCCAGGCCCACAGATCAGCTTCTTACAGTGGGACTCTATTTCCAGGACTATCTCCCCAACAATCCCGGCTACAAGGTACATCTGAACGCCTTCTACGGCACTGGTCTCCCTCTGAGCAGTCCCGACGAGAATCAATACTATACAAACCTGCGGATGAGGCCCTACCGCCGTGTCGACATTGGCTTTTCGAAGGTCATTAAGCGGGAAACCGATATCATGGGCGAACGCAATCCATTACGCTTCTTTGAGAGTATATGGATCAGTGGTGAAATCTTCAATCTGCTGGGGATCAACAACGAAGCCTCTTATCTCTGGATCAGGACCATATCTGATCAGCAGGGTATTCCGGGTATGTTCGGCATCCCCAACTACCTTACAGGCAGAAGGTTCAACTTGAAAATCTCCGTCAACTTCTAACTATTTCCCTAGGCACTAGGCACTATTTCCCTATTTACACTTTCCTGCAATCAGAAATTTGCTGTTCTCATCGCGGGTTCTTTCCCCCTTCTCCCTGGCTGCAACATCTTTGGGCAATTGGGCTGGATCTCCCTTATACCCGATGGCCAAGATGCTCATGGGTTCATAGCGGGTGGGAATTATTAGCTCCTCCTTGGCTCTCTCCAGGTCATATCCACCCATCTGGTGAACCATCAGTCCCATGGAAGTAGCCTGCAGCAACAGATTTCCAACAGCCATACCAACTTCATATGAAGCCAGCCTGTTCGGACGATTCTTGTAGGTGGATATCATCTGTGCAAGTGGCATCACAAACAGTGGTGCCGACTTTGCCCAAAGCTGGTTTCCTTCATCCATCAGGCCCAGGAGTGTCTGGTATTCAGACATCTTCTTTGTGGCAAAAATGAAACGCCATGGCTGTGAGTTTCTGGCTGAAGGGGCCCATTTGGCCGCTTCAAAAAGCTGGTGGATCTGATCAAAATCCACCTCTTTGGAGTCGAAGGCCACAGGACTCCAGCGATCAGTAATCAGTTGGTGTAGTTTCTCCATAATAATATGCTCTATAAGTGTAAGAATACTCTATAATAACAGTCACAAGGTGAAATATGTTTTAGTACCTTTATCACGTCAATATTAATACTAATATCTGAAGAGAATCAACTATGAACGCAAAAGACTACATTCAGCGAGAAGACAAGTTTGGTGCACATAACTATCACCCGCTTCCCGTGGTACTAGACCGCGGTGAAGGGGTTCATGTCTGGGACGTGGAGGGCAAAAAGTATTACGATTTCCTCTCTGCCTATTCAGCGGTTAACCAGGGGCACTGTCATCCGAAAATTGTGGCTGCCATGACCGAACAGGCACAGAAGCTTACCCTCACTTCCAGGGCTTTTTACACCAGTGTGCTGGGTGAGTTTGAACAGTATATCACGGAATATTTTGGCTACGACAAGATACTCCCCATGAACTCAGGAGCCGAAGGCGATGAAACCGCTTTGAAGCTTTGCCGTAAATGGGCCTATGAGAAAAAAGGAGTCCCCGAGAATGAAGCAAAAATCATTGTTTGTGAGGGCAACTTCCATGGCCGGACCATCACCATTATCTCCATGTCGACCGATCCCGATGCATATAAGGGATATGGTCCCTATACCCCTGGTTTTGTAACAATACCCTACAACGATACAGAAGCGCTGGCCAAAGAGCTGGAAGACCCCAATGTGGCAGGATTCCTTGTAGAACCCATCCAGGGCGAAGCCGGGGTCTATGTTCCCGATGAAGGATTCCTGAGTAAAGCCTATGAACTCTGCAAAGAGAAGAATGTGCTCTTTATTGCTGATGAAGTGCAGACCGGCCTTGCCCGTACAGGTAAATTGCTGGCTTGTGACCATGAAGAAGTTCGTCCCGACATCCTGATCCTGGGAAAAGCCCTTTCAGGTGGCGTATACCCTGTATCGGCCGTACTGGCAGATGATGAGATTATGCTCTGTATCAAGCCGGGAGAACACGGATCCACTTATGGAGGAAATCCGGTAGCAGCCAAAGTGGCCATTGCAGCCCTGGAGGTTATTAAAGAGGAGAAACTGGCGGAACGCGCAGAGAAACTTGGAGAAATATTCCGCGCCGAACTCAAGAAGATCGACTCCCCTATGATAGAGCTGGTAAGAGGGAAAGGATTACTCAATGCCATTGTGATCAAACCCACCGACGGGAAAACCGCCTGGGATGTTTGCGTGGCCCTGAAGGAGAACGGACTGCTGGCCAAGCCTACCCATGAGCATATCATCCGTTTCGCTCCACCGCTTGTAATCACTGAGGAGCAGATCATGGATAGTGTGGAAATCATTAAGAAGACCATCCTGGCTTTCTAAGACAGAGAGTCGTAAGTCATAAAGTTAAAAACCGGTTCGCCAATGGCGGACCGGTTTTTTTATGTCTCTGTCCCGTCCTGAAATAACGTTACATAAAAATGGGCTTAATGGACAAAACTCAGGCTCAAAATTTCTATAGGTGTTGTATTCAATAGCTTTGCAGCAAATCAAAGATTATGAATAAAAAAAGTGCATTTATTGTAGTAGCCCAATAACAAAGAAAAATAGACTTCTGCTTAGTAAGCAGATATATAAATGTCATGCTTGTGACAAACAATTTCTTGGGGGAGTTAGA
>RCND010001876.1_pt1 | contig 11766 bp, 7 predicted proteins | sample 2041351 | NCBI WGS metagenome assembly RCND01 (sample SAMN09708230, study PRJNA481090) | Marine sediment metagenome, whole genome shotgun sequencing project. | biome: marine sediment; feature: ocean; material: sediment; isolation source: Sewage treatment plant 12B marine sediment (STP12B) ...
TTGATTTCATCAACGAGAACAATTGCGTTCTTGATCAACATTCCCGACAGGCTCAGGAAGCCGAGCATAGCCATGAAACCAAATGGCTGTTTGGTGGCCAGCAGGCCAACGGTGACACCGATCACCGCGAGTGGCACAACCAGCCAGATTACTGCGGTCTGACGCAAATCATTAAAGAGAGCGATCGTAATCAGAATCATCATAATCATGAACATCGGAATCTTACTGGCAAGTGCTTCCTGGGCTTCGCCGCTCGATTTGTGTTCTCCCCACCATTCGAGACGATAACCATCCGGCATCTCTATTGCTTCGATGCTGGCCCGAACATCATTCAGTAACGTTGGTGCCTGGCCATGTCGCGGATCCGCCAGTGCCGTGATGACTCTTTCGCGGTTAATGCGCTGGATGATTTCATCTTCGAATACGGTTTCGAATCCGTTAATGACCTGCCGCAATGGGATCATTCTTCTGGCAGCAGGGCTCCAGATCTGCAGGTTCCTGATACTGGCAACGTTGGAGCGATCAGGTTCCGCTGCTCGCAGGATTATCGGCAGTAACTCATCTCCTTCCCGATAGACACCAACGGCGAGTCCCTCAAAAGCCTGCAACAAAACATAGTTAATGTCCTGGCGCGATATATTGTTCAGATTGGCTTGCTGCTCGGCAATCACAGGGCGCAGCACCATGACCCGGTCACGCCAGTCGTTTCGCACGCCAAAGGAATCATAGTGGCCTGACAGAATTTCTTCTGCTTGTGATGACAACTGCCGCAGCACATTCGGATCCGGGCCGAAAAATTTTGCCTGAATCTTGCCCGGCTCACCGGGGCCGAGAATAAATTTTCGGGACTGTACCTGGGCGTCTTCAAAGTTCTCAGTCAGCGTGTCCTGAATCTCGTCGTACAATCCGTCAATCCTGGTCGCATCATCTACGTCGACGAGAAACTGGGTGTAAGCGCTGTTTAACTTCTCAGGGGTATAAGTTAGGAGGAAGCGTGGCGCGCCCTGGCCAATGACCGAGGTGACATGGGTTACGCCCTCCAGTCCCAGTATATATTGCTCGACTTTCCGGGCGTCTGCGTTGCTGCGATTTAGCGATGTACCTTGAGGTAGCCAGTAATCGACCATGAACTGCGGGCGTGTCGAGTTAGGGAAAAAACTCTGTGAAACCTGGCCAAACCCATACACGGCAACCGCGAATACAGCGATGATCAGCCCAATCGTCAGGTAACGCATTCTTATGCAGCTGTGCAGAAATTTGCTGAAGTAGCGGTAAAAGCCGCCACCATGCGGATTGCTGCTCCCCTCGACAGCGGAAGTTTTCAGGAACTTCATGCACAGCAATGGCGTGACGGTAACAGCAGTAACCCAACTCAAAAGTAAGGAAATCATAATGACGGTATATAGAGAACGAGTATATTCGCCGGTCTTGTCCTGCGACGTGCCAATCGCGGCAAAGGCCAGCACGGCAATGATCGTCGCCCCGAGCAATGGTATCGCCGTTTGTTTTACGACCTCGATAGCGGCCTTACGTTTATCCATCCCCTGTTGAAAACGTATCAACATGCCATCCACGACAACAATGGCATTGTCGACCAACATGCCCAACGCGATGATAAGCGCTCCGAGGGATATACGTTCCAGCGTGACACCCATTGCGCTCATGAAGATAAAGCTGCCGCAGATGGTCAGGAACAGCACGAAACCGATCAGCAAACCGCTGCGCAGGCCCATGAAAAACAACAACACAACAACGACTATCGCAATGGCCTGCAACAGGCTGGCGATAAATCCCTGCACTGACGTTTGCACTGCGTCGGCCTGCATGGCTATGACACCGAAATCCATACCGAGTGGAATTTGCGGGGCTAACGCCTTCATGCGGGCCTTTAGCAACTCGCCCATGACAACGACGTTGCCACCGGACATAGTTGATATACCAATACCGATGGCGGGATTGCCATCAAATCTCAATAACTGGCTGGGCGGCTCCCTGTAGCCGCGGCGGATATTGGCTATGTCGCGTAAGTAAATCTGCGCATCTGTCGCACTTTCTGAAAGTAGAATGCTTGCCAGGTCTGCTTCCGAGCTGACCAGCTCTGTCGGGTCAATCGTGACGAAGTCATCACCGATAGATACGCTGCCCGCGTTCGATACCAGGTTTTGTCGCTTTAGTTCATTAGCAATGGTGGTCGGCGATATTCCAAGTTGCGACATCCGATCACGATCCAGTTCGACATAGATCACCTCGAGTTGCTCGGCAAAAATATCGATTTTCGCGACGCCGTCTACGAGTAGCAATTCGCGTCGCAGTAACTTCGCCACCTCCCATAGGTCGTCAAACGAGTATTCGGATCCGTAAAGAGCAAAAAAGATTCCGTAGACATCACCAAAATCGTCGTTGACAAAAGGCTGTCCTGCGCCTGGTGGCAGGCGCAGTGTTGCGTCCGCCACTTTACGGCGCAGCTCATCCCAAACTTGCGGCAGTGTTTCTTTGTCGTAATTGTCTTTAATTGTTGCGGTTACAATCGACAAGCCACGATATGATTGTGACTTAACTTCCTTCAGTTGTTCGAGCTGTTGTACTGCAGTTTCTATCTCATCGGTGATTTCGTCTTCCACCGCCTCGGCGGAGGCTCCGGGATACCGCGTAGAAATTACTGCGTCCTTGATCGTGAACTCGGGGTCCTCGAGGCGGCCCATTTTTTGATAGGCGGACAGTCCGGCAACGACCATTACAAACGTCAGGGCGAACGTTGTCGTCTGGTTATCAATGCAGAACTCGGTTATTTTCATTGGCAGAGAACTATTTTGTCAGTTCACGAATCTGCATACCTTCGCGCAGATTCTGTATGCCGGAAACAGCGATACGATCGCCACTTTCGAGTCCGCTAATAACCTCGACTTCAGCACCAGACAATTGCCCTGGCGTTATGTTTGCACGGCTGACCGTCATTGTTGCGGCGTTCAGTTTCCAGACATAGCTGTTACCGACGTCATCTGCACCAACCGCGTTGGCTGGTATTACGATGCTTATTGAATCTACATCAAAGTCGCTACGCATATTAATGGTTACAGTTGCGGACATGCCGGGCAATATGCTGATGTCATCCGGAGGATCGAAACGCGATCTCGCCTCAAACGTACGCGTTATTGGATCGGCCGATGCGGCAACTTCTGAAATTATTGCCGGAAAACTTCTACCGGGAATTGTCGATAAGCTAACCCGTGGTTGCACGGTATCGGAACGCTGCGCCAGGCTGAGCCCGGGTTTCGCTCTTAGCCAGTCCTGCTCCGGAACATTGACCACGATTTCGAGTTGCGTCACATCCTGCAATAACAAAATGGGCTGCTTCGCCTGCACATTGTTAAAGTTATCGACATAGGTGCGGCCGATGCGCCCGGCAAACGGCGCCTTCAACTCTGTGTCGGCAAGCGCTTTTCTCGCTGAAGATAACTGTGCCTGTTCAATTTCGAATTGCCGCTGCCGAAGGTCGAGTTCCTGGCGAGAGATAGCACCTTTCTCGAATATTTCGGAGAAACGGTCGTAAGTATCTTTGGATTGGCGGTAGCGCGCTTCAGCGGCATCCAGCGATGCCTGAAAGTCAGCGGGGTCCAGTTTCACGAGTACCTGGCCCTGCGCGACGTTGACGCCCTCGCGGATCGGCATCTCTACCATGCGTCCCGATACTTCAAACGCCAGCTCGGCATTTTGTACGCCTTGAATTTCACCGGGGTAACTTAGTGTGTCACCAGCCCCTAACCCGGAAATCGTGATAATTCTAACCGGCCGGACCACTTCTGGTTTCTCGACCGGCGGCTTCTCACATGCCGCCAGCAATGTGGTGCTGAGACAAATACCGGCCAGATAAAGCAGGGTCGTATTTTTCGACGCATTTTGCAGATTTGCGGCATCGCCCGCTGGGCGGGCTCCTACATTTCTACCCAGCAACTGTAGGAGCCCGCCCAGCGGGCGATTGCCGGCTGTTGAGACAATTCGATGGTTCATTGGGAGCCTGCTTCCGGATTATTATTATGGACCGCATCATTCTCACCACTTAATCAAACAAGTCAAGCAGGACGGGACCTGGGAGGAAACCGGCAAGCAGAAACCAGCACTCACATACGCGGATGTCTGGCCAACTTTCGCCGAAAACTATAAGCTAGAGAGGCGGCAACGAGAAGACACTAATAAATAAGTGTTGCCTGCCCAATAATTACGATATTTCCCCGCCTGCAAGGCTCTCTCAGCTCAGGCGTAATAATCAGAAAAACGAGGAATGCCATGAATACCGAAGCTGCCGATAGAAGTTTTCAAAAAAATGCGATGGCGTCTTTTGTCCAGATCGGGGCAATGTTGTTACTGTTGATCTTGTGTTTCCAGATCATTTCACCATTCTTGAGCATCGTGGTCTGGGGAATGATTATTGCGGTAGCCTTATTTCCGGCGCACCAGTCCCTGACCGGCAAGCTGGGTGGGCGCGAAAAAACGTCGGCTGCCGTGTTCGTGCTTGTTGGGCTCGCGATACTTATCGTGCCAACTTATTTAACGGCTGGCTCAAGCCTTACGGCATTGAGCACACTTGGCAGTGGCCTGCAGGATGGGTCGATAAAAATATCTCCGCCGGACGAATCCGTTGCCGACTGGCCAATAATTGGTGCGCGCGTTTACGCCGGCTGGACTGGTGCTGCGGAGAATTTGGAAGCAACACTGAGGACACTCCAGCCGCAACTGGCGGCATTCAGTGAGGGAGTATTGAAGTTTGCGGGCTCCATGTTTGTTGGTGTTTTACAGTTCGTGCTTTCAATAATTATCGCTGGCGTGTTTCTGGTCAGTGCCGAGAGTGGTTATAAGACAGCATTGGCGCTCTCGTCGAGCTTGCTTGGTGAACGCGGTAACGGACTGGTCGATTTATCCATTGCAACCATTCGCAGTGTCGCCAAGGGTGTTTTGGGCGTTGCGATCATTCAGTCAATACTGTCGGCAATCGGCCTGGTAGTGATGGACGTTCCGGCAGCAGGCCTCTGGGCTGGTGCTATTCTGATCCTGGCGATCGTACAGTTGCCACCATTGATAGTGCTTGGTCCGATCGCGGTCTGGATTTTTTCAGTAGCAGACCCTGTTCCGGCAACGATCTTCGCGGTGTACGCATTTATTGTGAGCATCAGCGATTCGTTCCTCAAACCAATGTTCCTCGGTCGCGGCATGGAGATTCCCATGCTGGTGATCCTGCTCGGTGCCATCGGTGGTGCGATTCTTCTTGGCATCATCGGTTTGTTCATCGGTGCAATAGTGCTGGCACTCGGTTACGAAATCCTCAAAGCCTGGATGGAAACGGATGAGCTCAATAATCCGAAACAGCCAGCTGCAGAGCAGGCAGTAGAAGCAACCTAAGCTGGTTTTTGCGAATATTTTTTTTGCCAATGACCATCTTCATGAATCGGCGCTACAGCAGTTTCCTCATACTGCCATCGGCAGCGATAGTCAGTCTGTTTGTTGCCTGTGCACCGGTGGGGCCGGATTTCGTCAAACCGGACGCCGAAGTAAACGACCAGTGGTCGGAAGAAGTTCGTGACGAATTTGAGTTCGAACCACAGGATTCGGTGACCTGGTGGCAGGTGCTTGAGGACCCCGTTCTTAACCAGCTGGTCGAACTGACACAGCAACAAAATAACAACATCAAAGTTGCCGGTCTGCGGGTACTTGAAGCACGTGCATCGTTAGGGATCGCGGTTGGCAATCAGTATCCACAATCGCAAGCGGTTTCCGGTAGCGCAACGACGATATCGTCCAGCGAAAGCAACGCCAATACGACGGCCGGCGACCTGAATTTCGCGCAATACAATCTCGGCGTCGGTGCATCCTGGGAGATCGATTTCTGGGGGCGATTTCGGCGTGGTATCGAATCGGCTGACGCCAACCTGCTCGCAACTCTTGCGAGTTATGACGACACACTGGTCTTGCTCACAGCGCAGGTCGTTGACACCTACACGGTCATAAGAACGGCGGAAGAGCAACTTCGTATCGGAAAAGAAAACCTGACACTGCAACAGCGCAGCTACGACATAGTCGATGTTCTGTATCGCAACGGGGAAAGCAGTGAGCTGGATGTACAACAGGCAGAGACACTGCTCCTGAGTACGAAGGCAACGATTCCCGGCTTTGAGATTACATTACGCCAGGCGCATCACGCACTTAGTACCTTGCTGGGTATGCCGCCCACCGATATGTCTGCCCTTCTGGGCGCGGGGGGTATTCCGCTTATACCCGAGAAAATCATGGTCGGCGTACCGGCGGACCTTGTGCGGCAACGTCCCGATGTGCGCCGGGCGGAATTGTCTGCGATGGCGCAAAATGCGCAGGTTGGTGTTGCCAAGGCTAATCTATACCCAAGCTTCAGTATCGCCGGATCGTTGGGCCTTGCCGCTGCTGGAGGTACGGATACGACGCGGACTGGCGACAGCGGCATTGGTGAATTATTTCGCTCGGAGAGCCTGACCTATTCGATCGGACCTTCTTTCGTTTGGCCATTTCTCAACTATGGCCGGATCAAGAACAATGTGCGTGTTCAGGATGCCCGCCTGCAACAGGCATTGATCCAGTATCGGGAGACCGTTATTCAGGCCGCGCGCGAAGTGGAAGACGCGATGGTTTCTTATGTTGGCAGTCAGCAGCAGGATGAAATACTGACGGCAAGTGTGGTGTCGGCCAAACGCTCAACGGATTTATCAATGCTGCGTTACAAAGAAGGTTTTGCGGATTACCAGCGTGTCCTCGATGCACAGCAGAGGTTGTTCGGGCAACAGCAGCGCTACGTGGCCAACAAAGGTGCGGCAGTACGTAGTATCGCGGCGGTCTATCGTGCGCTTGGCGGCGGCTGGCAAAATCACAGTGGCGGGTTTGTTGATGAGGCAACCCGAATTGAAATGGAGCAACGAATTGACTGGGGTGAAATGTTAGAAACAGATCGCGCCAGCATCATTGAAGACAATGTCGAACGAAACAGAGAATAACGAAACCGAAGCCACGGAAGATGTGGCCGTTGCCAAAGAGCCGATGGATCCGGTACGAAAGTGGACCCTGATCGTGTTGGGTGCCTGTGTGGTGCTGATGTTCTGGTATTTGGTCGCCGATCGGGTCACGCCATACACGACACAGGCGCGAGTGCATGCACTGGTTGTGCCTGTTGCATCGCAGGTATCGGGAATTGTTGTTGACGTATTTGTTGCAAACAATGAATACGTCGAAACCGGCCAGGAATTGTTCCGCATCGACCCAAACACCTATCAACTGGCTGTGGAAACAGCACAGGCGAATATGCAGTCGGCGAGACAGGCCACCGGTGCATCGGGTGCCGGTGTCGATGCCGCACAGGCATCTGTCGAATCTGCCAGGGCAGGTCTCGTGCGAGCCGATCAGGACGCAGTTCGGTTACGGCGCATCAAGGACGAGGACCCTGGCGCAATCTCCGATCGACGCATTGAGCAGGCTGAAGCTTCTGTCGCGGTAGCAAAAGCGCAATTCGCATCTGCGGAGGCAAACCTGGAAAAGGCCAGGCAGGATCTTGGCGAAACCGGCGACCAGAATTCAAGAATTCTTCAGGCGCAGGCCGGACTGGACCAGGCGGAACTCGATTTATCAAGAACAACAATTCGAGCGTTAAGTGATGGCTTGCTGACTGATGTCCGCGTGGATCGTGGCAACTTCGCCTCGGCTGGCGCACCGCAAATGACGTTTATCGGCATCCACAATATTTGGGTCCAGGCCGATTTCACGGAAAATAATCTTGGCCACATTGGCCCGGGTGATCCGGTCGAGATCGTTTTCGATGCGCTGCCAGGCAGAATTATCTCCGGTCGGATTAGCAGTACCGGATTCGGTGTCGATGTTGCAGCGGCGCCGCTGGGTAGCTTGCCAACGGTGGATAATAATCGTCAGTGGTTACGTGATGCACAGCGCTTTCCGGTGCAGGTCGAGTTTCAGCTGCCGAATGAGAATGATCGGCTCTCAGTACGCGTCGGGGCGCAGGCGTCGGTTATCACCTATGCCGGTGATAACTGGCTGTTTAACGCGGTGGGCAAGCTGTATATCAGAATCGTGAGCATTCTGACTTATGCCTTCTGACATAAAAACTGCGATAAAGGGTGGCATGGACATAGCGAGTGTCCGCATTCTGCGCATGGCGTTGGCGACGGCATTGTCGATGTGGTTTTCACAAGCTATTAGCTGGCCATTGTCTTTTATTGCGCCGGTGTTCACGATGTTTATCCTGGCGCTGCCCCTGCCTGCGCTGTCTTTCAAGAATGGCGTTAAGTTTGTCCTGGTTCTCGTAGTTTGTGCCTATGCGGGACTTGCTTTATTACCGTTCATACTAAACCAGCGCATGGTTGGCATCGGATTGCTCACGCTGGCGTTGTTCCACAGTTTCTATTTCACAGCACGCGGTGGTTCACCAATTGTCGGTGCGTTTGCAACTATTGGTCTGGCAATAACGACGTCAGTCGGCACGGTTTCGATCGATGCGGTTCTTGGCGTTCTCCAGGGACTGAGCATGGGAGCGATTTTCGGCGTTGTGTTTGTCTGGGTTGGTCACGCAATTTTGCCGGATTCCTGTGCGCGCATGGAAAAGGCACAAGCACCTGTAGCCAAACCCGAACCACAGGAGCCTGACCTGGCTGCAGCACGGCGCAGCGCATGGCGTTCGTTGTCGATTGTTATGCCAGTAATCATCTGGTTTCTAATGTCCAGTACCAGTGCGAGTTATGCTGCTGTAATGATCAAGGTTTCATCCATGGGCCAGCAGGCGGGTCTTGATCAGACCCGGCAGGCCGGCAAGTCGTTGCTGTTTTCTACGTTTATTGGCGGAGTCGGCGCAATTATCGGCTGGCAAGTACTTAGCGTTTGGCCATCGCTGGTCATGTACACCTTACTGATTGGTCTGGGCGGGCTGATTATGGGACCAAAGATTTTTGCTGGCCCGGGCATGCACCCTAAAGGTGCGACATGGTCCTATGGCTTCCTGACCATGATCGTTGTCCTGGCCCCCGCCGTGCTCGATGGACAGACGGGAGCGAGTGCAGATGCGGCGTTCTGGTCGCGGCTCAACATGTTTGTTCTTGCGACGCTGTATGCCATAGGTGCTGTGTTTGTGTTCGATACCCTGTGGCCGGCAAAGAAAACCAAAGATTAGCAACAGATCATCAATAGGTGCCGTGGCATCGTTCGATCGCCCGCTGGGCGGGCTCCTACATTGCTAATTAGAACTGTAGGAGCCCGCCCAGCGGGCGATCAATCTTTGCTTCACGACTATTGTTTCGACGCCTGCCTCTGATTCTCAGAAAGATACGCCCCAACCAGCCCAGCCACCAGAACCGCAAGATAAAACTGGCCAACGATCGTCTCGAAGTATGCCAGCGTCCGCGCAAAATAGGTTAGTGGCAAAATATCGCCATAGCCCAGCGTCGTCAACGTTACAAAACTGAAATAAACCCAGTCGTGGCTCGAGCTCGAGCTTTGGGCCGATTCCGTGAGACCACCGAAAGACCCTGGAATCATTGCCTCCATCAAGCCGTAGCTGAGTGCCCAGATAATGCCCAACATCAGGTAGACACAGACGGCACCGATAATTCTGTTGGCACTGATATTGTCTCCAGCGGCGATTTGCTTCATCGCCGTGCCGGTAGCGAGAAACAAAAACGCGAGCAAGGCAATCGTTGAGCTAATCTGGAATATCTGTTGCTCGTAGTATGCGAACAGCATGTTCAGCACGATACCAATAATTACGAAGGCAACCGCGGCCGAAAAGGCGCGACCGGAGTTGCGCAGGCTCCACAGGCCAATAGCCAGCAATGTCGAAAAGCTAATCGCGCTGATTATTTCATCAGGGAGCAGGTGTAAGTCGATTGCGATCGGCACACCAATGAGGAAAATCAACAATGCAACCAGAAGATACGTAAAATTATTATCCGAGTTGTGCTTCATCTTATTTCAAACCTGTGCGTCGGCCGAAAAAGGCCTGTATCAAAAGTGCGTACTAAAAAACAATACCGGCCCCTGGTGACGTACTTCCAGCGAACCACTTGAGCTGTTATCTCTCGAAACGAGTTTGAAAGCATAATAATTATAGCCAAGTCCTACGCTGAAGTTCTCTCCAATGTGCCGCTGCAGATCGAGTGTGGCGTAATTCAGCGACCCCTCGTACTGGTCGAAGTCCATGCGAAAAATCTGTACTCGTGCGCCAAGCGTCATCTGTTGACCGAGTGCGACTGATCCATGCAGACCGATTACCGGCAACGGTGTCGCGTTGTTTGATACTGCACGCTGACCGGTTTCCGGATCCTCTATCACGGTATTGAATTTCGTGTAGTGGAAGCCACCCATGACGCCAAGCTCTTTCTGGTCATCATTCATCAATGAATAGGCATAGCCAAAGCGCAGAACCTCCGTCTCGAAACTGCTCGCAAGCGCCTGTGCCGCAGAGAAATCCTCGTCACCGAAGGTGACTGCCTCCTGCAAAACGGCAGATCCGTTTCGTGACATTTCGAAATAGCCGAGTTCCAGACGATGAAACTCAGCAATGCGATATATCATATCGAGCTGCATGATTGTTTCCTCTGCAGAGATACCAAGCACGTCTTCGAGGTCTATCTCGGAGCCGGGATTCCCTGCCGACGACTCGTAAATAACTTTGCTGTCGATATTGTCGCGGAATGCGCCCAGTCTAAACTCGAACCGGGGCTGCTCTGGGCCGGTACGTTGCGAAATTCTGGGTCGAAAAACATTGGAGTTGTAGGCGAGGCCAACGTTCACCGACCAAAGACTGTCTTTGTCGACAATCGGACTGTTCGAGATTTCATCATCCAGAAACTCCATACCAAAAGATCCCGATAACAACCATTTGTTAGTGATGGCATATCCCCAACGGACCTTTACCTCAGTGTTCAACGACGCTCCAGCCTGGTATTCCGGCCGCATTGGCAGCGCCTCGTCTACTGAAATACCGTAATAGTAATCAGTGTAATCCTGGTCCTGGTAGATAAAGCCCACGGCAGGAACAATGTAGCCACGACTCCATTCCTTGGGCAGAGAGAAATCGAGCTCACTGACCAGGCCGTCGTGGTGTCCCAGGACCTCGGCATAGGTTCTGAAACTAATGTGCACAGGCCAGCCGCGCCAGCCGATAAGCGGCGTAACTTCAAGTGTCCATTCCCTGTCATCGAGACCACTGAGTATCGGGGCGTCGCTGGTTCCCAGTCCTCGCGTCTGAATACGTCCCGCTACACCGAGCTGCCAGCCGCCCTTGACCCAGCGAACACCGAGATCACCCTCTTCCACCAACAGCCAGTCATCAGTGAACGATGGATCCCGAAAACTGGTTAAATAAGGGTAGCCGAAAGTTGAGTCCTCCCCCCCCGAGTATGGAGTCTGGCTGGCTGAAATCGCCAGGCCAATGGAATAATCGTTCAGATCGTAGTTACGAATGTAGTCCATGAAGGGGCCCGCAAAAGCGCTCTCTACGGTGGCAAGACTGCAGATGATAGCTAGCGCTGACAGCGTTTTTCTGGTGCCGAGCATATTTACAGGCGGTCCATCGACATTGGATTGGCAGCTCTTTAAAATTTCGCCTGATTATCCAGACTTTGGCCGCGAAATGCTAAAGTACGCGTCCCCAAAGGCGGCCCCGCCCTTATTAATGATTTGGAGTGACCATCCATGCACCAGCAATTTTTACGAATGACATCAACTATCCTGCTTCTGCTGGCGGGG
>RCND010001877.1_pt1 | contig 11764 bp, 6 predicted proteins | sample 2041351 | NCBI WGS metagenome assembly RCND01 (sample SAMN09708230, study PRJNA481090) | Marine sediment metagenome, whole genome shotgun sequencing project. | biome: marine sediment; feature: ocean; material: sediment; isolation source: Sewage treatment plant 12B marine sediment (STP12B) ...
TCCGATGAAAAATTCAAATTCATTTGCATGCCCGATGCTGAGCAAAGAGAAGGTTTCCTGGCAGGGCAACTACGTTACCTGAGTATGATCAGGAAACAGGAGGCTCTTCTGGGTGATGATTTTGGTCTAAATTGATTCGTTTCAGGCGCTCCATATCCTGTTTCAGACTTGCCACAGTACGAACCAGCTGGTTTTCAGGGATCACTGGTTCAGGGATTTCGTGACTTATAAAGTGGATAAACTTCCAGATCTCTCTGATACCGCTCACATGAATCTCATAGGGTTCATAAAGCGGATTCAGGGAATAAAGGATCACCTTTCCCTCCTTTTCGATTCTGTTTTCGATAATTTTGAAAACAATGCCGTCATCCATGGTCAGAACGACACATGCCTCACCAGTCTTGAGCTCTTTCCAGTCCAGTACATATTCACCGGTCACCCAGGCCTTCTCCGGAATAGGGAGCATGGAATCACCCTGTAGCTGAAAACTTCTGTACTTTTTTTCTCCTGAGAGGAAAGGAAGCTGGAAGACCTGCAGTTCGCTGATGTATTCAGGATCGGCAAAACCATTGGTGTATCCTGCCTGGGCCTTTACAGGTACCAGTTCAATATTTTCCTGGTTATGAGCATTTACCGTAGAGGCAAGCACACGCAGGTTTCCACCCCTGAGGAATACATCTTCTCCGTGTTCCAACTGTTGCAGCTGGGTCTCACGTAGTTTTGACAGATCAACTTTCAAAAAGGTATCTATGGCGATGTTATAGTAAGCCGAGAAGAGTAGAAGTATATCCAAGCCAGGCTGTGCCACTTTATTCTCATAACCACTTAAGGTGGAGCGCTTCATCTGGAGCTGTGCAGCCACCTCATCCTGTGTGAGCTTTTTACGCTTTCTCAAGAGCTTAATATTTGAATCAAAATACATGTTAAAACAATATTTATGGTTGCATATAATAAGGTATCTGATTATATTGTAATCAAAATAATGATCATATACTAATCAAAGATAATAAAAAAACTAACACGAGCGCAGCGGGTATGAAACGAAGTGTTGTACATATGGACCTGGATACCTTTTTTGTATCTGTAGAGCGCTTAATGAACAGCGGACTCGAAGGAAAACCCGTGATCATAGGGGGGATGTCGGACCGGGGCGTGGTATCCAGCTGCAGTTATGAAGCCAGGCAGTTCGGGGTGCATTCGGCCATGCCCATGAAGATGGCACGTTCACTTTGCAACGAAGCTATTGTGATCAGGGGGGATATGGATGCTTACAGCAGGCATTCCAGGATGGTTTCCGAGATTATTGCAGAAGAGGCTCCCATGTATGAGAAAGCATCCATTGATGAACACTACCTGGATATTACCGGAATGGATCGCTTTTTTGGATGTATGCAGTGGACTCATGAATTAAGACAGCGCATTATCAAAGAGACAGGCCTGCCTATCTCCTGTGGTTTATCGGTGAACAAAACGGTTTCAAAGATTGCCACCGGTGAGGCCAAACCCAATGGGGAGATTGAGATCCCCGGTGGTCAGGAGCAGGGCTTCCTCTCCCCTCTTTCCATTCGGAAGATCCCCATGATCGGAAACCGTACCTTCCATCTGCTGCGCTCCATGGGCATTGCCACCATCGGCACCCTGGGGCAAATTCCCATAGAGATGATGGAGAGCCTGCTGGGGAAAAACGGACTGGTGATCTGGAAGAAGGCCAATGGCATTGACCCCACTCCCGTGGTCCAGTATTCTGAACGGAAATCCATCGGGAGCGAAAGGACCTTCCAGCGGGATACCATGGATATGGCAGGCTTGCATGACCTGCTTACCTCCATGGTGGAGAAGCTGGCCTTCCAGCTGCGCAAAGAGGAGAAACTCACCTCCATTGTGACCCTTAAGATCCGTTATTCAAATTTTGATACCCACACCCTGCAGAAACGAATTGCCTATACCTCTTTTGATCATGCATTGATACCCATTGCCAGGGAGTTGTTTGAGCGTCTTTATCAGCGTCGCATGCTGATTCGCCTGGTGGGGGTCCGTTTCTCCGGACTGGTCCGGGGTGTTCAGCAGCTGAACCTCTTCGAAGATACTACGGAGATGGTGCATCTCTACCTGGCACTGGACAAGCTGCGCAGGCGCTACGGTTCCGATTCGATCAAAAGGGCCAGTGGCATACAGCTTCACGACCTGGAGGAACGGATTGCACAGTCACAGCAAGAGAAGAGTATCTCCTCTCCGGAAGATCGTCAGCAGATCGATAATCTCAAAAACCGGCGTTATCGGTATTGGCACTGAGCACAGCGAACTATGTACTTAAACTGTCATTCATATTATAGCCTGCGCTACGGGACCATGGCGGTGGAAACACTGGTGGAGCATGCAGCCGGAATGGGAATAGATGCACTGGCATTGACAGATATCAATAACTCCACCGGCATGGTCGACTTTGTAAGGGCCTGCCATAAGTACGGAATTCATTCCATGGGAGGGATCGAATACCGCAATGGGGCCAATTATCTCTATACGGGCCTTGCGCGAAACGCGCGCGGATTCAGGGAGCTGAATAGTTTTCTTTCTTATCACAACCAGTCGAAGCTCCCCCTGCCCGAACGTGCTCCACCCCTGGAGGATGTGTGGTTCATTTATGATTTTAGCAAAAATCCCTGGCAGGACAAGCGGGGAGCCAGAGCTAAACTGCGCGACCAGGAGCTGATTGGTGTGCGGCCGGGCGAAGTAAACAGGCTGCTTACCTCCAGATGGAACCAGGAGCCTTCAAGGCTGGTGATACGGCACCCGGTGACTTTTCTTCATAAGGATGACCATGCGCTCCACCGGCACCTGAGGGCCATTGATCACAATATCCTGTTGAGCCAGTTGAAGCCGGAGCAGATGGCTTGTGAAAGTGATGTGCTGCTCTCACCCGACCTGCTGCGCTGTGCCTACGATGAAGTTCCCCAAATCAGGAGGAACACAGAAGAGCTTATTAAAGATTGCCGCATCGATTTCGATTTCACGACCGTTAAGAATAAAAAGACCTTTACGGGAACGGCCCAGGACGACAGGGTCCTGCTGGAAAAACTGGCCATGGATGGGATGGAATATCGCTATGGACGCAAGAACCGGGAGGCTCTGAAACGGATCAGGCATGAGCTGGAGATCATCGACCGGCTCGGCTTCTCCTCCTATTTTCTGATTACCTGGGATGTGATCCGCTACTCCATGTCGCGGGGCTTCTACCACGTAGGAAGGGGCAGCGGCGCCAACTCCATTGTGGCATACTGCCTGCGGATCACCGATGTGGACCCCATTGACCTGGACCTCTATTTCGAGCGTTTTATCAACCCCAAAAGAACCAGTCCACCCGACTTTGATATTGATTTTTCGTGGAAGGAACGGGATGAGGTGCTCGACTATATCTTCAAGAGGTATGGGCGCAAACATACGGCTTTGATCGGGACCATCTCCACCTTCCGGGACCGATCCATATTCAGGGAACTGGGCAAGGTGTATGGCCTGCCCAAGGAGGATATCGACCGGCTTGTGAAGGATCCCTCAAGCGATCTGAATAACAATCATATTACCCAGAATATTTATGAGGCCGGAAGTCGCCTGATGGACTTCCCCAACCTGAGAAGTATTCATGCCGGCGGGGTATTAATCTCTGAAGAGCCCCTGACTTGCTATACGGCATTGGATATGCCTCCCAAAGGACTTCCCACCACCCAGTGGGATATGTATGTGGCCGAAACACTGGGATTCGAGAAACTGGACATCCTCAGTCAGCGCGGCATCGGGCACATCAAGGAGTGTGCGGAGCTGGTTCGCCGGAACCGCGGGATTGCAGTGGATGTGCACCGGGTGGATGATTTCAAAAAGGATAGTAAGGTGCTGAAACAGCTCAGATCAGGTGAAACCAACGGTTGTTTCTATATTGAGAGTCCGGCCATGCGCGGATTGCTCACCAAGCTTCGCTGCGACAGCTACCGTACCCTGGTGGCAGCCAGTTCTATTATCAGGCCGGGGGTGGCGCAGTCTGGGATGATGCGTGAATATATACACAGGTTTCACCACCCCGATTCATTTGAGTACCTCCATCCCATTATGGAGGAGCAGTTGCAGGAGACCTTCGGAGTGATGGTCTACCAGGAGGATGTGATCAAGGTCTGCCATCACTTTGCTGGTCTGGACCTGGCCGATGCGGATGTGCTTCGCAGGGCCATGAGCGGGAAGTACCGCTCCAGGACAGAGTTTGACCGGATTGCAGACCGTTTTTTTGACAATTGCCGTCAGCGGGGCTATCCCGACGGACTCACCCAGGAAGTATGGCGACAGATCAGCTCTTTTGCTGGCTATTCATTCTCCAAGGCCCACTCGGCCTCTTTTGCGGTGGAGAGCTTCCAGTCGCTCTACCTGAAAGCACACTATCCCCTGGAGTTTATGACAGCAGTCATCAATAATTTCGGAGGATTTTACCGCACCTGGGTCTATTTCAATGAAGCACGACGTTGGGGAGCCAGCATCCACCTTCCCTGTGTGAACCAGAGTGAGCATAAGACCTCCATTAGCGGGAATGATATCTATATAGGATTTATACATATTCAGAACCTGGAGCAGCAGGTTGTTGGAATGATTTGCGGAGAAAGGGAACAAAGCGGGACATTCAGCAGCCTGGAGGATTTCCTTGAGCGGGTGCCCGTGGGGCTTGATCAGGTGATTATTCTGATCCGCATCTCTGCTTTCCGCTTCACAGGGAAGAGCAAGAAGGAGCTTTTATGGGATGCCCACCTGGTGCTGGGGAAGCGCAAAAAGAGGGATCCTGTAAGGGAGTTATTTCCTGTGCAGAAACGGGAGTTCAGCCTGCCCAAACTGGAGCAGACCTCTCTTGAGAACAGCTACGATGAGCTGGAAATTCTCGGTTTTGCAGTGACGATTCCCGCTTTCGAGCTGCTTGAGACCGCTTTCCGGGGGGAGATCCTCTCACGCCAGATGAAAGAAAAGGTAGGTAAGAAGGTACGTATGCTGGGTAATCTTGTAACAATTAAGCATGTACGTACCAAACAAAAGCAGTGGATGAATTTTGGCACTTTTCTGGATGTGGAGGGTGAATTCTTTGATGTGGTCAACTTCCCGAATTCTCTGAAGCGTCATCCCTACAGGGGGAATGGCATCTATCTGCTTTATGGTGAAATTACCGAAGAGTTTGGATTCCCGGGGATGACGGTGGAGAAAATGGCCAGACTCCCTTACAGGCCCGATCCACGCTACTAGGTATCCATCCTTTTGATATTTAAGACTCCCTTTACCTTCTTCAGTTTACGAATAAGCGCTTCAAGATGCTGGGTATCCTTAACAAAAAGGGTAATGCTGCCCTCAAACATCCCGTCGATTGATTCGACGGAGATGGATCGCATATTGACCTGCAGGTCCTTGGAGATCACATCTGAAATATTGCTTACGATCCCCAGGTCATCCATCCCTGTAATACGCAGGCTAACTGGGAAAAAGGCCTCCTTATTACTGCTGTTCCAACGAGCTTTCACCACCCTGTAACCGTAGCGTGAGAGCATCTCTTGTGCATTGGGACAGTTGGTCCGGTGTATGGATATTCCTGAGCTGATGGTCACAAAGCCAAAGATGGCATCTCCCAGGATGGGATTGCAGCAGGGAGCAAGTTTGTACTCAACATTGGCCAGTGTCTCATCAATCACCAGGAAGTCGCCCGACTCCCTGGAAGCTGTTTTTATAAGCCGGTCAACCGTCTCCTCTTCATTTCTTTCAGCTTTGACTTCAAGGGGTTTCTCACTGCTGGTAAGCAGTTCCTTGATCGAGAGCAATTCCACCTTCTCGGTGGCCACATCGAAATAGAGGTCGATGGCATCCCGGTATTTAAAGTGCTGGATTACCTTACGAATACTAACGTCGTCAAATTCAACCTTCCAGTTCCGGAATCTTCTTTTCAAAATCTCTTTGCCATGTTCCGCCTCTTTCAGCTTAGTTTCTTTCAGCGCCTGTTTGATCTTCCCTTTGGCCTTGGAAGTCACCACCACATTTAACCAGTCCATCTTGGGCTTCTGGTTCTTGGATCGCAGGATCTCCACCTTATCGCCATTCTGAAGGCGGTAGCGGATGGGGACATTTTTATTGTTGACCCGGGCTCCCGCACAAGAGGAACCCACATCGGTGTGGATATCGAAGGCGAAGTCTAGAACCGTGGCATTCTCAGGAAACTTTTTCAGGTCGCCGTTGGGAGTGAATACAAAAATCTCTTGACTGAACTGACTCAGCTGCAAATCCTCCATAAGATTTGAAGCATCCATCTCAGTGTTTTCAAGAGTCTCCCTTACCCGCTGTATCCACTTATCAATACCGGCCTGTCCCTTGATCCCTTTGTATTTCCAGTGTGCAGCCAGTCCTTTCTCTGCTATCACATTCATTCGGGCGGATCTGATCTGCACCTCTACCCAATCCCCTCCCGGAACTACTACAGTAGTATGTAAAGATTCATATCCATTGGATTTGGGCGCCGAGATCCAGTCGCGCAAGCGCTCGGGATTGGGTTGATAGTGGTCCGTAATTATGCTGTATGCTTTCCAGCAGTCGGCTTTCTCCTTTTTTAAAGGGCTATCGATAATAATCCGGATGGCAAATTTATCGTAAACCTCTTCGAACTCCACCTTCTGCTTTTTCATTTTTCGCCAGATGGAAGAAATTGCTTTGGGCCGTCCTTTGATCTCTGCCCGGAGTCTCTCCTTGTCCAGGTCCTCCTGAAGTGGTTTAATAAACTCCTTGATAAAGCGGTTTCTTCGCTGGTTTGAAGCCTTGAGCTTTTCGGCAATTGAGTTATATTCCTCCTGTTCCAGAATGGCCATGGAAATATCCTCCATTTCTGACATCACGTTATATAATCCAAGCCTGTGGGCAAGTGGAGAGTAGATAAACCTTGATTCGCAGGAGAGTTCGATCCTCTCTTTTTCTTCGAGGAGCTCCATTTGTCTCATCAGGTAGAGCCGCTCTGCAATCTTAACCAGGATCACACGAAAGTCTGTGGCCAGTGTCAGGATCAGGTTTCTCATATTTTCGGCCTGCCCCTGGTTGGTGGTAGTATCCAGATCACTAATCTTTAAAAACTCCTGAATAACAGTAGCTGTGCGCTCCCCCACACCGGAAGCAATATCAATATTCGAAAGTTGATTCAGTTCTGAACAATGCAGTAATAATGCCGCTGAGACCCCGATGGCATCCATGCCCAGTTCCTTCACGGCCATCCGCGCCAGTCCCGATGAGAATTTCACTAAATGGATACCATTAATTTCCTGGGTTTCCCCGGTATGCTCCATCAGAAACTCAAAGCTACGCTTAACCAGTGCCAGGGAGCGTTTATCGTACTCGTCAACGCAAATTCGGATGAGATCCTTATAGTGACCGAGAATCTCTTTTTGCAGAGATGAAGAATACTTCTCAATGATTTCCATGCAACAGTCTTTGCATGGTAAAAGTAGTTAATTTAAACAGGGAATTATAACTTCAAAGGTAGAGCCTTTGTTAGTTTCGCTTGTAATAATTAGTTCCCCATTGTGAATATTTGTGAATTCCTGCACCAGGGCTAATCCCATGCCTGCTCCCTTTTCGTTTGCAGTGCCTCTACGTGTAATACCCCCATTTTGTATTACTTTTCGCGACTCCTCTTCACTCATGCCGATCCCCTGATCTGTGACCCAAAAACGAGTCTTTCCGTCAAGCTTACTAAGTCCGATGGTGATAGTCCCTCCAGGATTTGAAAACTTGATGGCATTGGAAATTAGGTTTCTGTAGATGGTCTCCATCATGATCTTATCGGAGTTACAGGTGATGACTTCCTTGATATCTTTTTCAAAAACAAGCTCTTTGTTTTTAGCACTTTCGCTGTAAAGTGACAGACAGTTACTTACCAGCGTATTTAACTTCACCTCTTCCGGGTGGTAGTTGGATGCTCCCTCTTCAAGGCGTGACCAGTGCAGCAGATTCTCTAACAATTCCAGGGAATAAGAGGCAGAATTCTTCAGGTTACCCAACAACCTTTTACGGTCTATTTCAACCTTATCGTCCCCTTCAATCCTGTGTAACACCTCCACGGCTGTTAACTGATTGCCAATAGTCCCCCTCAGGTCATGGGCGATAATCGACATCATCCGGTCTTTGGTTTTATTTACCTGGTCCAGCTTCAGGTTCTGTCTGGTGATGACCAGATTCTTTTCTTCCAGTTTAAGGGAGGTATTTCTATGACGACGCATATAGTAGAGTACCAGGATCAATGCGAGTATCAGCACGGAGACAATTACCAGGCTGGAATGAAACACCATGGTTCTCTTTCTCACCAGTAACTGGTCCAGGTTAGATTGAATCTTCAGATTTTCATTTTCCTGCTGAAGTACTTTTGAACGAGTTCTAAACTCCATCTCCATAGCAGCTTTAGCGATGGTCTCATCCATCAGGCTGTCCATATAGAGCTTATGTTGCATTTCAAACTGGTAAGCCGAACGAAAATCGCCCTGCTTAACCGCAATCTCTTTTTTAATCAAATAGCCCTTGGCTATATACTCTATGGCGCTAATTTCCTGGGCGATCTCCAGCCCCATATTTGCCAGCCGGACCGCTTCCCTGTAACTTTCCTGGTGTAATGCAATGGAGCCCAGCCCAAGGTAGCACCTGATAAGACCATCGGGTTCATCCAGCTCTTCCTTTATGGGAATGGCCCTGTTTAATAGTTCAATAGCTTTTTCATGCTCCTCCAGCATGGAGTAAATATCTGCAAGATTGATGTAACAATTCGAAATGGTTCGTTCATCACCCAGTTCTATTTTTATCTCCATTCCCTCTTGAACATATTCCAGTCCCCTATCAGGGTCACCCATATCTGCATAGTTGGTCCCAATATTGATCAGGCAGTTGGATGTCTGCACGGGATCATTAAGAGACCTGCTGACTCTCAGGGAGCGCTGATAAAGGTTGAGTGCTTCATCGTAGTTTCCTATTTTATTTTGTATTACCCCTGAATTAGAGAGAGAGAGCGAAATACTATGCTGATAATTGTTCCGTTCTGAAATCTCAAGTGCCTTGGCAAAATACTCAAGAGCCCTTTCGTAACTTCCCAGGTAAACAAACAGATTGCCCATATTAATGTAAGCCTGGGCAATATCATATGCATTCCGAACAGAATCGAGGTAAACAACAGACTCCTCGTAGGCTGACAGGGCTTCCACATAATCGCCCCTGTTTTTATGGATAATTCCCATGTTGTTCAGACAGCGGCTTATCCCTATAACATTGCTGTTCTTTCGGTAGTAGTCCAGGGCTAACTCATACTGGTTCATGGCCTGGGAATACTCCGATCTGAAGAGGTGGACATTTCCTTTTTCCTTTATTGTTTCAAAAAAACTTATATGATCGTCCGCCTCACTAAAATTGGCCAGGGCGCGGTCATAGTGCAGAATTGCCTGATCATAGTAACCACAGCGAGTTTCAATTTTTCCAAGCACCTTGTAATAGCGTCCCAGTCCCTGTACATCATTCAGGGATTCTACAATCTCTTTTCCTCTTTCCAGGCTTGAGAATGCAAGGAGGGTATCTGATGCTCCCAGTTCTTCTGCCAGGTCAAACAACAAGCGGGAACGGGTTGAATCGGCAATATCACCTTCAATCTGAGCTTTCAGACTGTCTCGTTTGAGTTGATCAATTGCTGGCAAAAGGGTAGAAAAAAGAGCCAGAGAAAGAATGAAGAGGGTTCGGAGCAACAACATAAAGGGCTGTTTAGGGGGGATAAATTTAAGAAATTTTATTCCCCTCAAAATTTTAATTCATATTTGTATACCTGAATCCCCGGACATATGGCCAGAAAACTAGCTATCCCCCATACCTATGTAATCGTATTTTCCTTTATCGCAGCTGCCGTGGTGCTTACATGGATATTGCCCGGAGGTGAGTTTGAAAGAGAGCTTGTGGATGTTAATGGAACCATGCGGGAGGTTATTGTAGAGGGTTCTTTCCATGAGGCCGACAAACATCCCCAAACATGGCAGTTATTCAGTGCCCTTTTTGACGGGTTTGCCGGTAAGGCCGATATTATTGTATTTATACTGATTATTGGAGGGGCGTTCTGGATCATGAACGACAGCAAGGCCATTGATGTGGGAATCCAGTCTTTCCTGGTCCGTGTCAGGAAGCTGGAGCGTTACCGCTTCTTCCGAATCCTGGGTGTTGATAATATGATTATTACGCTGATCATGCTGGTATTTAGCATGTTCGGTGCCACATTTGGAATGAGTGAGGAGACCATTGCATTTATCATCATTTTTGTTCCACTGGCAATCTCCATGGGCTATGATTCCATCGTCGGACTAAGTATGTGTTTTGTTGGAGCCGGACTGGGCTTTGCCGGGGCGCTACTTAATCCATTTACCATAGGTATTGCACAGGGACTTTCCAGCCTTCCCCTCTTTTCAGGAATAGAGTACAGGCTCTTTGTCTGGCTTGTTATAAACAGCGTCGGTATCGCCTGGGTCTTGCGTTATGCAGCTCGTATCCGAAAAAACCCCAAAGCCTCTCCTGTATATGATTCTGACAGTTATTGGAGGGGAAAAGAAGGCGTGGATCTGGATCACCTGGATTACAAGACACCAGTGATGGCATGGGTCACTTTTGTCATTCTATTGGGAGGCATGACCGTTTTTGCTATCCTGGAACCCATTTCTACCCTGCGCATTGGCAACAGTGAATACACCTTTTCTTTTCTGCCGGTCATTGCAGTTCTATTTGCCATATCAGGAGTTGTCTCACTTCGCAAGTCAGTTCATTTCTTTATATTGAATATGCTTATTTTCACCATCATATATCTGATTGTCGGGGTTATGGGATATGGCTGGTTTGTGAAAGAAATAGCCACCCTCTTCCTGGTGATGGGAATATTTTCAGGCGTGGCCATGAACAGGAGTGCCAATCAGATCACCAAGCTGTTTATTGAAGGTATGCGGGACATTCTCTCAGCTGCAGTTGTGGTTGGCCTGGCTGGAGGCATCCTGGTGATCCTTGAGGACGGTAAGGTCATCGATTCCATGCTATACAGTATTGCACAGTCCATGCAGGAGTTTGGAAAGCTGGCCTCTGTAAGCATGATGTATTTGATCCAGACCATGATTAATATTGTAATCCCCAGTGGGTCAGCAAAAGCGGCACTGACCATGCCCATCATGTCACAGTTCTCAGATCTCATCGGTGTATCAAGGCAGGCTACAGTGATGGCTTTTCAATTGGGTGATGGCTTTACAAATATGATCACTCCCACTTCACCTGTACTGATTGGTGTCCTGGGTGTAGCTAAAATACCTTATGAAAAATGGCTTAAGTGGGTGCTCCCTTTTATGGCCGTTTTAATTTTCCTGGGCTGGCTGCTTTTGATCCCCACCGTAACAATGAACCTGAACGGCTTCTAAGTTCAGCTAAGACACTTTTACCTGAAACTAATTCCAATGCCTACCGATTGGGTAGCATAGAGGGTATAGGTAAAATCGTAGTGGAGGGTAAGCACGCCCAGCTTGAGCCTGGCTCCCACATTCACACGCAGGTTGTTATAGTTCACATAGCTCAAATCTATGGGATTCTCGGCAATTTCGTAGGTGACCTTTCCGAAATCGGCGCTGGTCTCATCCAGGATCACAGTATTTATGGGATAGTGACCTTCCATCAGCAGTTGCACATTGGAACTGGCATAGCCTATTCCTTCATAGAAGGTGAT
>RCND010001878.1_pt1 | contig 11764 bp, 8 predicted proteins | sample 2041351 | NCBI WGS metagenome assembly RCND01 (sample SAMN09708230, study PRJNA481090) | Marine sediment metagenome, whole genome shotgun sequencing project. | biome: marine sediment; feature: ocean; material: sediment; isolation source: Sewage treatment plant 12B marine sediment (STP12B) ...
CCACATAGTTCATTGCAGCGTCAAGCATCCAATCATCACCGTACCTCTTCCCATAATTTTCTTCACGACCAAGCCGATTCTGGGAGGATTCAATCTTTCGACCATATTTTCCCGTCAGTAAGCCACCGCCCAAAGGATTATAGCTGACCACACCGACATTTTCAGACTGGGCAAGGGGGAGGATTTCAACTTCAGCCTGGCGCTTGACGATATTATACATTGGCTGAATGCATTGAATTGAGGGCCAGTCATGGAGTGCCGATAAACCCAGAGCTTTGGCAACCTGCCAGGCGGCGAAGTTACTTGCACCAATGTACCTGATTTTGCCTTGAGTTACTAAATCACTCAGTGTTGCGAGGGTCTCCTCCAGGGGGGTGTTCGGGTCAAATCTGTGCAGAAAATAAATATCTATGTACGAAGTTTGCAGTCTTTTGAGACTTGCTTCAAGCGACGCAATAATATTTCGCCGAGATGAACCTTTGGCATTGATATCGGTGCCCATCTGACCAAAGGCCTTAGTGGTTATGACAAATTTATCTCTGGATTCGGTGACCAGAGGTCCAAGGATATCCTCGGCCTTTCCCTGGCTGTATACATTGGCGCAGTCAAAAAAATTAATGCCCGCATCCCGGCAGCGATTAAACATGGCTGCAGACTCCTGTTCGTCCGCTTCATTACCAAATGTCATTGTACCCATGCAGAGTTGCGAAACCTGAATCCCTGTAGATCCTAGAAATTTGTATTCCATTTTTAAACCTCCGGTTGTGGTTGTGACGTATCTTCCTTTGCTTCATACACATGATTTCGCATAATATGCTCGCATAGGGAAGGGTCGCCAAGTCCCAAGGCAAGCAGTATTTTTTTATGTCCTGCAATGGATCGTCGGGCACCTTTCACGTGGAGAAGAGTATTTTCCCGGTATCGTAAAACATATCCTCTCATACCTTCTATAAGGCCAAAGAGACGCGGTTTTTTGGAGATTATCAGCCCATAGAGGAGATCATGGAACTGAGTGTTATATTCAAAGACCAGGGCCATTTTTTCTGATTCGAAGGCATGTTCAGCCTGTCGGACAAGTTTTTCAAGAGAGTGGATCTCTTCTTCGGTGATCATTTTACATAGGCAGGCCAGGGCATGTCCTTCTAAAATTGCCCTGATTTCGAACAATTCATCCATTTCTTCTACTGACTCATCGGGTACACAAAAACCTCTGGCACCTGCAGTTTTCACCAGACCTTCCAGTTCGAGCTTGTGGAGTGCCTCCCTGACAGGGGTACGGCTTACACCCAGTTTTTTAGCCAGGGATTCTTCTGTCAGTCTCTGGTTAGGAGGAAACTGACCGGTCAGCAGTTGTTCTCTCAAAAGACTGTACGTTTTTTCTCTTACAGACACGACGTTTTTTGAGCTTTTTGGTACTTGCTTGATCATTATTGTATCCAATATGGTAAATAGAGCTAAAATATTTACCCGATATGAACATATGCGTCAAGTATATAATGTTTGTATGCATATTATTGATATTGCGTGATATGTTCACTGTTTGCGGCCGGTTTTTCAGCAATATTTGTGATGATGAAGAATGTGTTTAAAGCTAAAAAATTTGCTTTTATTTGATGTATTGGATACATTGGCTCCGCATGTGATCATACGGGGGAGTTTGCAGGTTGATCGCAAAGACAAATACTCGAAAAAGGAAGCGGTGTATGAGAATATCAAAAGAAAAATGCGTCGGATGTGCCAACTGTGTGGCAATTTGTTCTGTCGGTGCAATTTACATAGGAGAAGACGGTTTATCCGAAATAAACGCCGAGAGTTGTGTCGAGTGTCATAACTGCTACCGGAGCCTGAGTTATGAACATTTGATGCCGGGCCTTACCAGGACTCTCAGGAGAATGCTTAAAAAAGTAGGACTTCGATTTCAGCCGGATCCTGATGTATGCCCAACCGAAGCTATTATTCCCGAAGATCTGGAATGGCCGCGAATTGTTAGGCGGGCTTTCAGTGACCCGATGGTTACCCATGAATCCACCGGTGTCCATGGACGTGGAACGGAGGAGGTCAAGACCAATGATGTGAGCCACAGAATTAAACCCGGCGAAGTCGGTCTGGTGGTGGAATTTGGACGCCCCGGGATTGGTGTCTATTTCAGGGAAGTGCAAAAGGCCACAAGGGCAATGGCTGCCGAGGGTGTCACCTTTGAAGAGGGAAATCCGGTTACCCAGATGATGACCAGCACAGCAACCGGCGATATCCGCGAAGACGTACTTAATGAGAAAGTCCTTTCCTGTATTGTTGAAATAACGACGTCCATTGACGATGCTGTTCGGACTCTCAATATTTTGAAAGAAATATGTAAAAATGCAGAAACAGTGATAAGTATTGGAGCCTCCACAGTCTGTGATGAAAAAGGTGGTGATCCCCTCAGATCTATCCTGGAAGAAGAAGGATATGATATCGGCTGGGCAAAATTAAATCTTGGCTTTGGGCGCGTGACCAACGCTTCTTTCGTCAAAGTGGAGAACTGATAATGACCAATACACTGCATAGATTTGGAAAATCGGAAAAATTGCCCGACGATTATATTGTTTTTGCCATGGCAGGTAAAGGATTTAATGAGGAAGGGGCACTGGGCAAAGCGCAGACATTTTTGCGTGCTGCAATAAAATATCAGCCGATAAATATGGGAAATGCACTGGTTAACAGCCTCTATCGGCCGGAAAAAAATCTTAGTTTTTTTAAGCTTTATTTTGTTGGCAGACAGGAAAAAACAACCTATGAACAGCTGATAGATGAAATTCCAGGCCCAGGGTCAGCTGCGGTGGTGTTTGATGATCGTGAGAAAGTGAGACAGTTTATCCAGGATGTGGAAAAACTTGATCTGGGGCTCTCTGTTAATGTGAGTGCACTGGTTGACGATGTCCGGGATATCTGTGGTGAGGTGGATATAACTCCCCATGCGGTGGAGTATACTCTCGGATTTCATGGAGATACCTCTAGGCTTCCAGAGAGAGAAACCCTTAAACTTTCAACAATGTGCGGTCATGGAATGGTTTCGGCCAATTTTGCAAAGAAAATGATTACCCATGTGAAAGAAGGTCGTATGGACAAGGAAGACGCAGCTCACTGTATGGCAAAATTCTGTGTATGCGGGGTTTTCAATACTACCAGGGCAATGCGTATTTTAGATAACGCCTCAACAGGGTGATTACAGCACAGCCAGTTTTGGCACAATAGCATGGGGTGGTGTGCTATTGTTCCAAAACATGATCATGTGTTGTAGAGAGGAGCCATGCCGCTTTTCAGATCCTTTATTGGTATTTGACCGGGTGCAGATTCCTGCAGGCCAACGGCAAAGGTTATATCAGAACCGAACAGACCTCCGGCTAATCTGGTGACTGCCCCTTCCGGTCCCATGGACATGGTTACGATAGGTATCTGCACTGCTTCATTTCTGGCCTTATGAGTTGCACTAAGAAGAGTCAATACATCGCCATAATTTTTGGGCATTGCCGCAAGTTTCGAGATGTCAGCACCTGCAGTCTGCGCTTCGACCAGCTTGGCGTAGATAAACGGTTCACTGGGTGTTTCTTTAAAATTATGGTGGGAGAGGATTAATTTGACATTATTAGCCTTAGCCGCCACTTTTATGGCTTGTACAAATTCTTCCTCATTGCACAATTCGATATCGACAATGTCAACATCGCCGGATTCTACTGCTGCGGTAACCAACTCCAGCCGTTTTTCCTGAGCAATCCTTTTAAGTCCACCTTCCAGATCTATTCGGCAGGTAAATATCAGAGGAATTTCTCCCATGATTTTTCGTAGATCTTTTAATGTCGGCAACCACTCCTCGATGTTTTCCACCTTTTCGTAGGCATCTATCCGCCACTCCAGCAAATCCGGCTGCAATGCTATTAATTCTTTTGCTTCCTCGAGAATCTTTGCCCTCGTTTCTCCTACCAGCGGCAGGCATATGAGTGGCCGGGGACCGCCAATGACAGCGCCTCGTACAGTTACCTGTAATTTGCTCTGTTGCCTCATTATTTTTCCTTCCTGTAATTTTTTTTATGCTGTTGGTTATTCAACGTCCCATTAATTCGGCTTAGTGTACGATATTTTACTGAACACCACAAGATTGCTGAACTCGTAAAAACCTAAAATTTCAGATGGCTAAGTAAAAAAATTCATATGGGAGGCGCGTAAATTATCTATTATTTCGGCGTACTATAGTACGTCGTGATGATAGATAATTTACAGCAACGAAGCAGATGAAGAGTTTTTACTTAGCCATCAAGATTGCTGAAAGCTCAGCACGCGACTCATGCGTCCGGGAAGTGGACGTTTGAGGTTTTTTTCAAGAAATGCGACAGCTTCTATCAGGGGCTTGAGCTGAATACCTGTGTCGACTCCCATGGACTGAAACATATTTACAGCATCTTCTGTCGGTACATTACCAGCTGCCCCTTTAACGAAAGGGCAGCCGCCTAATCCACCGGCACAGACATCAAACACCCGAACACCGGCCTCGTAACCGCTGAACATATTGGCGAGGCCCAGTCCTCTTGTATCGTGGAGATGCAGAGAAATGCTAATTTCGGGGAATTCCCTGGTAACCAGTCTCACCAGGGATCTGACGGAGTAAGGGGTTGCCATCCCCGATGTATCGGCGAGATTTATTTCATTGACACCGGCCAGGGTCATTTTTTCGGCTGCTGCCAGTACCGCATTTTCAGAGATTGCTCCTTCAAAAACACAGCCGAAGGCACTTTGCAAGCCCGCCCGGACTTCAAGCCCCTGACTTCTGGCATTTTTAATGAGATCAACCATCGAGGTCAGTGCCTCCGCAGCAGACCGACGTGCATTTTTTCGACTATGGGTATCACTTATCGATACCGACATGCTTACATGGGGGACTTCACAGGTCAATGCTCGATCCAGTCCTTTATCATTGAGGATCAAAGCCGAAATTACCGTATCCCTCTGTTTTCCCAGAGCTGTGATTAATTCATCGCTATTGGCCATTTGCGGCACAATTTTCGGGTGAACAAAGGATCCTACCTGTATCCGCCTGACACCAGCGTTTTTCAGTAAATTGAAAAAATCAATTTTCTGGTCAATGGTGAATAATTGCGATTCTATCTGAAGTCCGTCTCGCAATGCTTCGTCTTCCAGGAGCAGGGGCATTTGCTGCTTTTTGTCTTGCATGGCTACACCTTGTCGGTTCTCTGTTCATCTGAGTGAAAGACATCTCTCCGGTTTTTTTGGGGGGGACATATTTAATTTCCCAAGACAGAGATCCTTCCAGAAAGAATGGTGTTTCGATAGCCAGAATACTATGGGGCTGGATATTGTCAATATTCTTTCAAATTCCGGTTATTCAGTTGAAGCACCAATTTCAGTTGCTTTCCACGCATAATCAGTTTATCCCTTTGTGTGGAATGGCGTCCTCCCAGCAAGAACCAAATACTGCTTCCACAACATACGGTATCACCCGACATGATTGTTTGAAAGGGATTTGAGATCCTTATCATAAACTCGAATAAGTCGCTAAACTTTAAAAAAAGAGAAATATTCATGACCCCTGCGATTGTACAAATGTCGCTATATTCAATTTTTTCGAGTTAGGAACCAAGGCGGGGATCTCAAACCGGGCCATAAAACCGAGCCTGGCCATCGGTGATCCGGACGCGCTGAGGACCCTTCCAGGTCATGTTGTTGCGGCCAATGGTATGGGCGTTTTCAGTCACGCGGTGGAATCACTTACCGCCCGGCCGTTTACCCATCGCCCAGCACCTGAAGATCCCACGTCGCGGCCGGTGATTCAAGGTGCGAATCCTTTCAGCGATCTCAATTGCCTTGAGGTGATACGGCTGATCGGTGAAAACCTGGTGGAAGCTGTCGATAATGCCGCAAGACCGATTACTAAGGAAGAAACGAGGTCAATTTTCGCAGGGGCCCTTTCCTACTGGTAAAATGTGAGAGGGCCCGGAGTTTTGCATACTCGCTCTCTACAGTTCTCTACACTCGCATTGCTTCGAATAGACAAAGGTGGTATTACAATGTTTATGTTTTCATATACTATTTAATTGCCATTCTCTCTTTATTTCTGATCGATATTATGCAAAACAACGACAATACAAACATCATCCTGACCGGTTTTATGGGAACCGGGAAAACAACTGTGGGTAAGCTGCTGGCCCGGAAATTAAAGCGTGATTTTATAGATACAGATCAGTTGATTGAAAAGCGGCAAGGGCTTACTATTCCAGAAATTTTTGCTGATTTGGGAGAGTCGGCCTTTCGTCAGATGGAAACAGATATTGCCCGGGAACTGGGAGAGAAAGAGGGGCTGGTAATCTCAACCGGAGGGCGTCTGATGCTCGATCCGGCTAATGTAGCTGCGTTAAGCAGTAAGGGCAGGGTCTTTTGTCTGGTTGCCACTCCACAGGAAATTTTATCCAGGTTGAAAAAAGATAAAGATAACCGCAGGCCGTTACTTGATGTACCCAATCCAAGGGAACAGATTGTTGAACTTCTGCAGGAAAGAAAAAAGGGCTACCAACGGTTTCTTAATTTGGCAACGGATGACAGGCAGCCGACGGATGTAACAGAGAATATAATCGATTTCATCCAGAGAAGCCCTAAGCACTTTGCAATTGACCATCCCGCTCAACCATATGAATTCATTGTTGGTAATGGTATTTTACCTTTTACCCGGCAGCTGGCAGGAGCCGAGGGTATGCTGGTGGTAATTACTGATACAGCTGTCGGAAAACTTTATGCACAGAGTTGTGGGCCTGTTGATCATGTTATTACAATTCCGACAGGCAGCCAACAGAAAACATTGACAACCGTTCAGGCTATATACGATCAACTTCTGGATGCAGGATTTGACAGGTTTGGGACAATAATAGCATTGGGAGGGAGTGTAGTCGGTGATATTGCCGGTTTCGTTGCTGCCACCTTTATGCGTGGAGTCAACCTGGTGCACTGTCCTACCAGTTTGCTGGCTATGGCCGATACCAGTATCGGGGGAAAAAACAGTATTGATTTACCTCAAGGTAAAAATCTCATAGGTAGTTTCAAACAACCCTCTATTGTTATCGCAGATGTGGCAACGCTGGCCACCCTTCCTCCCGAAGAATTACGTTCTGGAATGGCCGAGGTTATAAAACACGGTTTACTTGCAGATACCGATCTCTTGGAAAAAATTGAATGTGGGGACTGGCCCCTTAAAACCGGCTCCCTCTATTCTTCTCCCTCTGAAATTCAAACACTCGTAGCTCAGGCCATACAGATTAAAATTACCTTTGTGCAGGAGGATCCCTTTGATCAGGGCATACGATCTCATTTAAATCTGGGCCACACTTTTGCCCACGCCATCGAAAAAGTAAGTGGACATACTGTACGGCATGGAGAGGCTGTTGCTATGGGGCTTGCTGCAGCTGCAGACCTGTCTGTCAGGTTGGAATATTGTGGTCGCCAACTAAAAGACCGTATTGACCTGATCCTGAGTAAGGTTGACTTGCCAAGCCGAATACCGGCAACTCTTTCATCGGAGTCGATACTTGACGCTATGGGCAGAGATAAGAAAAGATCAGCACAGTCAATTCGTTTAGTGCTTCCTGTGAAGGCAGGGCAGGTATTTGTGGCTGACGATGTTCCCCCCGAAGATATTCTCAGCACTCTTCAGGCAGTGTCCAGTCCGGTCACTGCAATAGCAGAGTGACAAAGAAAATTGTGTATTGTCTTGTTTTCATTAAGGTAAAAGAAAATACGAACATCGAACACCGAACACCCAACATTGAACACCGAATGTGGGGTCTAGATTCACAATCTGTCGGAATAATAACTTCACAAAATTTTCATCCCTCAAAAAATGTATTTGGTACCATCCCATCCACAATATAGTGACGGCGTTTATCATTCGATGTTCGGTGTTGAATGTTCGGTGTTCAATAATATGTATTAAGAATGGCGAGGTTCTCGTCAGCAATTTGGGTTGGGGACATTGCCCGCCTCAGTGTGGAATAATGACGTTTTTTACAACACCGATTCAATAGAAGAGGAGGCTATCCAGCCTTTACGGCCGGTTTCATCCGTGACATAGTTGAAGCCGTCGTGTGTTTTTTCCGGATATACAAGTCGGCCCTGTTGAATAGAGCCGGTTGAAGCCGAAGAGCTGAAGGGTGACAGAAGCAGACGGCTGTCTGCACCTGTTACAACGGAGGGCTGCCAGTGGGGATGGCGAAAGAACGCACCTGACAGAGATAGAATAAAAAACATCAAGCAGGCTGTGGTGACAAGCCATTGCATCAGTATGGAGAATCGTCGTTTTAAAGATATGACCAGAAACACGCTTATCGCGGCCAGAAAAAAGAAGGCTGACGTTGTCCATTGGTCGAGGTTGAGAAGCTGGAAAAAATTTTCAGACCAAGAGTATTCTCTGGGAAAGAGGCCGCTTTCTTTTTTGATTAATTGAAGATTACTTTGGATATCAGAATTGGAGGGAGCAAGACGCAGGGCACGTTCATAATTGAGGATTGCCTTTCCGGTCTGGCCTGACTGGGCATAGCTGTTGGCAAGATTGAAGAGTACGCCGGATCCATATCCCGATGTAGCTGTCAGTTGTTCGTAGTGTCTAATTGCAGCAGCAAAATCCCCTTTGCTATAGGCCTCGTTGCCCTGTTTGAACAGATCCTTACTGGCGTCACCGTTGTCAGCTGTTACCTGGCAGGGGGAAAGCAGGAAGATGAACAGAAATATCATTAAAAGCTGCGGGGAAAAGTGACATAACCTCATATGAGTTCCTCCAGCTCTTTTTTTATTTGTCCGAAGTATATCCGCATGGTTTCAATTGGCAGTGCGGTGGTGCTGTAGGCGGATTGTTCGGCAGCCTGGAAAATCTCTATGAGGGGTGTCTGGGAATCGAGCCTGTTTTTGATACCAGTCAGGCTGATAGCGGCTCCCTCAACATTCCACAGCAGACCGAGCTGCTGTTGTATGGTTTGCCGGCAAAGGGCAAGAAAGAGCGAACTGTCACCTGATTTTTTCGCCTCTGAGATTTTAGTAAGGCTTTCAGCCAGGAGCCGGCTTCTCTGTTTCTGCAGCTGCAATTCGGGATGTTTTGCCATATTTCGGGTATGGATATTGAAAAATAAAACGGCCAGCAGGAGAAGAACACAGCAGGCGACGCTGGAAAGAAACCATACCCGCTTATAGAGAGGTGTTATACTCTGATAAAATTTTCCTGTTTCCAGATGAATGGGGACCAGGCCGCTGATTCCTGGTACCGGGGCGGCAGTCTGAGCCGGTTGCGGTTCATTCGATGCTGCTGCAGCTTGAACCGGTGACTGCTGATTGATAGGGATATCCGGTTCCGTGATCTTGATTGCAATGGGCTCGCTGGTAATGGTTGTATAGATTTCTTTTTCTGGATCAAAATAGCTGAATGAAAGGGCGGGGATGTGCTGGAGTGTACCGCTTTTTGCGACTATGGCCTGTTCGAACTGTTTTTTTCCTGAATAAATATTTTCCTTACTGGAGTAGTTCGAAGTGGGGGAATAGGTCTTCCAGCTGGGAGTTGTTGGAAAAACCGGAGACTCCACCCTGTCAAAATTACCTTTGCCTCTAAATTCAATTGTCAGAGTTATCGGCTCACCAATCTCAACCTGTCGGGGTGATGCACTGGTTGTAAGCTGGAAATTTCCAATGGCGCCGGTGAAATTTTCAGGTTTACCGGCAGTTGGAAGCTCGGCTACTTCAAAGTGAAGTTCCGGACTGACTACTTTGATCGGTTTTTGCTGAAAACCACCAAAAAAGTTATTAAAAAATGAATCGTCAAAAAGACTGCTGCCGCCAAAAGTCGACATTCTCCGTTGCTGGGGAAGATTTAGAGTGGCATCAAGTTCAAAAGATATAGGGTGATTACCGGTTTTTATTCCGGATAAAGTCGTGTCCCAGCTCAGAACCGAATAGATTTTCCCACCCAGCTCTTCCTGGCTCTGTTCAGGCTGGTTACTCAGAGGAGCCATGACTACTCCATCTGTCTTGAGAACAGGCAGGGAATTGATGTTTGCCCGATACTTCTGATTAAAATATGCCTTGATAGTCATTGGCACTACTTCTCCGCTGTAGTGTCTGGAGATTTCCGTAAGTCGAATAAATGCTATTTCATCCTCATCGGTGGATCCCTTTGTTTTGCCGTTTTTTGAGATCTGGTTCTGGCCGACTGAGGTTACTTCAAAGGTGATAGCCCTGGTTTGTATTGTCTTCTTACCTGCGGTGACTGAAAGTGGCGGAATCGTGTATGTCCCGGACTTAAGTGCCTGTATTATAAATTTACTTGAGATGGAGGAAGAATAGCTGCCGTTTATTATATTTACCTGGCTTGACTGACCCCGGTTATGAAAGCGGAGTCCGTCTATTTCCACCATGTGTATGTCTGCGGAACGGGCTCCGGAAACCGTAATGGTCAATTGTGCTGCGCGGTCAACAGGAAAAGATTGAGCGCTTAGAGATGTTTCCACCGTTATTTCGGCATGGGCCGAAAATGGGATAAGAAGGAACATTACCGTATATAAAAAAAGAGTAGAGCAACCGGGACGCAGCATCACCAATCCCTCACACTGGAATTGTTTTCCGTGCTACTATCCAGGGGAACGAAGTTGAGTTCACCCTCCTCGTTTTTAAGACCATTGAGCAGTCTTTCGGCCTCTTCTTTTGTCATTTTTCCCTGTTGTTGTCTTTGTGCATCCATCGCCGCCTGTTTTTCTTTATTATTTTCCTCAGCCTTTTGCTCATCTGTCTTTGACGCTTGGTTCACATTGTCCTGGTTACTCTTCTGATCTTTCTCCTGGGCCTGGCTTTTATTCTTTTCTTCCTCCGCCTTCTTCTTCTCAGATGACTGCTTCTGGCTGCTGTTTTGTTTTTTGTCGCCTTTTTTCTTATCCTCTTCCTGATTATTTTTATCCTGTTCCTGCTGTTTCTGCTCCTGCTGTTTCTGTAATTCTTCCAGCTGTTTTTTAATCATGTCATGGTTGTAGGCTGCGTCGTCGTCATCGGGGGACAGTTTCAGAACGGCTTCCAGAGACTCCAGTGCTTTTTGCCATTGCGGCACCGTTGACTGTGGGTCACTCTGTACCATCTCCAACCCTTTACGATAATAAGAATTGCCTCGATTATAATAGGCTTTTTTCTGCAAATCGATATTATTACTCTCCAGGGCTTTGGAAAATGACGCAATGGCATCATCAAACATATTGTTTTTATAGGCAGCTGCGCCAAAATTATAGTGTAGTTTCGGATCATCCTGGGACGCCAGAAGCTGTTGGCTGTAATATTCGGAGGCCGCAATATAATCACCCCGGTTGTAGGCTTCTTCCCCCTCTGAACTATGGGCCTTCGTATGTAGTCCTGAAGTGAGAAAAAGAGCAAGAATAAGGAGACTGCCTTTTCGGCGGACCCTGCGGCTTACCGATTTTATCAGTGGCAGGGAGAGGGTTCTTTTTGATTTTCTCTCACTCAGGAGGAAATCACAGATGAGTAAAATTATCGCAAGCGCCAGGGGGTATTCAAACCGCTCCAGAGGGATTTTTTGTCTTCTTTCCGCCAGTTCTTCTTTGGGGATGAGTGAGAGTTTTTGCTGATAGACGGTTTCCAGCCCTTCTCCACTGCTGCCAAGCGGGACATAGAGCCCACCGCTTTTTTCAGCAATCTGTCCAAGTGTCTGTTCATCAAGTTTTGAAGTGATAAATTTTCCCTG
>RCND010001880.1_pt1 | contig 11755 bp, 11 predicted proteins | sample 2041351 | NCBI WGS metagenome assembly RCND01 (sample SAMN09708230, study PRJNA481090) | Marine sediment metagenome, whole genome shotgun sequencing project. | biome: marine sediment; feature: ocean; material: sediment; isolation source: Sewage treatment plant 12B marine sediment (STP12B) ...
AGCCTGGGATCAAGTCATCATCGACCCGTACACATCCTCACCAATGGGCGGCGATAGCCCTCCGGTGCGTATCCTTGTCCCATGATCGGATTCGTCATCCTGGGGGTATTGGCCACCGCCCTGGTACTCGGTGCCATCGTGAGTTCACGCTGGGCGGCGAAGAGGGGCTGGGTCTTCAACAAGCACAACCCGAGACCCCCCGGAAGTGGCATACCCATGATGCTTGACGAGATCTACCAGCCGAGCATTTCCCACATGATCAAGGAACAGACCTCTGAATCGATTCGGGCGGATCAGCGCGAATCCGGTGACAAACCGAACACTGGATAGCCGCCCCTTGAGGCACATATGGACGGCATGGATGGTCATGTGAGCCCGTTCATGTCGCCGGTGGTGGGCAGGGTGGTATTGCCTCCGGGCGGTCTCAACGGCATACTCTGGCGATGCCACCGCTCAGTTCCATCGCAGCATTCGCAGCGTTGTCGTTCGCCATCATCGTTGTGCCTGGGCCGAGTGTGATGTTCATTGTCAGTCGGGGGGTCGCGCTGGGCCGCAGAGTGGCGCTGATTACGGCTCTTGGTAATTCTGCGGGCGTGTATGTCCAGATGGTCTTCGTGGCGTTGGGCCTTGGAGCGATCGTGGGACGGTCGATCGCCGTGTTCACCGGCATCAAGCTTGCTGGTGCGCTCTACCTCGTTTGGCTCGGAATCCAGGCAATCCGCCACCGGAGGGACCTCGGCAGGACGCTCGACACTGTGCAGACAGCGGGGTCATCGCGTTCGGTGTTCGTGGAGGGGTTCATTGTTGGGGTGACCAATCCCAAGGCGATCGTGTTCTTTGCCGCCATCCTGCCGCAGTTCATCACAGAGACCGGAGCGGCGGCGGCTCTGCAAATGGCGATACTCGGCGTCGTCTTCGTGGCCGTTGCTCTCTTGTCGGACGGCACGTGGGGGATGGCAGCGGGTTCCGCCCGTCAATGGCTCGCTCGGTCGCCTCGCCATTCGGAGTGGTTCGGTGCGACTGGCGGTGTCGTCATGATCCTGCTCGGGGTGCAGCTCGCACTCACCGGTCGCAGAAACTGACCAACAACCGCATTTCCCGATACCTACGGACGAGGGAGTGCTCTGCACGACCGGATATGAGGCGCAACCATGCCCCCGCCACGCCGCCCATATCCCCGCCTGTGGACCCGGACAAACTGCTGCAGCAGGCTCGTCCCTACCCTTCGCGCCTTCTCCTATCAGGAACGAGGATTTCGCATGAACGACTCCGCGACCAAGAAACCGAATGCTGTCACAGCCTGGATGTATCGGCTGGTACCGAAGCTCCCGAAGAGCATGAGGCCCAAGAGCCTGATCATCCTGCATCACACCGGAAGACGCTCCGGCGAGCCTCGAACGACCGGCCTCCAACAGATCTATCAAGACCGTGACTCCGGTCGGCACTTCGTCGCCGCAGCGTATGGCCCTACATCAGACTGGTGGCGCAACACCGTGGCGAATCCACAGGTCACGGTCGAGGTTGACGGCAGGCTCGTCGAGGCCGTAGCTGCGCCGATGGACTCAGAAGAGGCGGCCGTCATCATGGAGGCGGCCATCGAGGAGGACCCTCGCCTCCATGATCGGATGTTCAAGCACGCTGGTGTCGACGTGTCGGACCCTGACGGCATAGCGAAGGTGCTCGCAGTGAACCCCCTCATGTCCTTCCAGGTATCCCAGCCAGACCACTCGTAGCCGCTCATATCCTGACATGAGTGGCGCCCCTTGGCGAGCCACTCATGTTCCCGGTTGTGCGCAACGGTGTGCGTTGGATATGCCAGCGATTGGGAGTGCGGGCGGGGACCGCATTTGACGGCGAAGGCTCCTGAGTAGGCTGCGGCGAGCCACAACAGGAGGAGTGACGTGAGTTCTGCATTGGGCGAAGTCCTCGGTTACGCGGTCGGCATCGCGGTCAGCCCTATTCCGATCGCGGCCGTCATTCTGATGCTGTTTTCCGCACGGGCGCGATCCAACGGAGCGGCGTTCATGGTCGCTTGGATGCTGGGCATTGCCCTTGTGACAACCGTCGTTCTTCTCATCCCCGGACTAGAGGCGAGCGAAAGCGAACCGAGCGCTCTTACTGGCTGGATCAAGGTAGCCCTCGGTATCAGCCTCGTACTTCTTGCAGTCCGACAGTGGAAATCGAGACCGGGCCCGGAGGATGAACCGAAAGCCCCAGGTTGGATGGGCAGAATCGACACGATGAATTTCGGAGGTTCCTTCGGTCTCGGGTTCTTGTTGTCGGCGTTGAACCCAAAGAACCTGCTTCTCGCGGCCGCGGCGGGAGCGACGATCGGTTCGATCGAGATGACAACCACTGAGACAGTCACGACAGTCATCCTGTTCACACTTGTCGCCGCCGCAACCGTTGTGATCCCTGTCGTTGGATACCTCGTGGCTGGTGACCGACTCGACGGTCCTCTCGACACGGCCAAGACGTGGCTCATAGACAACAACAGCACCGTCATGGCGGTACTGCTACTCGTGTTCGGGGCCGTGCTCGTCGGGGACGCGATCGAGATTCTCTTGTAGCCCGTTCCCTCGGTTCTTGCCGCCGTGACCAGCCGAGACGCTGCTGTCGGCTCAACCGGACGCTCACCGCCCGACCGGGGCGTGCGATACCACCCTGATCATCGCATCACACACACCCAGTCGGATATAGGCGGTGCAATCTGCACGTGAAGCGAGCCAACACACCGGCGGCCCCGCTCGTCATCTACCCGGCTACCTCGAACCCAGCCACTTCTTCCGACTAGCGACCGACGACTGGCGGCTCGGACCTCTCATTCCATCACCCGCAAGGTCGACGGCAGATCCATCTTTCGCAGCTTCCGTGGCGCGGTCAGCAGCGGAGCGAGGCCCACGGCGACCACTCCGATACCGACCGCCCACACCAGCGTTGCCGGGCTCATAACCAAGGGGATCGCGATCTCGGGCATTGTCTGCGCCCACAGCGTGATGAAGTACCGGAACAGTGCGAATCCACCGAGCAGCCCGAAGATCGTTGCAACAACGCCGACAACGGCGCTCTCAAGCACGAGCATGAATACCACCGTTCGAGGCCGCACGCCGTAGGCGAACATCGTGGCGTGCTCCCGCTTCCGCTCATCGACGGCGATCGACGCCGCGTTGAAAGCGATCAAGACCGCGAGCACCAGCACCACAACCTCGAATAGTTGGAAGATCCCGACGAACTGGGCCATCAGATCCTCCATCAGCCGCGCCACCGAGTCGGCGCGTTGGACCGACGTCACCTCGCCGACAGCAAGGAACTCGGCCTGCAGATCTCCGGTCTCCACGCCTTCACCCGGCACCACCGACAACACGTTCGCCAGCCCGTCGAGTCCGAGCAATGCGGCATGGTCGGTCGACATGTAGGCCACCGACCGGAACGGGTGGCCGTTGATGCCCGTCACGGTCAGATCAATGGTCTCGAATGCGAATGAAGTCGGCCCGGTTCGCCGCGGAAGGCGGACTGCCAATGTGTCACCGATCCCCACGTCAAGATCGGATGCCGCCTTCGGGGCGATCACGATGCCCGGCACGTCTCCCGGAACCGAACCCTCGACGATGTCGGGCCGGAACAGACCGTTGTCCCAGTCGATGAACTCGACGAACACCTCGATCGGCTCGTCGGCGCTCCTGAGTTCTCCAGCAACCCGGAGCGTGGCCTCGCCCTCGGCAATCAGCGTCGAGGCGAGCACGGCGCCGACCGGTCCATTGCCGGCCGGGTACACCGAGTCCATCTCCACGATGACTCGATCAGGGATGCCTCCTGAGGCTTCCTCCCCGCCCTTCTCGATCGCCCCGAAGAACGAGTCGACGGCGGCGACCAGCATCACGAGCACGGCGATGGTCGCGCCGATACCGAGCGCCGTCAGAAGCCCGCGGCGCGGGGCGCGCATCACATTGCGAATGGGCATCTGCCAGAACGTGTCCCCGGGCAGCTTGACCCGCTTCACGACCGGCGCCAGGCCACCGCCCCGTGAGGCGAGATGGCCGGTGCGGATGGCGTCGACCGGCGCCACGCGGATAGCGCGCCAAACGGGAATCGACACCGCAACGAGTGGGATGGCCAAGCCGACGACTGCCGCGACGAGGAACACGTCCCACTGCGTCGGCGTCAGCCATTCGGGCATCGGCAGGAACGACTCGAGCAACCCCCGCATTGCCGTCGCGATCGCCCATCCCATCAGAACCCCGAGCAGCACGCCGAGGACGGCGATTTGCACGCCCATCAGCATCGGCCGCATTGCGATCCAGCGCCGTCGCACGCCGAGGGCCATCGAGATCCCTATCTCGCGGCGGGTCTGGTCGACCATCCGCGCCGTCAGGTTCACGGCGGCAGCCGCCGATCCGGCGAGGATCAGGATCGCAATGATGTTGAAGAACTGCTGGTCACCTTCGATGTCCTCGTAGGTCAGCGTGTATGCCGGGTCGTCGTCGGCGGTCGAGACCACCACACCGACGTCTGGCAGGGCTTCGGCAAACGACGCCGCAATCTGCGCTCCGAACGCGTTGCGGTCGGCACCGGGTTCGAGCGTGAGAACCAGGTCGTTGACCGCTCCGGGAAGGCCGGCGAGCTCGCCCGCTGTCTCAAGCGACGTGAACACACCGGCGAAACTCGCCTGGGCAAAGAAACCACCGCCCTCAGGTATGACCATGAAGAACTCGGGCGTGGTGGTGTGCCCGACGTACTCGATCTGCCGACCTCCGCTGAGGGTGAGCGTGCCCTGGGCGGGAAGGTCGTAGTAGACGGCGAAGTTGCGCTCGAGTGTCGACGTGGGCCGCCCACGATCAGACTCGACGAGCGACCGACCGTCCTTCACGAACAGCGAATTGATGCTCGGTCCGCCGTCCTCGAGCGGTACACCGATGACTTCGCCGCGCACGACGACGTCGCCGTCTGCAGTGGCGATCGCCACCTGGGTGGGGACACGCAGGCGCTCTTCAGCATCCGTGACGATGCCCGCAGTGTCTGCACTCTCCACGATGACGAGCATCGACCCGACCGCAACGGCAGAACCGTCGGCGAGTTCGACTCGCAGGTCGTACATGTTGAGCTGTTCGTAGGCGTTGTCTGCGGTGAGCTTCCGCCACCTGGTCATCGACGACAGCCCTGAGTAGGCGCCCACGCCGAGAGCGATGATGAGGGAAATGACGACGACCTGTACCCATCGGGATCGCAGGTCTCTCCACGACCACTTCAGCCAGAGAGCGAATGAACCCATAGCGCCCCTACCAGTGCAGGTCGGCGACCTCCGCGCGACCTCCTGCCGGAGGTCCGTCGGATGCGATCCGTCCACTCGAGAGCTCGACCACGCGGTCGGCCACCCGGGAGATCTCACGGTTGTGCGTCACGGCGAGCACCGCAGTGCCGGGACCGGCTTGCGCCCTGAGCAGCTCGAGGATCTGGACGCCGGTTTCGAAATCCAGCTCGCCGGTCGGTTCGTCGGCGAGGAGGATCGGATTGCCGGTGGCCAGTGCGCGGGCGATGGCGACGCGCTGCTGCTCGCCGCCGGAGAGCTCGTGTGGGAAATGCTCGGTGCGGTCGCCAAGGCCGACGCGATCGAGCATGTCACCCGCGTCGGGTGGATCGTCACGACCGGCGGCATCGATACCGAACTGGACGTTCTCGCGGGCGGTTAGCCCCGGGAAGATGTTGAAGCTCTGGAAGACGAAGCTCACAGCGCGTCGGCGGAAGTCGAACAGGTCGGAGCGCTTGGCATCGGTGATATCAAAGCCCGCCACGGTGATCGACCCCTCGGTCGCGCTGTCGAGCGCGCCGATCAGGTTGATGAGCGTCGTCTTGCCGCTGCCGGAGGGACCAAGTACGACGACGAACTCGCCGTCGTGGACGTCGAGATTGACGGTCTCGAGCGCGGTGACGGTGGTACCGCCGAGCTCGTAGCGCCGGGAGACGGCTTCGAGGTGGATCAGCCGGTCGTTCCCGATCATGGATGCTCCATTCATTCGTCGGAAGGTCGCGGTTCGCTTCGCCAGCGTTCGACGAAGGGATCGTCCTCTCGATCGAACGAGTCGTAGAAAGCCCTGAGGTGCCGAAGCCGTTCGACGGCCACCAGATAGCGATCTGATAGCGCGTCCTTGTATCTGAAGATAGCGGACAGGGATGAGACGAACATGGGAATGAGCAGTGGCCCGTCGAACCCACGATCAGCCGCGAGGAGCGGATGTGGAGAGCGGAAACGGCTCACTGAGTAGCGGGCAAGGTGGGCGGTCTGCGGATGCTCGTGCCCCACCGACCTCACAACCACGTCACGCCGTGCAAGGCGTCGAACAAGTTTGAGATGACCGGTAATGACGAACGCTGGCACCATTGACATCAGGCTTGCAGCAGCTGACTGCTAATCCAAACCCCGTGCGACGGACACGAAACACTTCGGCGCTTCATCTTGATCTCCGACGAGACGAGTGCGTCGACGAGGGCAGATCAGGACTCTCCAACTTCGACATCGAACCAGAAGGGGTTGCGGCCGGACTCACCGTCCACCAGGGTGTCGCTCCATCCATCCCAATACGCCGTGTGCATCACCGTCTCGGCCTCGTCGTCGAGGGTGGCCACCGTCACGCGGGTGTGACCAATGGCGCCGCGTTCGATGCGGAACTGCAGCGAGTCCGTCGGATCCAGGATGCCGACCTCGATGACCAATTCGACCGACTGTGCCGCTTCGGCGGCGGCAAGGGGCTGGAGGAGCGCCAGACGCTGCCCGTCTTCGTAGAAGAACTGGGCCGTCTCGCTCTGCGAGACCGTGACCGGCTGGATCCACTCGCCCCCCGACTCCATGATTAGGACGGTCCAGTCGCTGGTGCTCTCTACCGTAAGGCGGATTCTGGGCGCAGCGATCGGCTTCCACGTCGCCGCGAGGAATTCGTCCACGAGTTCTGCGGTCATCTCGAGATAGCCGTCCGGTCCCAGGTCGCCGTAGTCGTCGTAGTCGTGGGTGTCGTTCCGCGCTACACCCTGGCCTGCCGGTTCGATCTGCGTCCCTTCGTGCCACTCGTTGAACGACGTGATAGAAACCATGTGCGGCTCGATCCCTGTTCCCAGCGCAGTTGACCATTGCTGCCGGTAGGTGTCCCCTCCATAGCGAGGGGTGTAGGCGGTGGATGCATAGCCGACCCGCTTGGTCGAAAAGCCGGGGATGACGCTAGGGATGTACCAGGCATCCGGGGGGAGCGTCAGGGCCCAATCGAAGCTCGGCGGCTGTTCGAGGCTGGCGTAGTTGTAGAGCCCGTCGAAGTGACCGCCGTCGACCCAGCTTCCGCTCGGCGTGTCGGCGATCACAAGCCCGCCATTCGGAAGGCCGTGGATCTGGTCCATGGCGTCGCGCCAGTAGCCGGCATCCACGACGCCGATCTGCTCGTTCGGTACCGACGAGCTCCAGATGAAGAACAGTCCCTTGGCTTGATCGCCCTTGCTCCAGCGGGTCGTCTCGGTGCTGCGGAAGAACGCCGGATGATCGCCGTACCGCTCATACAGATAGGCGATGTCGTCGGCCACGCGGGCGGCGGTGCGTCCCCCGTATGGCTCGATGTGGAACGCTATCTGGATACCGTACTGCTCCCCCATGTCCAGCAGCACCCGGACCGCCCGGTCTTCCCTGGTGCGTTGACCCCACCACGAGCTGGCGACGACACCGACCCCGGCCTCACGCAACCAGGCGAAGTGTTGGGCAACGACTGCCGGATCGACGGAGCTGTAGGCGCCGAGCACCGGGTAGTAGTCGCTGCCGATGTCGCGCGGCGGGCCGCTGCCCGCCTGGTTCCAGTGGATCCACTTGCCCTCGAACTCCGATGTGCCGTACCACGGGTAGTAGAAGGCCACGATCTGTGGCGAGGGGTCAGGGCCCTCAACCGGCGGGAGGGTCGTCGTCGGCTCGATGACCGTGCTCGGCGTCGAAGCGGTTGTGATGGCGGTCGTGGGGATCGCCTGCGTCGGATCGGTCGAAGACGTGGCCGCGGGAGCAGGCGTCGCAGCAGTATTTCCAGTTGAACAGGCCGCGATGGCGACCGCGACCAGGGCGATTGCCGTCAGTCGGCTCAAGCGACGTCGCATCGTCATCCCCCAGTGATGCTCGATCTTCAGCATACGCACTCGAACCCGCCGCCGGCCCCCGGCATCGAAGCATGGGACGACCCCGCTTAGCCATACACGCTGATCGCTCACCGGGTCCGGGCAATCGAGACCGTATTCGACCGGCCCTCCTGACGCGCAGAGGCCCCGGGACTACGAGCCACAGCCAATCCGGGGCGTACTTCCGATGCAGGCCCGAGGGCTAGGTCACCGGCCGAGGACAGTATCCGTTCCCGGGCCGACAACATCAAGCGCCTGATCCAGGACCACGCGGGGTGGCTGCACGGTCTCCGGGCGGAATGCCGACCCCCCGGTCCAGCACGATCCGAACGTGAACCGTGAGGAACGGATCGTCCGGGCGCGGCGCAAGGCCGCCGAGTCCGCACCGGAGCGAGCACGAAAGCGAGCCGAGGAAGAAGCGGAACGATCTGCTCGGATCGCGACGATGGGCCACGCCCACGCGAACCGAGCCTCTCACAAACTCGCCACCGGCAAGAGCATCCCCTGGATGGGGCCGGTTTCGACACCACATGAGTGGTCGCCTGAGGTAGATGCCGCCCGCGCTGTGAGCATCGAAGCAGCACGTCACAGTCGGACGATCACGTACAGTGAGCTGGGCGTCGCTGCCTATGAAGTCACGGGGATGAAGGTCGGGCACAATCAGTTCGCCGAGCTCGCGATGAGCGTCGACATGCCCAGCGACGGACGCCTGCTGTCGTCCATCATCGTGACCGTCGACAGCGGCGAGCCCGGTGCCGGGTTCCTCCCGTTCGCCCGCAGCCGGGGGTTCGATCAGCCGGCGAGAACGATGCAGCGCCACGTCTTCGAGCACTTCGGTTCAAACGAGTAGTCGGAACGGTCCCCCGGTCGTCGAGCCTGGACACGAGGCCGGCTTCGCCGATCACACACCTATCAGCGCCAGGCCAGCTCCCCTGTTGTGTCGACATGACCCGTTCCATCGAGCACGGCGCAACGATTGTCTCAGCGGGCTATCAAGGACGAACTCTGGATGAGATGATCGAGCTCCTGGCAAGCCACGAGGTCGAAACGCTCGTTGATATTCGTCTCACACCAATCTCGCGCAAGCGCGGCTTCTCGAAGACAGCGCTGACCGAGGCGCTTCGGAGTACCGGCATCGAGTACGTCCACGAGCGAGATCTCGGCAACCCGAAGGACAATCGTGACGGTTTCCGCAAAGGCCTGGCATCGGCGCGAGAGCGGCACCGGCATCGCCTCGACAATGGCGCGGCCACAACGTATGAAGCAACGATTGAACGGGCTCTTGGCCAGCGTGTTGCGTTGCTCTGCTTCGAACGCGAGCATCGCGAATGCCATCGATCATGCATCACCGATCGAGTCATCTCGGAACACCCCGAGGTGAACGTGCTCGAGGCTTGACCATCTAGTAGCCAATGTTGCTGGCACGCTCCCGAGGGGGGGTCGTGCCAATGACTCATTTGAACGCCGGGGAACAGACTCTGGAAGTCATGATTCTTGTGAAGGCGGCTCCCGTCCTGACGACAGATCTCGAAGAAGCGATGTGTATCGCTGCGATGACAACCGGCCCTGATCTTCAGCGGGTGAGGTTGTACCCCGTGCCTTTCCGAGATCTCGCAGACGAGGAACACTTCAGGAAGTATCAAACCATGATCGTGGGCGTCAAGGCCTCCCGAAGGGATCGCCGACCCGAATCATGGCTACCGATTCGAGGCTCAATACGCACGGGCAAGACCCTCGGCACGAGACATGGATGGTCTGCTCGCAAGGAACGGATTCGGCTGCTTGGCGACCAGAGCATGTGCGATCTGAACGCAACGAACCAACGTGGATCAGGACCAGGCGTTCCGTCGCTTGGAGTGGTTCGACCGGTCACCGTGCCCAAGCTCAAGATCACACCACTGGACGAGACAACCCTGAAGGAGCGGATGGAACGTGCGGAGGCTTCAGCCAACCAACCCAGCCTGTTCGATGACGCGACCACACCCAGGGCACCGCTGGAAGCAGTGCCGTGGCGGTTCAGGGGTCTCTACAACTGCCACACAGAAGGATGAACCGGGCACGCACAGACGATCGTCGACTGGGAGATCGTTGTGTTGTGGCGAAGGGTGCGACATCTGCCCGACTGGCAGGACCGGATTCGTCGCAAGTACGTCAACGAGATGTGGGGACCGGATCGAGACCCCGTCCTGTTCGTCGGCAATCAGGAACAACACCCCGGGTCCTTCCTCGTCCTCGGAGTCTTCTGGCCGCCGACGGGAGAATCTCAAATGCCGCTCGATCTCCCCGACAATCGCGACTGAGTCTCCGACGACCGCGGGACTCGGTTGGGGGAAGCAACGACGCTCGACTTCGTTGGGAAGAGCCGCCCCACTTCGAGGCCCCGTGATGGATAGAACAGTCCGGGCGCTCGATGCGGCACAATGAACACCACGATGAACGGCTACCCCGACATGACACAGTGGCACCGTCGTCTGTGTCCCGTTGCTGACGGCGTCATCATCAGCGGCGATCTTCACGAGGATCCGGATCAGGCAGTTCGGCAGCTCGAACGGTGGGGACAGGCCGGGATCACGCATGTGCTCGACACCCGTCTCGAATGGAGTGACGCGGAGTTCGTTGCTGAACACGCCCCCGACATCGTCTACGGGTGGATCGGGAGCGACGACGACGGGGTTGCCAAGCCCGACGAATGGTTCGACGCCGGCCTCGCCTTCAGCTCCGAAGCTCTCAGCGATCCGGAGGCCATCCTGCTCGTCCACTGCCACATGGGGATCAACCTGGGTCCGTCGATGGCGTACCGCATCTTGCTCGAATCCGGGTCGAAACCGATCGAAGCGCTCGATGCGATCCGGGACGCTCGACCGATAGCCGACATCGGATACGCCGGCGATGCTCTCAATCACTATCACCGAAGCCACGGGATCCCAGCAAGCCAGCGAACAAGCGACTGGGATCGTCTCGTGGTATGGCGATACGAACACCGAATGTCCCGTCTGCGTCTGCTCCGAACACCGGATTGAGTCGCCTCAGCAACAACATCGATCGACCGACCGCTACAACCGAATCTCCGGAAGAACATCACGATCTATCTCAGGGGACACCCACCCGGCGTCGAGAATCAACCGGTTCAAGTTGGCGGTATCGACCATCGAACTCGCCGGCTTCGCCCGATCGAGGCAACCGATGAACGACTTGGCGAAAGCCATCCAGAGAGGGAAGTTCATATTCAGCGAATTCCAGTCCACGAGGGCGAACTCCCCTGCATTGCCGGCCACCGCTATGCCTCGGGCGACAAGTGCCATCACTTCATACCGAGGTGGGTCTGCAACACGATCGGAGCCCGTCTGGAGCCGCTCGATGTCAAATTCCTCGCGATACTGCTCGTCGAGCAACTGCCGCATCCCCAGGTATCCACGAAGCACAACTTCGATCCCCATAACCGGCATTGCCATTGTCGGGAGGTGCCAGGTGTCATATCCGTGGATGTACATCTTGCGACTGATCTCGGCCACCGTCTCACCCGAGCCCATCAACGTCTTGTCGATCGTGAGCAACGCCGTCCAACCCGGAAGGGGCAACCCTGCGGGAGTGGCGACATCCGAGATGAGATGCATTGCCTGAA
>RCND010001882.1_pt1 | contig 11751 bp, 11 predicted proteins | sample 2041351 | NCBI WGS metagenome assembly RCND01 (sample SAMN09708230, study PRJNA481090) | Marine sediment metagenome, whole genome shotgun sequencing project. | biome: marine sediment; feature: ocean; material: sediment; isolation source: Sewage treatment plant 12B marine sediment (STP12B) ...
CTCGTCGGCAACCTCGCGAGCTCGGTTGCTTGGGAGAATCCTGCGGATTCTCCAGCACGGAGGACCGGTCATCAGCATCGATAGCTCACGGCGCCGGTAAACTCGCTGGCGCTTGTTGTTCACGGGAGACCCCGATTGTTGAAACATAAGATATTTGCTGCGGCCGCGCTGCTGCTGGTGCTCGGTGGCGCCTGCAGCGACGGTGAGGGGGCTGCCAGCTCGACCACGGCTGTTGCCGGGTCATCAGACGAAGTCGTATTTGCGTCGGGATCGCTTCCTGAAACCCTTCCCGACACATTTCCGCTTCCGGTCGGCAGCTCAGTAGGAAGCACGATGGTGGTGTCTGCCACGGGCTTCACCGAAGTGATCGTGCGGATCAGTGCGGAGCAAGGGATCACTACCCAATTCTTTGAGCAGGGTCTGCAGCAGGCTGGGTTTGAGCTTGACAACTCAGCCGCGGTCGCGGAGGGCTGGACCATCGAGTTCAATCTCGACGGTACTAAGGGAGCCATCGACATCACTGAGCCTGTTGAGGGAATCAGCCAGGCCGTGGTTCGTTACAACCTTCCGTAGAGCGACCGAGCTTGTGCTCTACGGTCAGGCGTAGACTGCCAACGTTGTAAGCAGAGGTATCCGGCTGCTGCCGGATCGCATTAGGAGAGAATCGATGGGTCGGCTGAAGCATTTTGGCGAACACAGATTCGTCGGTACCCGTGACGACATGGTTGTCTACGACTGCGATGACGACGAGAACCTCCGTTTGCTTGAAGAGAAGGCGGCGGCTCTTGTTGGCTTGAATCTCATCCAGACTTTTGGCCCTGACGATCTCGCAGAAGCTCGCAACCGGGGGTTCAGTCCAGCGTGACGAAGTTCATCGACGCCCATGTCCATCCGCCGGTGCCCGCCTTCATCGAAGGGCCGATCGCACCGTACGTTGATGGTCTGCGCCGGTACCTTGACGATTCGCTCGAGGTGCAGAGCCCAGAGCAGCTGGCCGATTTCTATCGGTCACGGCAGGCCAAAGCGGTCCTTCTCGGCTGGAACAGCCTCCCCTCCAGCGGATATCGCTCGCTTGGGAACAAAGACATTGCGACATTGGTGGAGTCTGCTCCCGACGTGTTCTACGGGTTTGGTGCGGTTGCCACAGATGGCGGGGCGGGCGCCGTCGCCGGTGTGCATCAGGCGGCCCGGCTGGGCCTATCCGGCTTGTCGTTTCACCCAGCGGCGGAACGAGTAGTCCTATCCGAAAAGGATGGGCGCCAGGTTTGGGAAACGGCTGCCGAACACGGACTGGTTTGTCTCGTACACACTGGGTTCACCCGGCTCGGGGCAGCCCTTCCTGGGGGAGGAGGCGTCGGGCTGGAACCGGCTAGGCCGATTCATCTCGATCGCATCGCCGCTGCCTACCCGGACCTGAAGATGATCCTGGCCCATACAGGTCCACTGTGGCTCGATGAGGCTCTTGCCATTGCGATCCACAAGAGCAACGTCCACCTGTGTCTGTCGGGAATCTCGCCAAAGGCAATGAGCCCCGAGTTACTTGACCTAGTCAGAGGGCCTCTGCACAACCGGGTCCACTTTGGCAGCGACTACCCGTTCGGGAATCCCGACGCCTGGCTTGCCGAATGGGAATCTCTGGGGCTGCCGGATGAGATCAGCCGCGCCGTGCTCGTTGACAACATCTCCGCACTACTCGCACGCTAGGCGGATCTGTTCGGCCGGAACCGGGATGCCCAAGCCGGCGGCGAGAAGACATGCGACTTTCTGTTCCCTGAAGTAGAAGAAGTGGTCGCTGCCCCTGAGCAGGTGGAGCGTTGCTCCCGCCTTTTCCGCGTACGCGACGACTTCCGCAACGGGGACAAGCTGGTCACGATCGCCGATGATGAGGGTCCGCGGTATCGGCAGTAGCGACTCTGGCTCGGGCAGCCGTTGGCTGGCATTGGGGCCGATACCGGGAGCGATGCCCACGTAGTTGTGTGGGGAACGGTCACGGGCGTGCCAGCGCAGGGCGGGGGCGGCGCCAAAGGACCAACCGGCAACACCAAACTCAAGGTCTGGAAAAGTCTCTTCTGCGCTGGCCACTGCGGCGGCGACATCATCGATCTCAGCGAGGCCACCGTCGTGGGAACCGGTCGATCGGCCCACCCCGCGGAAGTTGAAGCGCAACACCGCAACGGAACGGCTGACGAGGTCAGCAGTAATCGCCTCCAGCAAAGGAACGTTCATGGTGCCGCGGTGTAGTGGGTGAGGGTGGCAGAGCACGACCCCGCGCTGCGCGATCTCGGGAAGATCCCACCGCGCCTCGAGTTCAACTGATGACGAAACACTGATCGTTGTCATAAGCGGGTTGCCATCCACACGGCCGCGGCGATGAGGATGGCCAAGCCGGTGACCAGCGCTGCAACGAGGAGGTATCGGGTCTGCATAATCTGAGGATAGGGCGGATGCCGATGGTGGCCATGCGATGCGTCCTCTCTGTTCTTTGTGATCCAGCAACGCACTAGGCTCATTTCGGACCCGAATCTTCCTGCGGAGGCATGGTGTACGACGTAGTAATCATTGGTGGCGGACCGGGCGGCTATGCAGCCGCGCTGTATGCACACAACTTCGATCTGAGCGTTGCTCTAGTTGAAAAAGAGAGAGTCGGCGGCACCTGTCTGGTGCGTGGCTGTATTCCGGCCAAAGCATGGCTGAAAACGGCAGAGGTCTATGCGCATGCCAAAAAGGCGGGCGACTTTGGGGTCAACGTCGGCGAGCCGACTCTCGACTGGGAAGTGGCGCTCAACCGCAAGAACGGGATCGTTGACGGTCTCATCAAGGGTCTGGGCGGTCTGCTGAAACAACGCAAGGTGGACGTCATCGCCGGATACGGCAGGCTGGCGTCCGGCGGAGTTGAGGTAACGGGCGAAGACGGTGAGGTGCGGCGGCTGGAGGCGCGCAACGTGATTGTTGCCACTGGGTCCAAGCCGCGTTCAATTCCTGGGTATGAGTTCGACGGCAACCGTGTTGTATCAAGCCGGGAGGCCCTCGATTGGACCGAACGTCCCAACCGGGTAGCCATCATCGGAGCGGGTGCCATCGGAAGCGAGTTTGCTTTCATCCTGGGCTCAACCGGAGCTGAGGTCCATCTCTTCGAGATGATGGATCAGGTCCTTCCCGGTGCTGAGCCGGAGGCAGCGAAGGCTCTTACCAGGGAGATGAAGAAGAAGGGCATCAAGGTCCGCACCGGCGTCGGAGTCGGGCCCGCCGAGGTGCACGACGATCGGGTCGTCGTTCCGTTCGAGGGAGACTACGTCGAGGTCGACAAGGTGCTTGTCGCCGTCGGCCGCGCCGCCGTCACCGACGATGTCGGGCTCGAGACGACCAAAGCGCGGGTGGAGCGTGGGTTTGTGCACGTCGATCTGAACACCATGATGACCGACGAGCCAAACGTTTATGCGATCGGCGATATTGTCGCCGGCACCCCGCAGCTCGCCCATGCAGGGTTTGCCGAGGGGATCGCCGCCATCACTCATATCGCTACTGGTGAGGTAGGTCCCGTCGATTACAGAGCCATTCCTCTGGTTGTCTACACCGATCCTGAGGTAGCAGCGGTCGGTATGACCGAGGCCGCCGCCAGAGAAGCAGGCTACGACGTCGAGGTTCACGACCATGGGATGAGGGGCGTGGGGCGTGCCATTATCCAAGGTGAGGTGGGCGGTCTCGTCAAGATCGTCAACGAGGTTGACGGCCCCATCTTGGGAGCAACCGTTGTCAGCCCGGCCGCCGGAGAATTGATCCACGAGCTCATGTATGCGGTGGCGTGGGAGGCTCTTCCTGCCGAAGCGGCTGCCTTCATCCATGCGCATCCAACAATTTCAGAAGCGATCGGTGAGACGCTGCTTTCCGCAGCCGGTCGCAGTTTGCACTGAGGACGAGAGGAGACTGCATTCATGACAACCACTGTCACCATGCCACAACTAGGCGAGACCATCACCGAAGGAACGATCCTCAGCTGGGCCAAGAAGCCCGGAGAGGCTATTGCCGAAGATGAGGTCCTTCTCGAGATCTCGACTGACAAGGTTGACACCGAGGTCCCATCCCCGGTCGCCGGAATCGTTCTCGATATTCTTGTGCCGGAAGGCGAGACCGTTACCGTCGGTACTCCGCTGGTCATCATCGGCGAAGCCGGAGAGGACGCGGCAGCCCCTGCCGTTGCGGTCGCAACAACAGCGCCCGTGGCGCAAGAGGCGGCAGCCCCGGAGCCAACCCCGGAGCCCGTCGTTGCTACGCCTGCTGCCGCCGCTCCTGAGCCTGCAGCAGCGCCGACGCCGGTTGCCGCCGCCGATGGACCAAAACGGTCTGTGCTCTCGCCGGTGGTACGCAAGCTTGCAGCCGAAAACAACATCGATCTCTCGCTGGTCCCTGGAACAGGCGATGGGGGTCGGATCACCCGCAAAGATGTAAGTCGGTACATGGATACCCAGGCGGCAACGCCGCCCCCGCCACCCGCTGCACCCACCGCTGAGGTTACGTTTGAACCAGCGCCTGCGCCGGCTCCTGCGCCGCCTCCAACGCCAGTTGCCGCGCCTGCGCCGGCTCCTGCGCCGCCTCCAACGCCGGCTCCAGCGCCAGTTGCCGCTCCGGCTGCGTCCGCAGCAGAAGGCGAGTACAGCGAGGAAGCTCCGGCTGCGGTCGGACCAGATCGTGTCGAGCAGATGCCGCGTCTACGCAAGGTCATCGCTGACAACATGGTCAACGCCAAGCGCACCGCGGCGCACGTATGGACCTCAGTCGAGGTCGATTATGAACGGGTCGAACGGGTCCGCCAGCAGCACAAGGCGGCATGGAAGAGTCGGGAGGGCTACTCGCTGACCTATATGCCGTTTATTGCACGGGCAACGATCGATGCGCTCGCCGCCTATCCGGTTGTCAACAGTTCCTTCGATCTGGAGAACGGAACCCAGACATTCCACTCGGCTGTTGGGCTGGGGATCGCTGTCGACCTCAATGAGGGCGGTCTGGTCGTGATGAATATGCCCGGCGCCGACGGCCTGGCGTTGACTGGGTTGGCACGAGGGATTCGTGCTGTGGCCGACAAGGCACGCGCCGCCAAGCTCGAACTCGACGATCTGTCCGGCAGCACATTCACCATTACCAACCCGGGGCCGTTTGGGTCATTCATGTCGGCACCGATCATCAACGTTCCGAACGTTGCGATCTTGTCCACTGATACCGTCGCCAAACGACCCACCGTGGTCACTCAGGCAGACGGGTCGGATGCAATCGCCATCCGCCATATCGGCTACTTGGGTCTGACCTGGGATCACCGGGTCTTTGATGGCTCGACCGCAGTCCTTTTCCTCCGTCGGATCAAAGAGAACCTGGAGACCTGGGACTGGGATCAGGAACTGGCGTGATCCTTCCTGCCGGTCACGAGGCAGGTCGGGTGCGGGTGCGTTGGCTGGGGCGGCTGCCCTACGCCGAAGCGTGGGATCTGCAAAAGGCATTATGGGAAGGTCGAGTTGGCGGTCGGAGCACTGACGACTATCTGCTGCTGCTTGAGCATCCTCACACCTACACGGTCGGCCGCAACGGCGATGGCTCAAATCTGCTCATCGATGACGATGAGCTGGCTTCTATAGGCGCCGAGATACACCACGTTGATCGGGGCGGCGATATCACCTATCACGGGCCAGGGCAGCTCGTCGGGTATCCGATTTTCGCTGTGCCCCGGCTCCCCAACGGGTTCGACATGGTCGGTCACGTCCGTCGCATCGAGCAAGCCATCATCGCCGCGCTCGCTGACCTTGGAGTGGCCGCCTGGGCGGAGCAGGGCCTCACTGGGGTGTGGACTGACCAGGGCAAGATCGCGGCCATCGGGGTCCGGGTTGCCAGAGGTGTATCGATGCACGGGTTTGCCATCAACGTGGAATCAGACCTCGAGTACTTTGGCAAGATCGTCCCCTGCGGCATCGCCGACCGCAAGGTCACTTCCCTCACCGAGGTCCTCGGTAGGCCCATCAGTCTGGAAGAGGTCGTCGAGACTGTTATCCCGCATTTTGAGGAAGCATTTGGTCATACCGGATCTGAAGTCCAGATGGCGGCGTTTGCTCGTGGCGCGGGGCGCGAGCCGTTTGCCATTGATGCCATGGTTTCGGCTGGCGTCTTCTCAGGCGGAAACAGCAACGAGGTCCCGATCACGATCAATGGTCTTCTCGCCGATGAGCCGGCGCGCCCCGATTGGATGCGAATCAAGGCAGACATCTCATCTGAGGGCTACCGAGAGATGAGACGCCTCATTCGGAACAAAGAACTGAACACGGTCTGTGAGGAGGCTGGCTGTCCCAACATCTATGAGTGTTGGTCACAGGGCACTGGGACCTTGATGCTGCTTGGCGACAAGTGCACAAGGGCGTGTGCCTTTTGTGAGGTGCAGACAGGGAAGCCGGGAGAGGTTGACGTCGGAGAGCCGCAGCGGGCGGCCGAAGCCGTCGCCGCCATGGGCCTCAAACATGCGGTTCTGACCTCGGTCAATCGCGACGACTTGGATGACGGCGGGTCGGGGATATTCGCACAGACCATCAACATGATCGGGGAACTGGTGCCTGGCTGTGATGTCGAGGTCCTCATCCCGGACTTCAAAGGCGACCAGGAAGCGCTGGAGACTGTGATGTTCGCCAAGCCGGCAGTGCTCAACCACAACACCGAGACCGTGCTTCGGCTACAACGTGAGGTCCGCACTGCGGCGAACTACGGACGTTCGCTCACGTTGTTAGCTCGAGCGAAGTGGATCAACCCTTCATGTACGGTCAAGTCGGGTCTTATCGTCGGGATGGGAGAGACCGAAGCAGAGATCATGTCGGCGCTTGCCGACCTAAGAGCGGTCGGCGTCGATCTGATAACGATCGGACAGTACCTCCGTCCCACCCCGCGCCATCGGCGTGTTGATCGCTACGTTCATCCCGATGAGTTTGCCCGCTATGCCGAGGAGGGCTCCCGATTGGGGATTGCTCATGTCGAGTCGGGGCCCCTTGTTCGCTCTTCCTATCACGCTCGAGAGTCACTGGAGACAGCGCTGCAATGACAAGTTTTGACTACTCCGCCCGTATGGATCGGGCCCGTCGGGAGATGACGGACCGTGGTGTGGATGTCCTGCTGGCGTCCCTCGGCTCCGACCTTCCGTACCTGACCGGCTACCAGGCGATGCCCCTGGAGCGTCTGACCATGGCCGTTGTGCCTCGTGAGGGCGAACCCGTTCTTGTGGTGCCCGAACTTGAAGCTTCCCGCGTAGATCCAGTTCCCGGCGTGTTCAGCATCAAACCGTGGACAGAGACCGAAGACGTCATTGCCATCGTGGCGGCTCTTGTCGGTGCATCAAGGATCGCCATGATCGGTGACCACACCTGGGCAGTTTTCCTGCTGGCGCTGCAGGCAGCTCTGCCGGATACAGAGTTTCGCTCGGCACGCCCGCTCACTGAAGCATTGCGGCTAGTCAAGGAACCGGCCGAGATTGAGTTGTTGCGGAAGGCGGGAGCCTCGGCAGATGTGGTGGCCGGCCTGCTCGCTGTCCACACCTTCGAAGGCAAGACAGAAAGCCAGCTATCTCGTGAGGTTGCGGCGTTGCTGGAGGCAAACGGAACCGACGTCGCCGGGTTTGCGATTGTCGCTTCTGGACCCAACGGTGCGTCGCCCCATCACGAACCGGGGGACCGGGTTATCGGTGCCGGCGATGCCGTCGTCATTGATTTTGGGGGAACCGTTGCGGGCTACAGCTCCGACACCACGCGCATGTTTCATGTTGGGGAGCCGTCGGCTAAGTACCTAGAAGTTCATGAAGTGGTCAGGGCTGCCCAAGAAGCGGGTGTTGCCGCGGCTCGTCCTGGAGTCACTGCCGAGTCGGTCGATAGAGCCACCCGTGCGGTGATTGAAGATGCCGGATATGGCGAGTTCTTCATACACCGCACCGGACACGGGATCGGTCTCGACGGCCACGAGGATCCCTATATCGTTGCGGGCAATAGCCAGATTCTTCAGCCGGGAATGGCGTTTTCAATCGAACCGGGGATCTATCTCCCCGGCGAATTTGGGGTACGAATCGAAGACATCGTGGTCTGCACCAGCGACAGTGTCGAGCGAATGAATCAGTCACCACGACAGGTAGCCATCGTCAAATAGTCTCATCTAGTAAATGGCGTCTCGTTCTTAGGTGGAGGTAGCGACCTAGTGGCTACGCTTGCCTGGTTGAGATCCGATTACCCATGGAGGAATCGTGAAAAAGGACATTGAGCAGCTAGCAGTCGACACCATCCGAACGTTGTCGATAGACGCTATCCAGAAGGCCAACTCTGGCCATCCGGGCGCCCCGATGGGTATGGCCGATATGGCTGTGGTGCTCTGGAGCAAGTTCCTGCGGGTCGATCCGCAGAACCCGACGTGGGAGAACCGAGATAGGTTTGTTTTGTCCGCGGGCCACGCATCGATGTTGCTGTACTCGTTGCTACACATGTCTGGCTTTTCGATCAGCATTGAGGACATCAAGCAGTTCCGCCAGTGGGGTTCAGCGACGCCTGGGCATCCCGAGTTGGATATTGCCGCGGGTATCGAGCTGACAACGGGGCCGCTCGGCCAGGGCTTTGCTACTGGGGTCGGCATGGCCATCGCCGAGACGAAGCTCAGCGCCCAGTTTGGAAGCGATCTCATTAACCACCACACCTATGGTTTTGTGTCTGACGGTGATCTGATGGAAGGGGTGTCGTCGGAGGCAGCGTCTTTGGCTGGCCACCTCGGTCTTGGCAAGCTCATCTATCTGTACGACGACAACGGCATCACGTTGGTTGGTCCAACCAGGTGGTCGTACAGCGAGGATGCTCCGAAACGCTTCGAGGCCTACGGCTGGCAGACGATGACCGTCGACGGTCACGATCGTCCCGCTGTTGCGGATGCGATTGCTGCGGGACTCGCCGACGAGAGCCGACCGACTCTGATCTCGTGCAAGACTCACATTGGATTCGGGAGCCCTTCCAAGCAGGACTCGGCTGCCGCCCATGGCTCGCCCCTCGGTGTTGATGAGATTGCTCTCGTCAAAGAGAACATGGGCTGGGATTACGAGCCGTTCCATGTTCCTAACGAGGTCTATTCGTTCTTCACCAATGCCCTCGATGATCACCGCCAAGAAGCGAGCGAGTGGCAGCGTGTACTCGAGATGAAGCTGGCCAGCGACGAAACTCTGGCGAGTTCCTGGAAGAAACACTTCGACGCTGGGCCGATCTCTATACCGGTTCCCGAATACGAGGAAGGCTCCAAGGTCGCCACGCGTGCAATCTCAGGCGATGTGATCAACGGCTTTGCCGACGATCGGCCGGATGTGGTGGGGGGCTCTGCCGACCTGGCCTCATCCAACAACACTTTGATCAAATCGTCAGGAAACTTCTCCGCACATGATCGTTCCGGCCGGAACATCAGATTCGGGGTGCGGGAGCACGCCATGGGTGCGATCGTCAACGGGATCACCGTCCACGGTGGCATGCGCGCCTACGGCGGCACCTTCTTGACCTTCTCGGACTACATGCGGGGATCGATTCGGCTGGGGGCCCTGATGGGTATCCCCAGCGTATGGGTCTTCACCCATGACTCGATCTTCCTTGGTGAGGACGGTCCGACGCATCAGTCGGTTGAGCACGTTTCGTCGCTCCGTGCCATTCCGAACCTGTGGGTGGTTCGGCCGGGGAATGCGGCCGAGGTCGCGGGAGCATGGGAACTAGCGCTGAACCGCACCGATGGCCCAACTGCGCTTATCTTGACCCGGCAGGGCGTTCCCACAGGAGACACCGCCTCTGTGCCCGTCGCCAAGGGTGGCTACATCGTGCGTGATGGTAGTGATGCCGTCTTGGTGGCGACTGGGTCCGAACTAGGCACTGCTCTTGAGGCAGCCGAGATCCTGCAAGGTGACGGCAAGTCGGTGCGGGTCGTCTCGATGCCATGCGTCGAAGCCTTCAAGGAGCAGGACGAAGGCTATCGGGCTGACGTTCTTGGTGACGGTTTGCGACGAGCGTCGGTTGAAGCAGGTGTCACTTACGGTTGGGGCGATGTCATTGGCGATGTTGGGCTTGCAATCGGGATCGATACCTATGGCGCTTCTGCCCCCGCAGGTGAGCTTGCCGAGCGATTTGGCCTGACCGGGGCCAAGGTTGCCGACAAGCTCGGTGCTTGGCTCGGATAGCCGGAACACTCGCTCACTGTGGATGTAACTCCGGCCCTCATTCTCGCGATGTGGACCGCAGGCGTAGCTGGCGGTGCCGCCATCGTCTCGTACTGGTCAATCGTTGGCCCAGGTTATGGCTGGCTGCTGTCTGGAGTGGTGGTGGTGATTGCGGCCGCTACCGCCTTCAGCGGCAACCTTGCCGTTGCTGCCATTGCCGTTGCGGCTGCGTTGGGGGCCGGTGTGTTGGCCAAACGCCACCGGTTCGCTGCCGCGCTATTTGGCGTCGCTGCGGTTACCCAGCTTGCGGTAGCCATGAACGAGGGGGGAGTCGTTCAGGCGGTTACTGGGACATTGCTGCTCGGTGCGATGACCAGTGAGATGTTGCTCGGCCATTGGTTTCTGGTCGATCCGCAGTTGCCGCGGTGGGCTCTACAGCGTCTCGACCTGGCGGCCGGAGTGGGTCTGGGACTTGACCTGATCGTCGTCGCAGCCCTTGGTGCTTTCGGTGGCGGTGACGTTGTGATGATCGGCGCCATGGTGGCGCTCGTTGTCATGACCGGGTTGCTGGTGGCGGCTGTTTGGTTTTCGCTGAAGGAGCCTGGTTACTCCGGTGTGATGGCAGCGACTGGGCTCTCGTATCTTGGTGTGCTGACCACGTTTGGGGTTGTTGTGGTCGGCCGCCTCCTCCTTACGGGTCTGTAGAATCGGCGAGTGAAGATTTACACACGCAAGGGCGACGATGGTACGACCGGCCTCTTCTATGGGGGGCGGGTTCCCAAAGACTCGAGCGGTCCTGCTGCATACGGCGATATCGACGAGACTGGGGCCTGTCTGGGCATGGCGCGCGCTGAGACCGAACCCGGATCCGCTCTCAATGATGAGATCTTGCGGTTACAGCGGAGCCTGTTTGTTGTCGCCGCAGAACTGGCGACTGCCCCAGAGAATCATCACAAGCTTGTCGATGGTGAGAGCAGAGTCACCGTCTCCATGGTTTCCGATCTCGAGGTGGCCATTGATCGCATCGATGACGAGCGGGGCACTCCTGCGGTCTTCCTGGTTCCTGGCGGCAATCGGCTTGGCGCCGCGCTCGATGTGGCCCGGGCCACCGCACGGCGCGCTGAACGAAACGCGGTGACCCACGTTCGACACGGTGGCTACGAAGAGAGCTTCGTGCTGCCCTACCTCAATCGACTTACGGATTTTCTCTTCATGCTCGCCAGGGCCGCTGAAGAGACCTGGACAACTAGCAAAGAGGAGACGAATCCTTGATGGATATCAGCGTCATATCAGGCCTACAAGAGGCGACCGGAGACCTACTCGTGTTGCCGGTCTACAAGGACCGGGCGTGGGGCCCCGGTGCCGAGGAGATTGCCGAACAGCTCGGGGACTGGCTGGATGCCTATCTCGATGGCCTTGACTTCACCGGAAAGCGGGGTCAGGCGGCAGCCGTGCCCGGAACTGGCGGCTTTGGCCGCGTGTTGTTTGTTGGTGTTGGCGATGAGGTGGACGCGGATGCCCTCCGCAAAGCAGCGGGTGTGGCTGGTCGCGCCGCGATGCGATATGAGAAG
>RCND010001883.1_pt1 | contig 11748 bp, 10 predicted proteins | sample 2041351 | NCBI WGS metagenome assembly RCND01 (sample SAMN09708230, study PRJNA481090) | Marine sediment metagenome, whole genome shotgun sequencing project. | biome: marine sediment; feature: ocean; material: sediment; isolation source: Sewage treatment plant 12B marine sediment (STP12B) ...
GAAAGGGCAACATGACCTCCGGTTTCCGTACGCGTTATTCGGACAGCGCAAGTGTCTACCTGGAAGAACGGTATACCCACGGAGACGTGCCAACCGGACTGGTGCATTCCACCGGCGTTGATCTTGCGCCCACCGACCATCTCAATTTCGGCGCCAATCTCGATTACGGAACCCTCACGGATCATCAGACCGCAGCTGAACTTGAGAGAACGGCACTTGGTGTTAACGCCGGCTATCGCCTCGACAGCTTAACGCTTGCCAGCGCGGTGGAATATCGGCTCGACAACACCGAGCAGCCGGATACCAGTTTTGCCAAACGTACGACATGGCTGTTTAAAAACAGCCTCAAGTATCAGCTTTCCGACAGTTGGCGACTCATCGGCAAATTCAATCATTCCCTGAGTAAAAGCTCCCTGGGCCAATCCTATGACGGCGATTACACGGAGGCGGTCGTAGGCTATGCTTATCGTCCCGTTCAACATGACCGTCTCAATGCATTGATTAAGTACACTTACTTTTACAATCTTCCTCCGGCTGAACAGGAGGCGGGAACTGATACGGGAGTTATCCAGCGCAGTCACATCGGATCGTTGGATCTTATGTATGATCTGACGGACCGTTGGACCATAGGAGGCAAGTATGCCTATCGCCAAGGCCAGCTGGCTCTTGATCGTATAAACCCGGAGTTCTTTGAAAGCCGCGCCCACCTGTATGTGCTGCGTGCGGACTACCACTTTATGCATCGCTGGGATGCACTTTTTGAGGTGCGTAAGCTTGACCTGCCCGATGCGCAGGACAGTCGCAGCGGTGCATTAATAGGGCTATACCGCCACCTGGGCAATCACCTTAAAATTGGCGTGGGCTATAATTTCAGTGATTTTTCGGATGATCTGACCCAGTTGGATTATCGACACCAGGGGCTGTTTATTAATATTATCGGAAAGATGTAGCTGAAGCTTGTATACAATTAAAAAGCCTGTTATGAAATTATAAGAACAAACAGAATTAAGGATGGCGTTTTAGTATGAATTTATATGAGGAGGCCACATGTACTGCTGGATTAAAGTGTTTATCACAGGGATTTTAGTGCTGGCGTTGAGCGTTGCCGCCTATGGGCAGGATGTTTCCAGGGAACAGATCAAGGGGCTGGATGAACAAGTGCAGGAAATAAAAACTGATATTCTGGCCATTGCGGCGGAACTTAATCAGCTTGAAGAAAAGCTGTTGTATCCCTCGAATACCCAGATCGCAGTATTTATAGCGCTGGGCAGCGGCGAAACCTTTCGCCTCGACTCGGTGGGTATCGAGTTGAGCGACAAGCCGATCGCACACCACATCTACACTTTTAAAGAGCTCGAAGCTTTAAAGAGTGGAGGGGTGCAACGTATCTACACGGGCAATGTTCGGATTGGTGAACATATTATGCAAGTATCGGTCACCGGCAAATCTGCCGGCGGCAGTGAGTTTCGGAAACAGAAGAGTTTTACGGTGAAAAAAGATGTCGGCCCCAGGATCGTGGAAATAACACTGACATCCCAAAGTATTAAAATCAAGGATAGGTAGTTCATGTCCAAATTGTTTGCCATATTGATAAGCGTATTTTTCGCTATATCATCAGCGATGGCCGGAACGCCGGCTCCCAGGGAACTGAAGGACCTTTATTTCGGAGAAGCCTTGTACTACGGCTTTCAGGGGGAATGGTTTAATGCCATCGCCAGGCTCGACACCGAGCTGATTCAGCACCACGGGCTTGATGAACCTAAGCTCGACAAACTCTATTACCATATCAACCACGCCGAATTTTCCGTAGGTGATTTTGAACTGGCCTACCGCATGCACCTTCGTGCAGGACGCGCCATCACGGCAGTCATCGAGGGCAACGTCGAAGAGCAGGTGCGCAACGAGGCCATTTTTCGCCTGGCCAGGCTCTACTTTCAAAAGAACCAGCCACTGAATGCTCTTTTTGCCATTGAGCGTATCAAAGGGCAGGTTCCTTACAATATTCGCGACGATCTGGCTTTTCTGCACGCAAATATTCTCATGGCCAACGGCCGTTTTGCCGAGGCTGTGAAGATTCTTAGAAAACTACAGAATATTAAAAGCCTTGAAGGCTTCAGCACGTATAACCTCGGTATTGCACTGCTCAGGGACGGAAAGGAGCAGGAGGGGCGCCAGTATCTTGATCGTACGGGTCAGATTGTCGGCAATCAACGGCTCACACTTGCGATCAGAGACAAATCCAACCTGGTCCTTGGTACAAAATTACTGGATGAGAAAAATTTCGAGAGCGCCAAAGAGCTGCTTGATCGGGTGCGTCTAAAAGGCCCGTTTTCCAACCGGGCTCTGCTGGGTTCGGGATGGGCGGATGCTTTCCGGGAGAATTTTGAAAGGGCATTGGTGCCCTGGAGCATCCTTAGGACCAGAGAGGTAACGGATGCTTCCGTTCAGGAAGCCATGCTTGCCGTTGCCTATGCGTACGGCAAGTTGAATGTTTACAGCAAGGCGGCATTGATGTACGGCAGCGCTCTGGAGAAGTTTGAAGCCGAATCAGACAGACTCGACGAATCCATTAAGAGCATCCGCAAGGGGCATTTCTTAAAAGCCCTGGTACGGGAGGAACTCAAAAAGGATGCCAATTGGGTGGTCAAGCTGCGCAAGCTTCCCCAAACTCCGGAAACCTACTACTTGCTTGAATTGATGGCTTCACACGATTTCCAGGAGTCCCTGAAAAACTATTTTGACCTGGATGCATTGCGCAAGAGGCTGGAGACCTGGCTGGGGGATCTGGACGCTTTCGAGGAAATTATCGCCCGGCGTCGGGCCTACTACAAGCCACTGCTTCCCGCCATTGACCGGGAATTCCGGCGACTCGACTCGCAGATGCGCCTGCGGATCGAGCAGCGAGACCGCATTGACCAACGCCTGAACGCTATGCTGACAACTCCGAGGCCGGATTATCTGGCTACATCGAAGGAACGCATTGTCAGTGAACAAATTTCCCTTCTTGAACAAAAGATTGCTGCTGCCGGTTCTGCCGCAACCACCGGAATCAGAACCCGGCTCAAGCGTTTACGGGCAGTACTGTACTGGAACATCCATACGCAATACGACCTGCGTTTTACTAAAGCTCACAAACATCTGCGGGATTTGAATCATGAAGTGAATCTATTAAAAAAACAGTATGCTGCCTTTGTGCGAACCCGTCAGGCCGCCACGCAAAGCTACGAAGGATACGATGATGCGATCCGTCGCCATCGGCATTTGATCAAAACGGCCGGTAAAACAGTCGCTGAACTGATGGCACGGCAGGGGCATATGATTGAAGTCATGGCTGTGGGCGAACTCAGCAGGCGTCGTGAGCGCCTTGCCAAATTTCAAATCAAGGCCCGTTTCGCCATGGCGGACAGTTATGACCGTGCCACAAGGGCGAAGACCCGGGAAGGACTTGACCAATGAACCGGACCGGATTATTCTTTATAGCGGTAACGCTGGCGCTGGTCGCATGCCGGTCTATGAATAACAAGGATACGATTGCCGGGTTACGGCACAAGAAGATCGAAATCAAAGAGGTTAAGATCGAAGGCGGGTTGGATAAAGCAATGGCGAGCTATCAACGCTTTCTGGCAGAAACGCCGGACACCGCTTTGACTCCTGAGGCCATCCGTCGTCTGGCCGATCTGAAGATCGAGAATGAATACGGCACCCTTACCGAGGATAGACGGAGTGCGGCCCCTGCAGAAAGGGTAATGACCGCTCCAAAACAAGCTAAGCAACCGAAAACCATAGAAATTGGAGCAACCGCCGCAACGCCAGAGCAAGCCTTGGGATCTCACTCGAAAAGCGACGAGTCAGAAACGGACTTTGAGCAGCGTGCTACCCAACAGCCGCAGACACTTCCCACAACAGCGGCATCGGATGATCTTTCCGCCCCGGTGGATGATCTTGAAAGGGCCGGTCCTGTTGAGGCCATTGCACTATACAAGCGATTACTTAAAGATTACCCCCTGTACGACCGCAACGACCAGGTGCTCTACCAGATGTCCCGCGCCTACGAGGAACTCGGGCGGATCAAAGAGGCCATGGCGGTCATGGAAAAGCTGGTTCGCAATTATCCTAACTCCCGTTACATCGACGAAGTGCAGTTCCGGCGTGCTGAATACTTCTTCACCCGCAAGCGGTACATGGATGCCGAGGACGCCTATGCCACCATCGTAAAAATGGGTGTGGCATCATCTTATTACGAGCTATCGGTGTATAAACTGGGCTGGACTTACTACAAACAGGAGCTATACGAAGACGCCCTGCATCAATTTATCACTTTGCTGGATTACAAGGTGTCTGCGGGATACGACTTTTCCCAGACCGAAGACGAGACGGAACGCAAGCGGACGAAAGATACATTTCGCGTCATCAGTTTGGGTTTTTCAAACCTCGGCGGTGCCGATTCAGTGGTAAAATACTTTTCCAGTCATGGCAAACGCAGTTACGAGGACAAGGTCTACAGCAACCTGGCTGAATTCTATTTTGACAAACGTCGTTACGCCGATGCCAGTGCCTCCTATAAAGCCTTTGTAAGTCGCAATCCTTTTCATAAGGACTCCCCTAACTTCCATATGCGGGTAATCGAAATCCATGCTGCCGGTGGGTTTCCCACCCTGGTACTTGACGCCAAAAAATCATTTGCCATCAATTATGGACTGAAGGCTGACTATTGGAAGTATTTCGCGCCAAATGAACGTCAGGATGTCCTGGGTCATTTGAAAACCAATTTGACCGATCTGGCGAATCACTATCACGCCGCATATCAAAAACCGGCTAAACCGGGAGATAAACCGGGCTATTTCAAAGAAGCATCGCACTGGTACAGAGCAATTTTGACTTCGTTTCCGAAGGACGAAGAATCACCGGTAATCAATTACCAGTTGGCCGATCTGCTTTTGGAAAACCGCGCCTTTGGCCAGGCGGCTGTAGAATACGAGAAGACAGCTTATGACTACCCCTCTCACGGAAAATCCTCCGAAGCCGGCTACGCAGCAGTCTACTCTCTTCGGAAAGAACTTGCCATTGCTGCGCAGGAGCGCAAGAATTCGGTCAAGCAGGATGTTGTCCGCAGCTCGTTGAAGTTTGCCGATATCTTCCCCAAACATGAGAAGGCGGCCCTTGTCCTGGGAGCTGCTGCGGATGATTTGTACGTTATGAATGCATTTGAACATGCGCTGGCCGCAGCAAAAAAGCTTTTAGAGCGTTTCCCCGACACCGATATTGATATCCTTCGCGCTGCCTGGCTGGTGGTTGGACATTCTTCTTACGAACTGTCAAGTTACAGCGAGGCTGAAGCCGCTTACCTGAAAGTGATAACCCTGCTTCCAAAAGGAGATAAAACCCGCGATAAGCTCATCGACAATCTGGCGGCGTCGATTTACAAGCAAGGCGAACAGGCCAATGCTGCTCAGCAGTATCGGGTTGCGGCAGATCATTTTCTGCGGGTGAGCCGCCTGGCACCTACGTCAAAAATAAGACCGAGCGCTGAATATGATGGTGCCACAGCCCTGATCCAGCTTAAAGACTGGAACATGGCGGCAACTGTGCTGCTTAGATTTCGTAGCAACTTCCCCGATCATGACTTGCAACCCGAGGTGACCAAGAAAATCGCTCATGTTTACCGGCAAAACGATCAGCTTTCCCTGGCAGCCAATGAATATGAACGCATTGAAAGGGAATCGGAAAACGATGAAATAAGACAGGAAGCTTTGCTGTTAGCTGCACAATTGTATGGCGAGGACAACGATCCCATCCGCGCCCTTGCAGTTTATCGCCGCTATGTGAACTATTTTCCGAAACCGGTGGATATCAATCTGGAGACACGCAATAAAATCGCTGACATTCTTAAGGCGCAGAATGATCTCAATTCCTATCACAAGGAACTCAGAATGATTGTCGCCATCGACGCCTCCGCGGGCAGCTTGCGTACTGACCGGACCCGTTATCTTGCGGCTAATGCGTTTCTGGTGCTGGGCGAGGTGACATATGAAAGGTTTGTGGCCATCAGGCTGGTAAAACCGTTTGACTTGAATCTGGAGAAGAAGCGCAAATTGATGAAGCAGGTCACTAAAGCGTTTAACAGGCTTATTGATTATGAGCTCGGAGAAACGACTGCAGCAGCGACATTTTACCTGGCAGAAATGTACGCCCATTTCAGCAGAGCCCTGATGACATCCGAGCGTCCCGAAGGGCTGAACGCCATGGAACTGGAAGAGTACGACCTGGCCATCGAAGAGCAGGCCTACCCGTTCGAAGAAAAAGCCATCGAGGTCCATGAAAGCAATCTAACTCTGATCGGCATGGGCGTTTACAACGATTGGATTGACAAAAGCCTGGGCAAATTGGCTGAATTTTTCCCTGCCCGTTATGCAAAGCCTGAGGAGACCAGCAGTGTCATCAGCTCGCTGGAAACATACATCTTTAAAATTGCCGGACAGCCGCTGCCCGGGTCGCAAAAGCCCGACGGGGGGGCAGCTCGGATTACAGATGATAAGACGGTTGAATCGGTGCCCCTTGACGACCGCGGGGCTGTTTCTGAGACCAAAACAACTGAGCCGACGATGCCGGTTAAAGGACCGCAGCCTGTCGCAGGTGACCCGGGCGGGTCCGGGGACGATACGCCTGACACTGTTGTGCAATAAAGGACATGCATATGAAAATGACATGCTTTTTAAAAATAAAAATATCCGCCGGGCTGGTCGTGCCGGCAATTGCGTTGTGGCTTCTTGCCGGGTGTGTGACCGGCACCGATGTAACCAGGGCCAGGCATACACCTGTCGTTCAAAAGGTTCCTGCTGGCAAGGGCGCTTCAGTCGTTCGACTGGCCGATGGCCGTAAAGGATTCGTCATAACGGAAGTTTGCAGCATTAATGATGCATTGCGCAAGGACTTTGCCAGCGCTGTGGCCATGCTCAATGACCAGGACTATGTCAATGCCATCGACCTTCTGCAAAAGATTATCGAACAGTCGCCGGGCGTCACGGCGCCCTATATTAATATTGCCATTGCTTATCAGCACACGGGCAAAGCCGAACAGGCCGAAGAGCATCTTAAAACTGCGCTGGGCATTGTTCCCGGGCATCCGGTAGCTTGTAACCAATATGGTTTGCTGTATCGTAGAAGCGGACGATTTGAAGAAGCACGGAAGATTTATGAAAAGGCGCTTAAAGGTTTTCCGGAGTATTATCCTGCGCACAGAAACCTGGGGATTCTCTGCGATCTGTATTTGAATGACCCGGCATGCGCTCTCAAGCATTATGAGATTTACCGTCAATACAAGCCCGAAGATAGCCAGGTAAAAATGTGGATTGCTGATTTGCGTAGCCGTCTTGGGACTAATTAGAACGGCAAAGCCGGAAATTTGAAACGTTAAATAAAATAAGAATAGGAGATGATATGTATCGGATTTTGACTCTTTGCCTTTGCTTGATCCTGTGTCCTGCCGTTATGGTTATGGCTCAGGATGATGAAACAGCCAGGAAAACGAAAGCAGAAAAATCCGAAACAAAGGAAACGGGTACAAAGAAATCAGGGGCCAAGGAGTTATCCGGTATGTCTATCGTCGGAAATGATGAAGCCCCGAAATCTTTGTACATCGTTCCCTGGAAAAGTTCCGAACTCGGTGTTGAGGCCGACTTGACCATGTTTTTGAACGAGGGAGATGTACCTGTGGATCGAGACGTTTTCAAGCGACAGCTTGATTTTTACCAAATTAGTACAGCGGAGTAATTCCGCCGTACTTTATAGGAGGAATGCAATGGATTTTTATTCAATAATAGCTTTTTTTCAGAAGGGTGGAGCGTTTATGTATCCCATTCTGCTCGTGTTTGCCATCGGTTTAGCCATATCGATTGAGCGCTGGATTCAGTTGGTCCGTATCCGCAGTGGAAACCACAAAATGTGGAAGCAGCTGTATCCCCTACTGCGCAAGGGAGAGTTCGAAAAAGCGCGGCAAATGGCTAACAAGGACAAATCCGTTATTGCACAGATGCTGGGAATGGGACTGGCGCGTCAGGGAGCCGTCCGGCGGCGCGACGACATCGAAATTGCCATGGAAGAGAGCATGATGGAGATCATTCCCCAATTGGAGAAACGTACACCGTATGTGGCCCTGCTCTCCAATATCGCCACATTGCTGGGCCTGCTCGGCACCATCATGGGACTGATCGCAGCCTTTACCGCGGTGGCTAACGCCAACCCTGCTGAAAAGGCCGACCTGCTGTCGGCCAGCATCTCGGTGGCCATGAACACGACGGCCTTTGGCCTGATGTCCGCTATTCCGCTTCTTCTTTTCCATGCCAAGCTGACATCGACTACAGGTGAAATCGTAGATAATCTGGAGATGGCGTCTATTAAGGCGCTGAACACTATTTCCAATTTCACAAAACGCAAATTTGAAAAGAGTTAATTATGACCAGACGACATCAATATAAAAAACGAATGGTGGAAACACCTGAACTAAACATCACTACTTTTCTGAACCTGATGGTGGTTCTCATACCGTTTCTGCTTATCAGCGCTGTTTTTTCACGCGTTGTGATTTTGGAGTTGAGCGTTCCGACCAGCGCCGGCGGAGCAGCTTCCAACACACCTAATTTTGCTATCGAGGTAATCGTTCGCAAAGCAGGGTTCGAGATTGCCAACGGAACATCCGTGGAGGCCGCCATTCCGAAAAAAAACGATGAGTACGACATGAAGATGCTGTCCGAAATGCTCATTCGTCTCAAGGCTCAATACCCTGACAAAGAAGATGCGACGGTCCTTATGGAACCGGATATAGAGTACAATTATCTGATTCAGGTTATGGACGCGGTGCGGGGCGCTGAAATAAAGGCCGAAGAGGCCGTTTATGGTGAAGATGATGAAGATGATAAAGAGATTCAGAGGATAGTCCTTTTTCCCGACATATCCATAGGAGATGCACCATGAAAAATAGTAGACGTATTAGACGGATGGGTCGTAACAAAAAAAAGGTGCAGACCCTGAACCTGACATCGCTGATGGATGTTTTTACGATTCTGGTGTTCTTCCTGCTTTTCCACTCATCGGGCGGTGAAGCTGTGGAAGCGCCCAAGCAGATCAAATTGCCGGAATCCGTTGTCGAAACCAAGCCGAGAGAAACAGTGGTGATCATGGTAACCCCCGAAGTGGTGATCGTTCAGGGCAAAGCCGTAATCAGCACGATCGAACTTCTTGAAGCCAAGGATGAGACGATTCTGGAAATCACCGAGGGACTAAAGCTGCTTGAACGCAATATTATCGGGATAAGCACTAAGACGGCGGTCGGGAGCAAGGAGGTCACTATCCTTGCCGATAAATCGATTCCGTTCAGTGCGCTTAAAAAAATAATGTCAACATGCACTGGCTCCGGATACGGGAGGATTTCCCTCGCTGTTATCCAGAAAGCCGCCCAGGAATAGCTAAACTATCGTGAATACTTCTAAATTAGAACAAAAAATGGCGCTTCTAAACGCGCAGATTGAGCAAATTCAACAAAAGTGCAAGGCGCTTGAAGATAAGTTGCACGTTGTAGAAGCAGAGCTCGAAAAGCTTTCCATCGCCAGCAAAAAGATTGATGCTTTGAGGGACGTGTGCAATGCACTCGACAAGCTGGGGGAACTGAACGCGAGTGTTCTCTTCTGGAAAGGGATCCCCGGGGGCGAAAATGCAAATGGATACCTTGAGCAGGCACGGGGCCGCGTTGTGGGCTTTGAGGACAAGACCCGAAGAGTCCTGGAAAAACAGGAATCGCTTAAGTCGCAAATCAATCAGCAGCTTGACGAGCTGGACTACCTCCATGAAGAAGTCCGTGACGTGCAAGAGCGTGAAGAGAGTCGCAAGAAAGAGTTCGTCGTCGAGCGTGAGATTTCATCGGTTTCCTATCGCAAGATGGTCATGCCCTGGGACAAGGAGGCGGGAAGTGAAAAGCGCTTTCGCATAGCCGTTCTGGTGGCGTTGCTCATCTGCTTTCTCCTTGGCGGTCTCATACCCATGGTCAACGTCCCCATACCTGATCGGACGGCCGAAGTCGTCAAAATACCTGATCGGTTAGCCAGGTTAGTGAAAAAAGAGCCGCCAAGACCGGCGCCTCAGCCCAAACCTGAGCCGAAATTAGTCGAGGAGGAGACCAAACCAAAGCCCCAGGAGAAAGAACCGGATAAGTTGAAGAAAAAGGCTTCGCCGAAGCCAAAGCAGACAAAAGTGGCTGCTGCCGGCGGTGATAAAAAAGCTGCCCGGAAAAAGGCCGAGCGGGTTGGTGTTCTGGCCTTCAAAAAGAGTTTTGCGGATCTGATGGAAGAAACCCCCATCGCCAGGCTTGGCACAGAAGCCCGTCTGAGAAAAACAAGCCAGAGGGTTGCAGGCCAGGCGGTGGCCCAACGGTCGCTGGTTGCCATTCAGGCAAAAGGCGGCTCCAGCGGCATCAGCAATTCCGGGGTCAGCCGCAACGTTGGAAGTGGCAATGCCAACCGATTTGGTGGCTCCGGAATCGGTAGAGGCGGTGGCAGTGGTACGGGATTTGCTCAGGTGGAAAGCGGTATAGCGGATGTTGAGGAATCGGGCAGACCGTTGAGTGATGGCCCAGGTCTCGGCAGAACCGACGAGGAAATTCAGATCGTGTTTGACCGATACAAGGCCGCGCTTTATAGAATCTACAACAAGGAATTGCGTAAGGATCCGACCCTGCGCGGTAAGATCTTGCTGCGAATTGCCATTGAAACGGATGGATCGGTGTCTCTGTGTAAAGTGGAGTCTACCGATCTGGGTTCACCTGAACTGGTTGCAAAGATTGTCAAGCGGATTAAAAGGTTTAACTTCGGCCCAAAGGAGGGCGTCCAGAAGTTGACCATCCTGTATCCCATCGACTTTTTGCCCGCCGGATAGAGCTGTGAGCCGTTTCGGTGCAATGCTGGTTTTTATAGTCAGTGATCGAAAGGTTTTAGGAGGAGAGTAATGGATTTTCATTCAATGCTGGCATTTTTCCAAAAAGGCGGGGTGTTCATGTACCCTATATTGTTTGTGTTTTTGACCGGCATGGCCATTGCGGTCGAACGCTGGTTTCAGTTGAGTCGTATCCGCAGTTTGAACCGCAAAATGTGGAACACCTTTTATCCAATGCTGGCCAAAGGTGAGTTCGATAAAGTGAAAACAATCGTAAGCAAGGATAAATCCACGATCTCACAAATGCTGGATATGGGGCTGGCGCGCCAGGGTAAGCTCCGGCGTCGCGAAGACGTAGAAATTGCCATGGAAGAAAGCATGATGGAGATCATCCCCCGACTGGAAAAACGGACACCCTATGTGGCACTGCTTTCGAATATTGCCACCTTGCTTGGGCTGCTCGGCACCATCATGGGCTTGATCGAGGCCTTTACTGCCGTTGCCAACGCAAACCCCGCCGAAAAGGCCGACATGCTGTCGGCCAGTATCTCGGTGGCCATGAACACGACGGCCTTTGGCCTGATGTCCGCGATTCCGCTTCTGCTTTGCCATGCCATGTTGATGTCGACCACAGGGCAGATCGTAGACAGCCTGGAGATGGCTTCGGTCAAGGCGTTAAACAGCATTACCAGTTCACACAGGAGGCAATCTGAGATTGAATAACAATCCGAAGGGTTACTAAAGAAGCGGTTCACGAACTGGGTCATACATTTAAACTTCGCCATTGTAAGGATAATGCCTGTATCATGCACTATTGCCGGAGCATAA
>RCND010001884.1_pt1 | contig 11747 bp, 7 predicted proteins | sample 2041351 | NCBI WGS metagenome assembly RCND01 (sample SAMN09708230, study PRJNA481090) | Marine sediment metagenome, whole genome shotgun sequencing project. | biome: marine sediment; feature: ocean; material: sediment; isolation source: Sewage treatment plant 12B marine sediment (STP12B) ...
CGATAGCGATGGAAAAGGAACTTCGTTTCGCCATCCGTGAAGGCGGTCGTACCGTCGGCGCCGGTGTGGTGAGCGAAGTGATTGAGTAGGGTCGTTTTAACCGGCCAATTCCGCGTTATTATTTGGGTTTTATAATCGTGTTCATTCCGGATAAATTGCCGGAATGGGCATTCGCATCATTAGGAGTTTTTCGTGAGAGTCATTGTAAACTTGGTATGTACCGAATGTAAACAGCGTAACTATTCGACGACCAAAAACAAGCGGACGACGCCCAGTAAGCTTAAATTTAACAAATACTGTCGTTTTTGCAAAAAGCATACGCCGCATAAAGAAGGTAAGTAGGGTAAAAGGGTCTGATGGTAGAACATCCCTTTTACCTGCTTGATTGCAGGCCAGTAGCTCTAACGGCAGAGCACCGGACTCCAAATCCGGGTGTTGGGGGTTCGAATCCCTCCTGGCCTGCCAAAGCACCGCAAAAGGGGTGTGTTGGTAGTGGAATTGAATGGATGACCCACATTTTCTTGGGTTATTGCCTGTAAGACAGGAGCAACATGGCACGGTTAAAACGAAAAAAGTCTGCAAATAAAAAGCCGCGCAGTAAAGAGATAAGCGATCCGCAGAGTGTGGCGGGTTCAGGTGATAGTCAGGCCATGGCGGCCATGTCCGTCAAGGAGTTGAAGCGTACACCAGTGACAGGGCCAAAAGTGACCCCTACGCCGTCTCGCATGCGGTCGGTGGGAAAAGAGCCGGGGTGGATTCAACAGAGCATCCAGTTCTTGCGGGAGGTTCGTATTGAGCTGAAAAAAGTCACGTGGCCGACCCGCAAACAGACTATAGGTTCGACGGTGGTCGTGTTGGTTCTGGTGATGCTGATTGCACTCTATTTAGGACTCGTTGACATGGGGTTAACCAGCTTGGTCCGCGCGGTATTAAGATAAGGCGAGGAGCTGACTTTGGCACATAAATGGTACATCGTCCATGTCTATTCTGGGTATGAAGCCAAAGTCAAAATGGCTTTGGAAGAGCGGATTGTCACTTTTGACGAGCAGGATAAATTCGGAGAAGTTGTTGTCCCCACAGAACAGGTCGTTGAACTGGTCAAGGGAAAGCGGCGGGAGTCTTCCCGAAAATTTTATCCTGGGTATATCCTGGTGCAAATGGAACTTACCGATGAAACCTGGCATATTGTCAACGATACACCCAAGGTGACCGGTTTTTTAGGTAGTGGCACCAAACCAACGCCGATTCCCGATCGTGAGGCGGAAAAAATTTTGGAGCGGATGCAGGCGGGTAAGCTCAAACCCAAACCAAAATTCTATTTTGAGATGGGTGACGAGATTCGCGTTATTGACGGGCCCTTTGCCAATTTTAACGGTGTGGTTGAGGATGTGAATCCGGAAAAAGGCAAGATTAAGGTGTTAGTGAGCATTTTTGGTCGGCCGACACCGGTTGAGCTCGATTTTGTTCAGGTTAGCAAATTATAATAACGGTACCATTGTAAACTTAGGATTTTAGGAGAATAAAGCCGATGGCAAAAAAAGTAATGGCCTATATTAAATTACAGGTGGAAGCCGGCAAGGCCAACCCCTCACCGCCGATCGGCCCCGCATTGGGTCAACATGGCGTCAATATTATGGATTTTTGCAAAGCCTTTAACGCCAGGACGCAAAACGATGCAGGAATGATTATTCCTGTGGTGATCACCGTTTATAAAGATCGATCATTCACCTTTATTACCAAGACGCCTCCAGCGGCAGTGCTTTTGAAAAAAGCCGCCAAGGTGGCTAAAGGGGCCGGTGATCCCTTGCGGGAAAAAGTGGGTGAAGTGACCCGTGAGCAGGTGGCGGAAATCGCAAAACTCAAGATGGTGGATTTGAACGCCTACGATATTGAGGCGGCCAGTTTGATCATTGCGGGAACGGCCCGAAGCATGGGTATTAAGGTTGTATAATAAGAGCTTGAGCCGATTTTCGGTAGGGCTACTTTAGGGTTTAAAAACTCAATTTTACTTATATTTTAGCAGTTAGGATCGGCACCTTTATTTATTGCATGCGGATCTGATCCTAAGGAGAGAAAAGAGCGATGGGAAAACGGGGAAAAAAATTTAACGCGGCAATCGCAAAAATAGACCGAAACCAACGGTATGATTTTGCGGAAGCGATTCAACTGATTGTTGATAACGCCTTTGCGAAATTTGACGAAACTATCGACTTGGCGGTACGTTTAGGCGTCGATCCGCGCCATGCCGATCAAATGGTTAGGGGAACGGTGGTTCTACCGAACGGACTGGGCAAAGATGTGAAGGTGTTGGTATTTGCCAAGGGCGAAAAAGAGAAAGAAGCCGCCGATGCTGGGGCCGATTTTGTGGGCAATGACGACTTTGTTAAAAAGATTCAGGAAGAAGGTTGGTTCGGTTTTGACAAGGTGGTAGCTACCCCGGATGTCATGGGAGTGGTCGGCAAAATCGGCCGGGTTCTGGGACCCAGGGGATTGATGCCCAATGCCAAAACCGGTACGGTCACATTTGATGTCGCCACTGCTGTTAAAGAACTAAAGGCCGGTAAAATTGACTTTCGGGTTGAAAAGACCGGGATTATTCATGTCCCGGTGGGAAAAGCCTCTTTTGGTGCCGAGAAATTGATCCAGAATATCTCCGCTTTTATTGATGCGATCTTTCGGCTGAAGCCCTCTTCCGCCAAGGGAACTTATTTGAAGGGGGTTTCGGTTTCAACCACTATGGGTCCGGGTGTCAAAATTGACGCGGCCAGTTTGAAGGAAGTGGCCGTCTAAATCGGCACTTCGGATTGTATCGCTCAGTCACAACAGGAAAAAGTCAACAGTTGTAAAGTGATGCTCTGTTGAGAAATTATATAAACAGATGAAATCGATGGTAATGCTATTGAGCTTGTCGCTTGATGCAGAACCGTCCATAACGCTGTCAAAGACCGTAGGCACACTTTTTGATGACAGAGACAATGGGTCTCGCCCATCAGCGTGTTTAATCAGCAAATTGCTGGCCTTCATAGACAGGAGAGATGCTTAAAGCGATATCCGAAAATAACAGACGGCTATAAATGAGAAGCCCTCCGGTATTGCTCCGGTTTTTCAGGAGGGTCGATTGTTAAAGCCTTTTTTCGGTATTCTTGTAGCCTTTGGTTTTTGGCGTATTTGCAAAGGGGGTGTAAATAAACTGTGGATAAACTGCAAAAAGAAGAGCTGGTCAAGGGGTTACAGGAAAAGCTATCAACCGCTAAAGTAGTCATCACAACTGACTACAAGGGGTTGGATGTCGCGGCTATCAGCGATTTGCGTCGCAAGTTAAAAGAGGCGGGGGTAGAGTATCAGGTGGTTAAAAATACTCTGCTTCGCCGGGTAGCGGAAGACAACCAGATGGCCCTGATGGAGGAGTGCTTCAAAGGACCCAGTGCCATTGCCTATTCTTTTGACGACCCGGTTGCACCGGCTAAAGTGCTAACCGAGTTCGCCAAAGAAAATGACAATCTGGAGATCAAAGCTGGTGTGATGGAAGATCAATTGCTGGATCTGGCTGCGATTAAAGCACTTTCAAGCCTGCCGTCTAAAGAGGTCTTGCTGGCGCAATTGCTTTCGACCATCAACGGTGTCCCGACTTCATTTGTCAGGGTGCTAAACGCCGTTCCGCAAGGGTTCGTCAATATCCTGAGCGCTTTAAAAGACCAAAAAGCGGAAGCTTAAACAAAAACAATTTTTAATAATTCCGCTGTCAGTCTATTTGACAGCAGAGGCAAATTTTACCGAGAAAAGTACCTAAGGAGATTTTAAAATGGCAGATGTTACCAAAGAAGATGTGATTGAGTTTATTGCCAATATGTCGGTTCTCGATCTTTCCGAAATGATCAAAGAGATGGAAGATAAATTTGGCGTTTCTGCAGCAGCGCCCGTTGCCGTGGCAGCTATGGGCGCCGGTGCGGCAGATGCCGCCGCCGAAGAAGAGCAAACCGAGTTTGATGTGATTTTGGTCGCTCATGGCGATACAAAGATCCAGGTGATCAAGGAAGTTCGCGCCATCACCGGTTTGGGATTGAAAGATGCCAAAGCCTTGGTTGACGGTGCTCCCCTACCGGTCAAAGAAGGTATCGATAAAGAAGAGGCCGAAAAAATCAAAGAACAGCTTGAAGCTGTTGGTGCGCAGGTGGACGTTAAGTAACCTAATATCTGTCGCGTTATTCGAATCCGAGCCGACCGGGACCATGATGGTGCCGGTTAGCGCTCGGTTTTGGTGTTTCTGACGTGTCCCGATTTGACATACTCTCAAAAAGACCTAACTTGTTAAGTTCGTTGAATTAAAATGACTAAGGCCCCATTTGGGAAAAGCCTCGGTTTTCAGTCAAATAAACTTGGAGATGCCATGTCTGCAAGCAGTCTTGCTACGACCCGTATTCGCAAAAATTTTGGTAAAATTCGCCAAATCGTTGGAATTCCCGACCTTATCGGCTTGCAAAGGGGGTCCTTCAACCGTCTTTTGCAAATGGACACACCACCGGAAAAACGTGGAAGTTATGGATTACAGGCAGTTTTTAACTCGGTTTTTCCCATTAAGGATTTTAGTGGAACGGCGACCTTGGAGTTTGTGTCGTACCGTTTTGGTGATATTGTCGATAGTGTGGATGAATGCGTTCACCGGGGGATGACCTACAAGATTTCAGTCTATATTACGGTCCGTCTGGTTGTATACGATGTTGATAAAGAGACAAATGTCTCCAATATCCGGGATATTAAAGAGCAGGAAATCTACTTTGGCACGATCCCCTATATGACGGAAAAAGGGACCTTTATCATCAACGGGACCGAGCGGGTTGTGGTTAGTCAGTTGCATCGCTCTTCCGGTGTCTTTTTTGATCATGATAAGGGTAAATCGCACTCCAGCGGTAAAATCATCTATAGTTCGCGGATTATTCCTGTCCGGGGTTCCTGGATCGACCTGGAAGTGGACCCGAAAGATATTGTCAATATCCGTATTGATCGGCGACGTAAATTTCCGGTGACGATTCTGTTTAAAGCCTTTGGTTATTCGGTCCAGGATCTGCTGAATTATTTTTACACCACCGATACCGTCATCTGCAAGGATGGGCGGTATTACATCACCTTCAACCCAACTATGATCAAAGGTCAGCGGGCCAGTGCGGATGTTCTGGATCCCCAAAATGAAGGGACTGTCCTGATCTCCAAAGGGCGAATCTACTCGAAAAATACCATCAAAAAGATGAAAAATGCGGGTGTTGTCGAGATTCCCATTGATCGGGAGGAAGTTATTGGGAAAATTTGTGCCGAAACAATCCCTTCTACCGAAGAGAATGGCGAGCCTTGGGCAATGCCAAATACCGTGATTGACGAAGAGTTGTTGGAAAACTTGACGGCGCAAGGTGTTGACAAGTTTGATGTTTTGATGATTGACGGTACCCGGTACAGCGATGCGATTCATAAAACACTGGCGCTAGATAAAGTGGAATCCAAGGAAGAGGGATTGGTTGAAATTTATCGGCGTCTTAGACCTGGGAATCCAGTGACCCCTGAAGTAGCTCAGGATTTTGTGGACCACCTCTTCTTTGATGCTTCATACTACGATCTTTCCAATGTGGGTCGTATGAAAATTAATCACAGCCTGGGGATTGATACCAATATTGATTTGCGCGTGCTTCGTAAAGAAGATATTTTGAAGACAGCGCGTAAGCTGGTTTTTTTACGGGACAGTCAGGGTACCGTCGATGATATTGACCATCTGGGCAACCGGCGGGTTCGTTCAGTGGGTGAATTGTTGGAAAATCAATATCGCATTGGCTTGGTGCGCATGGAGCGGGCGATTAAAGAACGGATGAGCTTGCAGGAAGTTGATGCGCTGATGCCAAACGATCTGATCAACTCCAAGCCGGTTTCAGCAGTGGTGAAAGAATTCTTTGGCACCAGCCAGCTGAGCCAGTTTATGGATCAGACCAACCCGCTGTCGGAAACGACCCATAAACGCCGTTTGAGTGCTCTGGGGCCAGGTGGTTTAACCCGTGAACGGGCAGGGTTTGAGGTTCGGGATGTCCATCCGTCGCATTATGGCCGGATTTGTCCCATAGAAACCCCTGAAGGACCCAATATCGGTCTGATTGTTTCTTTGGGAACCTATGCCCGTGTCAACGAGTACGGTTTCATTGAAACACCCTATCGCAAGGTCAAAGATGCTAAAGTTACGGATGATGTTGTTTTCTTAAGTGCTTTTGAAGAGCAGATGCACCCCATTGCCCAGGCCAACGCACCTATGGATGCGAAAAATCGTTATATCAATCCCACCGTCACCTCCAGGGTGGAAGGTGAATTGATGATGATGCCCAAAGAGACCATTGAATTTATGGATATTTCGCCAAATCAGCTGGTGAGTGTCTCGGCGGCCATGATCCCTTTTTTGGAAAACGATGATGCCAACCGCGCCTTGATGGGCTCCAACATGCAGCGTCAGGCGGTTCCGTTGTTGGTGGGCGAAGCGCCCTTGGTGGGTACGGGAATGGAAGGGGTCGTTGCGCGGGATTCAGGTGTTACCATTGTTGCCAAACGTGATGGGGTGGTGACAGGCGTTGACGCGTCTCGGATTGTGCTGCGTCATACTGATAATGATGCCGACGATCTGGAAAAACCGGTAACCTTATACAATCTGTCCAAATTTGTTCGTTCAAACCAGAATACCTGTTTCAACCATCGTCCCATTGTAAGAGTGGGTCAAAAGGTTAAGGCAGGGCAGGTTTTGGCCGACGGCCCGGCCACCGAAAACGGTGAATTGGCTCTGGGCAAAAATGTCACCGTGGCCTTTATGCCCTGGGGTGGCTATAACTTTGAGGATTCCATCCTGGTGGGTGAGCGATTGGTGCGGGATGGTATTTACACCTCTGTTCATATCGAAGAATTTGAGACCGTTGCCCGGGATACCAAATTGGGGAAAGAGGAGATCACCCAGGATATTCCCAATGTGGGTGACGAGGCTTTAAGTGATCTTGACGGTAGCGGAATCATTCGCCTGGGCGCCGAAGTGGAGGCGGGGGATATACTTGTGGGAAAAATCACCCCCAAAGGTGAAACCCAGCTCTCTCCGGAAGAGAAACTGCTCCGAGCTATTTTTGGCGAAAAGGCTGGCGATGTAAAGGATACCTCTCTACGGGTTCCACCGGGCGTTTCCGGAATTGTAGTGGATGCCAAAGTTTTCTCCAGGCGCGGTTCGGACAAAGACGAGCGGACCCTTCAGATCGAAGATGCAGAAATCGCCATGCTTGAAAAAAACTTGGACGATGAGCTGGCGATTCTTGAGGCAGTTGTAATAGAGCGGATTCAAAAGCTCGTGGTGGGTCAAAAAAGTGCCGCAGCACTGAAGAAGGGCCGCAAAGTATTGGTGGCCAAAGATATCAAGTTGACGGCCAAACTGGTGGAGCCGCTCACGACAGCCCAGCTGGAAAAACTGGTATTGACTGATGCGGGTGTTACTGAAGCCATGAACCGCTTTCTGGAAAAATATCGGGAGGAGACATCTCGCTGCAGGGAAGCGTTTGACAAGAAGATCAGCCATTTTGCAAAAGGGGATGATCTGCAGCCGGGTGTGATCAAAATGGTCAAGGTCTATGTTGCCATGAAACGGAAATTATCCGTGGGTGATAAAATGGCCGGCCGGCATGGTAACAAAGGGGTTGTCTCCCGAATTTTGCCGGAAGAAGATCTTCCCTATTTCGAAGATGGCCGCTCGGTGGATATGATTCTTAATCCGCTGGGGGTCCCCTCCCGGATGAACGTGGGCCAGGTGTTGGAAATTCACCTGGGGGCGGCCGCCAAAAATCTGGGTGATCAAATTAACACCTTGGTTGAGGCCAACAAGACAGATGCGATCCGAGAAAAATTTGAGAATATTTTTTCAGCTCAAACTGAGGCCGACAATGCAGTTTTGAAGCAAATTCAAGACTTGGATGATGATGGGATGATGGAGCTGGCTAATAAATATCGCGATGGGTTCCACATGGCCACCCCGGTTTTTGACGGCGCCAAAGAAGATGAAGTGAAGGCGCTGCTCACCGAAGCGGGGGTTGCGACCACCGGTCAGGCAACGCTTTACGATGGTCGTACCGGAGAAGCGTTTAAAGGTAAAATTACGGTGGGTACCATGTATATGCTTAAACTGCATCATCTGGTTGACGATAAATTACACGCGCGTTCCATCGGTCCCTATTCGCTGGTGACGCAGCAGCCTTTGGGCGGTAAGGCCCAGTTTGGCGGCCAACGATTGGGTGAGATGGAAGTGTGGGCTATGGAAGCCTACGGTGCGGCCCATGCCTTGCAGGAGTTTTTGACGGTTAAGTCGGATGATATGGCCGGCCGGACGCGGATGTATGAAAAAATCGTCAAGGGCCAGAATAGCCTTGAGCCGGGTTTGCCCGAATCCTTTAAAGTTTTAAACCATGAATTACGGGCATTGGGGCTAGACGTGACCTTGATTGAGGAAGATTAACTGAATCAAGTTAACGCAGCCCCAATGGTACTGAATGTCATGTGCATGACAATAATCTGACCATCTATATTTACATAAAGGTGTAGATTTCTATGGAAACCTTATACGATTTTTTTGCCAAACCGATGGATCCCAGACGGTATTCCGGCGTGAAATTGTCGCTGGCTTCGCCCGAACAGATTCTTGAATGGTCCCACGGCGAGATTAAAAAGCCGGAGACCATCAATTACCGGACGTTTAAGCCGGAGCGGGATGGTCTTTTTTGCGCCAAGATTTTTGGCCCAACCAAAGACTACGAGTGCAATTGTGGCAAGTATAAACGAATGAAACACCGGGGTGTGGTATGCGAAAAATGCGGTGTGGAAGTGATCCAATCCAAAGTCCGTCGTGAGCGGATGGCCCACATCGCTTTGGCCAGCCCGGTGGCACATATCTGGTTTTTAAAAAGTCTGCCCAGCAAAATCGGCAATTTGTTGGATCTTACCCTCAAAAATATTGAGAAGGTGCTCTACTTCGACAGCTATATTGTGCTTGATCCTAAAGATACCACGCTCTCCCATGGTGAGCTATTGACCGATGAAGAGTATTGGGAAGCTCAGGAAGAATTCGGCGGTAAGTTTGAGGCGGGGATTGGGGCCGAGGCGGTTAAGTCTATTTTAGAAGAGCTTAATCTGGATGAAATTTACGAGACGTTGCGTGTGGATATTCGAACCACCGGTTCCGTTGCCAAGCGCCAGAAATTGGCCAAGCGGCTAAAGGTGGTGGATGCGTTTCGACGTTCAGGGATTGACCCGGCCTGGATGATTATGGATGTGATCCCGGTGTTGCCGCCGGATTTACGCCCATTGGTACCACTGGAAGGCGGAAGGTTTGCCGCATCGGACTTAAACGATCTCTATCGCCGGATTATCAACCGCAACAATCGTTTACGGCGTTTGATGGATCTGAACGCACCTGACATCATTGTACGCAATGAAAAGCGGATGTTGCAAGAGTCTGTAGATGTGCTGTTTGACAACGGCCGTCATGGCCGGGTGATTACCGGAACCAACAAGCGGCCGCTAAAATCCTTGAGTGACACATTAAAAGGGAAACAGGGACGGTTTCGGCAAAACTTGCTGGGTAAACGGGTTGATTACTCAGGCCGGACAGTAATTACCGTCGGACCCAATTTAAGGCTGCATCAGTGCGGTCTGCCCAAGAAAATGGCCTTGGAGCTTTTCAAACCCTTTATCTATTACCGTCTGGAGCAAAAAGGTCTTGTCTCTACGGTGAAGAGTGCCAAGAAGATGGTTGAACGGGAGACCTCCGAGGTTTGGGATACCTTAGACGAGGTGGTAAAAGAGTATCCGATAATGCTCAACCGTGCGCCCACTTTGCATCGTTTGGGGATTCAGGCGTTTGAGCCGATGCTGATTGAGGGCAAGGCCATACAGCTTCACCCACTGGTCTGTACCGCATTCAACGCCGACTTTGACGGTGACCAGATGGCGGTGCATGTGCCTCTTTCGGTGGAATCCCAGATCGAATCGCGGGTGTTGATGCTCTCATCAAATAATATTCTCTCCCCGGCCAACGGTAGCCCGATTATTGTTCCCAGTCAGGATATTGTGTTGGGGACCTACTACATGACCCGTAAAATTGAAGGTTCACTGGGTGAAGGCCAGCTCTTTTCCAGCCCGGCGGAGGTTCGTTCCGCCTATGATGCCGGTGTTGTCAGCCTCCACGCACCCATTGAGGTGCGGATGCATGATAAGCGGGTTAAGACAACGCCCGGACGGGTGCTTTTGTGGGAAATTATGCCCAAAGAGAGTGTGGTGGTCCTTCGTAGGATCACGGTCAATGATGAAGACGAGGCCAAAAAGCTACGGACAAAAATGCTTCGCAGTAAAAAAGAGTCCATCATGGAAGATCTGGTGGCCAAACTTTCCATCAGCGATGATAAACGTGACAACGGCATGGTGGGGCGCCTCGGCAAAGAGGAGTTTTTGCGGGTATTCGGTGTAGATGAAGCCATTGCTGACGACCTGCTTGCCTTAGAACCGGGTGATCTTTCTCCGGTGATTGCCATTGAAGATCACTTCTCTATTTTCAAGGTGGAAGACAAGCAGCCTGAAATCCCTTTTGCTGAAGTCAATCGTGTCATGGATAAAAAAGCACTACGGGACCTAGTCGATTTTGCCTACCGTAATTTGGGAAGCAAGCAGACCGTTATCTTGGCCGATCGGCTCAAGGATATCGGTTATCGGATGTCCACTGAAGGTGGTTTGTCCATTGCCATTGACGATATGCTGATTCCGGACAGCAAATGGAAAATCTTAAAGGCGGCTGAAAAGAAGGTCACTGAAATTGGATCGCAATATACCGAGGGGTTGATTACCACCGGTGAGAAATACAATAAGGTTGTGGATATCTGGGCCAAGGCCACGGATGATGTGGCCACGGAGATGATGGACTTGATGAAGCTGGCACCTGTGATTGAACAGGACGGCTCCATCCGGAAGGATGCCAAGGGAAAGCCGGTTTACCAGGAAAGCCTCAACTCCATCTATATGATGGCCGATTCCGGTGCTCGGGGCAGCAAGGACCAGATGCGTCAGCTGGCCGGTATGCGTGGATTGATGGCTAAACCGTCGGGCGAAATTATCGAAACACCCATCCAGGCCAATTTCCGGGAAGGGCTGTCGGTGCTGCAGTATTTTATTTCAACCCATGGTGCTCGTAAGGGGTTGGCGGATACAGCGCTTAAAACAGCCAACTCGGGGTATCTGACCCGACGTTTGGCTGATGTGGCCCAGGACTGTATGGTCACCGAGCATGACTGTGGCACTTTGATGGGCATGGAAGTCGAACCGTTGATGGAAGGCGGCGAGGTGATTCAGCGGCTGAGTGAGCGCGCTTTGGGGCGTACGGCCATGGAAGATGTGCTGGACCCTCACAATGACACTCTGCTGGCCAAGGAGGGTGAAATCTTCGACGAAGCGGCGGTGGGGCGCATTGAGGCGTCAAATATTACCAAGCTTCATATCCGGTCGGCCTTAACGTGTAAAGCCAAGGTGGGCATGTGTGCCAAATGCTACGGTCGAGATTTGGCCCACGGAAGGTTGGTTGAGATTGGCCAGGCGGTAGGTATTTTGGCCGCTCAGTCCATCGGTGAGCCGGGAACACAGCTTACCATGCGGACCTTTCATATTGGTGGTACAGCCAGCCAACGGGTGGCTCAGGCCGATATCCGGGCCCG
>RCND010001885.1_pt1 | contig 11747 bp, 8 predicted proteins | sample 2041351 | NCBI WGS metagenome assembly RCND01 (sample SAMN09708230, study PRJNA481090) | Marine sediment metagenome, whole genome shotgun sequencing project. | biome: marine sediment; feature: ocean; material: sediment; isolation source: Sewage treatment plant 12B marine sediment (STP12B) ...
GGTTGTCAATGTGTGATGATCGCCCGGGGTGCCATCGGCAATCCCGGTATATACCGACGAACAAAACAACTGCTCACCGATAATGTTACAGATGCTCCGCCGGGCGCAGGAGAGTGTCTTGAGGCGGCAAAAAAACATCTGATACTGGCATCTCAGGAATTCGGGGAAAACATCGCGTTCAGAGAGATAAAAAAACACCTGGCCGGGTATGTCAAAGGATGGCCGTCTGCAGCCGAACTGAGAGGGGAGCTGATGAGAGCTGAAGATATCAGCAAACTCCTGTCACTGCTCAGCTGAACCGTTCAGCCTCCGAGGCCGTCTTCCAGATAACGCTCCACAAGATGGCTGAAATCATTCTGGTCGATACGGACGATTCCGCATTCGGTTTCAGCACTTTCCGGGGAATCCGAAGCATGAACGGCGTTCACCATAATATCACTGCCGAAATCCCGTCGAATAGTTCCTCCCGGAGCCAGACTGGGATCTGTTGGACCGAGAACATCCCGAATTTTTTCAATCGCATTCTCACCCTCATAAACAAGAATCATCGATTTGACGGTACCCGGCCGATCCATTTCCTCAAAAGGTACGTCTTCAGGTCTTCTGCCTGACATGAATTCCACAATGTTGCCGAACTGATAATTAGCAAAACCAATACCAAACGAGTCCACCAACCCTCTACGGACGTCCTCATTGAGAAGAACATTGAATTCGGCCTCGAGGACATCAGCTGCTTTGTCTGATATTGAAGGAGCGAGTTTGTTTTCCAAAGCCTCTTTGACGGCTCCATAAAACTCCAAAGCATCGGCAGTCGACATTTGAAATATCTTCATTCCGACAATACGAAGACCCGTCCTGCTGAGCATATCAATAATAGATCCGGGACGGGTTGAACGCGCCCGCCAGTTATCGGGTTTCAGTATTACCAGCGTTTTTTGGATCTTTACCGGGTCGGGATAAGACATGTTCTTCACAATATTGTCTGCCGACTTCATAAATCGGGCAAAGATGTTCAGATTGTTTGTCGCTTCCTCAAGTGTATGCGGAGTAAGGACTGCGGGCTCAAAATATGTGATATCACCATCGGGTGTTCGAAGCAGGTCCGCGTATGTATCTCTGATTGTCTCACCCTGCAGTGATTCGATACTCCGGTTTTCCGGATAGAGTGCGCCGACATGGTCCATGAGCTGGGATATGGCATTTTCTCCCCGGAAGAGCAGGATCGCGACCCGATGAGCGCGGCCGTTGCTCGGGGTCATATGTTCTATGACGTAGTCCCTGAGCAGTTCACCGCTACCCGGTTTATCCTTGTTGGAGAATTCAACCAAAGACTTGGCATAGGCTTCGACTGTTTCTTTGTCCGGAGTGATAATCTGGGCGGCAATGAGTTCAAGATCCAGCCTTGATAACAGTCTGGATAATATCCCTCCGGTACGGGATTTCGCCAATGTATACGGGGTGGACATCACATAGGATATTTCTTCAGCCATTCTCAGCTTCTTCCTTAATCTCTAATTCTCAATCTGTTGTACAGAAGGGATTTACCACAATTCCGGTCATTCGCACAATAGCCGCGGAGAAAATTGACGAAGATCGTATATTGAAAGGCTGTTCCTGACGAATCCGGGTTTTGATAATTCGGCTCAATAAGCAAATTTCTGTTGCCTTCGAGCCTCGTACATGAGAATTCCGGCAGCGGTCGCGACGTTAAGAGAGTCCAGTTTTCCCCCGGTGGGAATTTTAATAAGACCGTCACAGTTTTCCTTCACCAGCCGATGAATCCCGTCGCCCTCACGGCCCATTACCAGAGCGGTTCGGCCTTTCAGATTTATCCGGGGTGCTTCTTCCCCTGCCATATCAGCACCCCAGATCCAGAAACCCGATTCCTTCAATTCACCCAGGGCACGAGACATATTGGTAACTTCCAGAAGAGGAACCCACTCAACTGCCCCTGCAGAGGAGCGGCTCAGAGTATCTGCATCGACACCCGCGGAACGCCTTTTAGGAACCACCACTGCGGCAGCTCCAAATTGGTCCGCGGCTCGGAGAACAGCACCCAGATTCCGGGGATCCGTAATCCCGTCCAGCAATATTATCAATGCATTATCTTTTAGAGTCGTTATCAGGTCTTCCAGCGTCGTTATGAGGGCTGCAGGTCTTTCCCCGTCGGTTTCCAGAGCGAAACCTCTATGGTCGCCGTCCCGGGTCATTTTCGTGATATCATCGTCACTTGAACGGCGGATGGGTATGCTGTGTTTTTCAGCCAATTCGACAAGGGCCGCGGCACGTCCGCTTTTTCTGGAGACAAAGAGGATCCCGCGCCCTCTTTTGATGGCTTCGGCGGCGCCGTTTGCGCCGGTCAGATATGCTTTCATTCAGAGATGATAACATTTACCGGCCGGGAGGTATTCATGAAAGCCGTCATTCAAAGGGCGAATATAGCATCAGTCAACATCGATGGCAGAGAAGAGAGGTCGATCGGCCGCGGCCTTGTAATATTTCTTGGTGTCGGGCGTGAAGATGGATCCGAGGATGCAAATTGGCTTGTGCATAAAATCGCTTCAATGCGCCTTTTCGAAGATGAATCAGGGCGAACCAATCTTTCCACTGCTGATATCAAAGGCGAAATGCTGGTGGTGAGTCAATTCACCCTTCTGGCAAGTACAAGAAAGGGAAATCGTCCTTCATTGGATTCCGCCGCTCCGCCTGAAACGGCAATTCCACTCTATGAATCGTTCGTATCCCTGATGAAATCAACATTTACCGGAACTGTACAAACCGGGGAATTCGGTGCTCATATGCAGGTGTCTCTTGTAAATGACGGACCTTTTACAATTCTGTTGGACAGCAAAGTAAGAACTTGAATCTCAGTATCGAAATCTACTGATCCAGAATCCGCATTATGAGTCCCTTGTCTGCGTCGGATTCAACGACAATAATCATTTCGTCACCAGAGTCCAGGAATAGATCCTGTCCGGCGCTTTGTCCCATACCGGGGGTGAGAGAATATGGACCCGGAACGACTACCAGTTCAAGATTCTCGCCATTCTTCAGACGACCAATCCTCTCAATCTTCGGAGCAGCTTGCATATCGAGATATCTCCCTGAATCGTCCAGCCTGGGCATAAGCGATCGTCCTGAGGCATTACGGATTTGCATGACTGCCGGCAAAGGCCACAGTGCAGCCTTGAGTCCGAGGTTCCGCCGCCAGGGGCTTACCGCTACGGTAAATGTCGATGACAGAAAACCGTCAGCGTTGAATACAATCCGGTATCGTCCACCGGAAACCAGAGATCCACCGGGAAGATCTGTGCGGTCCCAGATGATTCGAGTTCTGCTGCTGATATCTTCACCGTTCAAAGCATTCTCAGCAGACCAATGCAGATCCAGGGGAAATGACGGAGGGTCTCCAAGGGTCTCGACCAGCACCAGGGCGGCTTCTCCGGCTCCGTAATTTTCATTGAAAGAGCGTAGGCGAAAAGAATGCCAGGTAACCTTGTCGCCAAGACTCCAGCTGAGTCTGTAGGCTCCCGCCGGAAGCGTTATTCTCCGGCTCACCATCGAGGTTCGCCCAGACGATGGACGCAGCATCGGGGAGGCTACTTCATATAGAGCATCATCCCCTTCCCGGAAAACACGGGCTTTAGCACCGGTAAGCCAGTAGTCAGCTGCTCCTTCGGGAAAATTCAGCCGCAAACTGAACATTCCATGGGTATTCCGCCTCAAAACCGCATCCCAGGCCCCTGGTATTATTAAAAGAGCTGATATACAGAATATGATGGTGGCAATTACGAATGCGACAAGAGGCCGGGATTTGAATAATGAGAATATTCTCGGGCTAACGTTCCTGCCGGGTTTGGAGTGGGTCAGACTGTCCGTCCGGTTTTTAGAATCCCGGGGAACAGATGAAACAAAAAGGGACCGGACATCTCCTAAACCGCCAGTTTTCCCGTCTGCAGCGGTTTGCTCAACATGCTGTGACTTCGGCGTAGGGTCTGAAGCCGGTTCCATGGATGCCAGAAGTGCATCAAGACGATTCTGCAGACCCTCAGGAGCTTTTCGGGTTCTCAAGGATCTCCCGAGAAGGCGTACCGCCGCCTGCCCGTTTCGCAGGCGTGAATCGGGTTTCATTCGAAGAGTTTTTCGCAACAGATGCCGTAGATTAAAAGGCAATTTGGGCGGAATGCGATGAGCCATATTCCTCACCGCTTCGGGTAAAGCCTCACGTATCGCCGCGGGGCTCGGGCCGGTAACAAATTTCCGGCCGGTGAGAAGCTCAAACAAACATACACCGAAAGACCACATATCAGATCTTTCGTCAGCCAGTCTTGCATCTTCCAACTGCTCCGGGGCCATGAATGTAGGAGTCCCCAACGCGGTTCCCTCTGAAGTAATGTCATCATCTCCGCCGGGAGTGAATGCAATACCGAAATCACCCAGTTTCACGGTCCCATCGCGACTGAGCAGCACATTGGAGGGTTTAAGATCCCGGTGAACTATGCCCTGAGAATGAATGTGAGCCAGTGCTGTAGCGATCTGAATCCCGAGCCAGGCAGCTTCCCCGGGAGGCAGAGCCCCTTCCCTGGCCAGAAGTTCTGAGAGGGGGCGCCCATCTACAAATTCCATTACCAGATAGAAGGCACTGCCCTCTTTGAAATGATCGTATACACCGACAACATTTTCATGCCGAAGATTCATCATCAGGGTTGCTTCCCGGCGGAATCGTTCACGATGTGCCGGGTCGCCTTTCAGCATGAGTTTTTTCAGAACCACCGGTGTACCGAGGGAAGGATGTTCAGCCTTGTAAAGGATGCTCATCCCCCCTCGGCCGAGGCGGTCAGTGATCTTGTATTTACCTACAGATTCCGGCAGTTTCGGCATCAAAAACAGTATATGCCAGGTACCACCGGAATAACCATTCCGGCAGCCTTCGTACTATACAACGCCCTGGTCTATCATCGCTCCGGCGATCTTCCGGAAACCAGCCACATTGGCGCCGATGACATAGTCGCCTTCAACTCCCAGGTCTGCGGACGCTTTCACGCAGTCCTCATGAATGTTGTTCATGATTCCGTGGAGTCGAGTATCAACCTCCTCCCGGGTCCATGACAGACGCAAGCTGTTCTGGCTCATTTCGAGTCCGGAGACCGCTACACCGCCGGCGTTAGCTGCTTTGCCGGGCCCAAAAAGAACTTTGGCACCCTGAAGGACAGCAACTGCGTCAGGCTCGGTAGGCATGTTGGCGCCTTCGGAGACACAAGCACATCCATTCTTCACCAGAGCTTCTGCTTCGGCCTTGTTAATCTCATTTTGAGTAGCGCAGGGCAGAGCCACTTCCGCAGCGGTGAGTCCCCAGGGCCTCTTTCCTTCGTGGTAGCTGGCGCCGAATTCTTCAGCATATTCACTGATACGTCCCCGGCGCTGGTTCTTGAGCTCCATTATCCAATTCAGTTTTTCCCTGGTAATTCCGTCAGGATCAATAATGGAACCTGAGGAATCGGAAAAAGAAACCGGAAGTCCTCCGAGATCCAATACCTTCTCCGCGGCAAATTGGGCTACATTGCCGGAACCGGAAATGAGAACCTTTTTTCCTTCGAACGCCTCTTTCCTTGTGGAAAGCATGGCCTGAGCGAAATAAACTGCACCGTAGCCGGTTGCTTCAGGACGAATAAGACTGCCGCCCCAGTTCAGACCCTTCCCGGTCAACACACCTTCGAATGCATTACGCAGTTTTTTATAACGGCCGAACATATAGCCGATTTCCCGGCCCCCGACACCGATGTCACCGGCAGGAATGTCAGTATTCGGTCCAATATGACGATGCAGTTCATCCATGAAAGCCTGGCAGAAGCGCATAACTTCGCCGTCACTCTTACCTTTGGGGTCGAAGTCACTGCCGCCTTTACCGCCGCCCAGAGGCAGGCCGGTCAGGCTGTTTTTGAAAACCTGTTCAAAACCCAGGAATTTGAGAATGCCCAGAGTAACTGAGGGGTGAAAGCGCAGACCGCCTTTGTAGGGACCCAGAGCACTGTTGTACTCCACGCGGTAGCCACTATTTACATGAATGTCACCCTGATCGTCCGTCCATGGGACGCGGAAAAGAATCGTGCGTTCCGGTTCCACCAGGCGTTCAAGAATCCGGTGTTTCTTGTATCGGGGTTCCCGCTCCATCAGGGGGCCGAGAGATTCGAGCACTTCCAGTGCAGCCTGCAAAAATTCGTGTTCCCAGGGATATTTCCCTGCCAGTTTTTCATACACGTCATTTACGTATCCGCGCATATAATTACCTCCGCGATTCCGGCATTCCCGGTGGAATCAAATTAGACCACCAAAAACCCTCCGTCAACGTGTTTTCATCATATTTTATCAATATTTTTGATATTTTTATCACTTAACAACCCAAGCAAGACCATTTTTACCATCCATCACGATATCCATGGGCTCGTTGAATTTCGCCAATCTCACCGTTCCGCTCCCGGCACTGGCATTTCGCAGAGTATCCCAGTCCACGAAACCGCCCGCTGATGACAAGGGAATATGGGCATAGCCGACCCCGAGAGCCACGAGATTATGAAAGAAATGGGATCCTTGAGACGGTTCGGGATCCCCCGGCCCCCGGGCTATTTCAATGATGAGTTTTGCCTGTCTCACCTGAGCCCAGGAAACCGGAATTCCAAGAAATCGGTCACGGCTCCCCCATCGACCCGGGCCGATAAGGACGGTATTGCGATCTTCTTCCGCCAGTTTGTCCATTAACGCCGCAACATCATCCTTTAGCTTTTCTGTTTCCCCGGGGTCATAGAGCTCGGGGTCAATCCAAACGACATCGCGTATACCTCCAATGACACCGTGGCCGAGTGCCGTCTCAGATCGCAGCAGAAGTTTGCCATTCGCCGGCCTGTCGGGGACCGAGGCCATCGGCCCCACCTGAGAGATAAGCGGCCTCACCTGAAGCAGAGAAAAAACCGCTCCGTTCGGATAATCACCGTCCCAGTCCATTGCGAACTCCAATTCAACGGGGATTCCCATGGCACTTCTGGATATGCGCAACAATTGATCGACCAATGGAGCCAGAGGCAGCCATTCATACTCAAGTATGTCTCTGTAATCGACAACTCTCGGCCCCGGGGTATCGATTCCATCTACCAGCCGATGTCCGACTGAATCCCAGGTGGATGCCATATGCATGAGGGTATTAAGTTTCTCGGCCTCCCGAATTGTGAGGCGATCCAGGGTACTGCTCTCACCGGAGATCAATTCAAAACCGCCGGATTCGGTCTTCAAAGCCCAGAAGTGTGTCTGTCCTTCACGCCAGCGGTCCTCTTCAGTACCCCAGGGTACAGCAGGATATCGGGGACTGAAGAGAAAGCCCCGGTCTCCCCCTACCACCGAGCGTCCCAAGCCCACGGCGATCCTTGCGGCGCCGTCTTCCCGGTCCATAGGACCGACGGGATAGTAATTGAGAGACTGTGCTGTACCGGAAAATCTTGGAAACCAGTAATTTCCATGGAGCGATCCGGCAATATGCTGGATTACCACTGCCATCTTTTCTTCTTCCATTCCGACGCCCAGTGCATTTCGATAGGCGGTCGCTTCTCTCGAAAAAGTGCTGGCCCATACCAGCTTGACAGCGTCGGAGAGCAGCCTCATCCGTTCACCTTCATCGGGAATCTCAGGCAGCATATAGGTATCATAAACTCCCGCAAACGGTATTGATTGGGAATCTTCAAGGAGTGCGGAGGAACGGATCGCCAATGGTCCGGGGACCGATACAGAAAAAGATTTCAATACATCAGACAGTCCTTCGGGAAGCTCGGCGGCAAGAAAAGCCCGGCATTGATCTGCATCATTCATCGTCGCGGTGAGGGGCAGATTGCCGCGATCCAGAAATTTGTCGTACTCACCGGTCGCGATAATAAGAGTCCGGGGAATCTCTACTGTAAGAGGAGCGAAACGGTCTTCCCAGGGTGAGGTATTCAGCAAGGCGTTAAAAAAAGCCAGTCCCCGGCCTTTTCCTCCAAGAGAACCGCTGCCGTATCGGGCCACCGAGCCTGGAGCACCTGGGTCGTCGAATCGGAAATCGACCAGGCGTCCTCTGTGACGTTTTCCCCTGACTTCCCGGAAGGAACGCACCAGAAAATCTCTGTGGTCTTCAGGAGCCGTGAAATCCTCGGAACGAACAGGTCTTATTCGCCGGGCCATCTGGTATTCACCATGGGCGGTCATCCAGCGGGAATAATCATTTCGTTCTGCATGAAAAATGATAATTTCCGCCGGAAGGGTTTCGACAGCCAGTTCAAACTCTCTTAAAGTGCGTACACGCCCGGCTTCCGTACCATCCGGGTTCCGAAACACGAAATCTCCGAAACCCAGCTCCTCCAGAATGAATCGGCGGATCCCTTTATGAAGATCACCGGTGAGCTTTCCCTGAAATCTTGCTCCATATTTTTTGGCCTCTATGGCTGTCGAATCATCTGACGACTGAAATAAAACCGGAACACTGACATTATTCTCCCTGAAATGTTCGATCAGCGAAAACCCTGCTCGTTCGTCGATCTGTCCATCCCGGTGAAAGGCCACATCTGTAACAATGCCGATCAATGCTTCACGATAACGATCTCCTAATGTAACGGCTTCCGTCCAATTCCGGGCAAGAAGTACCTTTGGGCGGGTTCTCATTCGCCAGTACTTGTCACTGTCGTTCATTTCCTCGGCGATGAGCCTCTGGGTTTGAGTCATAATTTCTCCATAAACCAGAGGAAGATAGGACGAATAGAATGGAATGGAATCTTCCACAACAAGGAGTACACCGACTCTGCCGTCTTCGGTATCATCCGGGGCGTTGCGGAAATCTTCGACATATTTGATCATTGCAAGAAACAGGCGCGAATCACCGGTCCACAGGAATCGGGCATCGATAGCATCTTCGGCATCAGATGATAATCCTTCCAATGCAGCAAGGTCACTCCGGGATGAGAGAAGCATCAGTACAGCCAGATCTTTCTGAAGAGTTTTCGCCTTTTTTGCCAACTCCCCGGAAGTAAGCTTACCAACCCTTACTCCGATAATAACCAGGTCGAAGGGTTGTTTCCCGAGAAGTTCCAGAGCTTCATCGCCGTCTGAAACCGTTACCAGTCTGGGGACTGTGGTGAGATTGAGTTGATGGTATTCTCCGACAATCTGATCTGAGAGTTTCGCATCATGCTCCAGTATCCAGGCATCATAATGAGGCAATACCAGCATCACCCTGCGTATGCGCCAGCGCATCAATTCATGAAACGCATCCTCACCGAATTTCAGTTTGTCAAAGGCGGCTCTGAGATCGTTGGTTTCCATAGCAGGTATAAGTATTACAGATTACCAGTCAGACCGCATACAGGTTTATTGTAACTTCGGGTCGATCAAAATTATCGTTCCGGTGTCCGGTTTTTCAGTCCGGGAGCCTCATTACCACCCGGATCAGCCGATCCGCCCACCGCCATGGCAGGAGAGAGGGCAGTTTCCTGGCATACCAGGGTTCCCTGGAGATTGTGACAAGTACCGGTGGACGCCGTCGGCTGATCAACCCGACTACCCGACGGCCGAACTCGTCACAGTCATAGGCGCCTTTAAGACCCTTGGCTGAAAGTACCGCCTTGCGTTGATGAGCACCGGTAAAGAAAGAATCCGGTTCAGGCGGGCCGGCCTCACCCTTTTCCCAGATATCAGAGCGAACCGCGCCGGGGCGGATTATCATCACGTTGATGCCTTTGCCGGCCAGTTCACGTCGCCAGGCATGGGAAAACGCTTCCAGAGCCGCCTTCGACGCCGTATAGGCTCCTGATAGAGGCGGGTTGATGGCATTTACCATGGAACTGATATTAACGATAAGAGAGCGATTAGGGGCCGCCGTTCCAGGTTTCTCCAATAGAGGCAGAAAGGCTCGTGTGAGATTGACGGGGGCAAGAACATTGACATCAAACTGGGAATGTAAAGAATCGCTGTCTACCTCGCTCAAAGCGCCCTGAACAGAGATGCCGGCGTTGTTAATCAGAGAACGCAGTCCGCCGGGTCCGAGATCGGCAAGGAGCTCTCCTGCAAGACGGTTAACGGAATCGAAGTTTGTAACATCAAGGACAACAGGTTTGAATCGGCTTCCCAGTTCGGAGCTGAGGCTGTGACCGTCGGACTCCCGGCGTACACTGCCGAGAACCTGAAAACCGGATTCAGCCGCCGCTATGGCGAGAGCCCGTCCAATGCCTGAGGACACTCCGGTAATGAATACGATATCTGAAATCTTATTCCGATTCACCAGGCATCAACTCCTAAAAAAAGACCGCCTGTCGGCGGCCTGGATGAAAGATATCATACCTTGCTTTCCCTGCACTCCCCCGGGAATGAACGAGTTCACTGTTCGCAAGTTCGCTTTGCGAACCCGCTGTATTCCTCTCGGTTCGTTTGGGAATCGAATTAGAGATCTTTGAGTTGTACAGGGGTAGGCTCATCGGCCTCTCCATGACTTGCCGCAAACTGTTTGAGCAGGTCTTTTTCCTTCCCGGAAATCCTGGAAGGTATTGCCACTTTGAGCTTGACATACAGATCTCCCCGGCGTCCCCCACCGTTGAGTACCGGAACCCCTTCACCCCGGATTCTCAGCATTTTTGAATCCTGAGTTCCGGAAGGCACTTTTAGTTTGATCCGCTTATTATCCAGACTTATTACCCAGATATCAGCGCCGAGGGCTGCCTGTGTCATGGAAATCGGAAGCACACAGTACAGATCGTAATCATGGCGCTCGAAATGCTTGTGGGGCCTGACATGGATATAGACATACAGGTCTCCAGGGGGAGCACCTTTGGGTCCGTGACTTCCCTGACTTTCCAGGCGGATTCGCCTGTCAGGATCCATTCCCGGCGGAATTGTAACCTTGATCTTCTGATGTGATCTGACGGTTCCACTGCCGCGGCAGCTGGAACATGGATTATCAATAACTGTTCCTTCCCCGCCGCAAGATGTACAGGCTGTGGCAATAGAGAAAAATCCGGAGTTTCTCCGGACCTGTCCTGAACCACCGCACTGAGAACAGGTTCGCACCCCTTCCCCGCCTGCACCATGGCAGTCGTCACAGGCTTTCAGACGATCATATTCAATTTCGACTTCTTTGCCGAAGACAGCCTCTTCGAAATCAACACGAAGATCATGGCGAAGGTCGCTGCCCCGGGGACGTCCCCCGGAACGCCGGCCTCCGCGACCACCGCCTCCGCCACCGCCGAAGAAAGAATCGAAGATTCCGGAAAAATCCCCGAAAATATCCTCAAATCCGCTGAAAGCGTTGGCGTTAAATGTAGGTCCGCCCATATTTTCAACACCGGCGAATCCAAACTGGTCGTAAGCCTGCCGCTTCTTTTCGTCGGAAAGTACTTCGTAGGCCTCTGTCGATTCTTTAAACTTCGCCTCTGCCTCGGGGTTATCCTGATTACGATCAGGATGGTACTTTACCGCGAGTTTGCGATAAGCCTTTTTGACATCGTCAGCCCCGGCGCCTTTCTCGACGCCCAGAACCTCGTAGTAATCCCGTTTCGACACGCCTCTTTACTTATCCTCGTCAACGACTTCGTAGTCGGCGTCTTCGACATCGTCTGTTTGAGGACCGCCTGAGGACCCTTCTTCTGAAGCAGCTCCCGGATCAAACCAGGGGACGGCAGGCTGTCCCTAAAACGGCTTTCGAAAAAGAGCAGTTCAATTTCATCTACAAACGGGGCCAGGTG
>RCND010001886.1_pt1 | contig 11742 bp, 10 predicted proteins | sample 2041351 | NCBI WGS metagenome assembly RCND01 (sample SAMN09708230, study PRJNA481090) | Marine sediment metagenome, whole genome shotgun sequencing project. | biome: marine sediment; feature: ocean; material: sediment; isolation source: Sewage treatment plant 12B marine sediment (STP12B) ...
CGAGCTGCAGTATTAACAGGAAGACACCCGGTGAGGAACGGAATGTATGTTCCCGGCTTCCCTGTTGAACATGGAGGTTTGGCAGCAGAAGAAGTTACCATTGCTGAAGTTTTATCAGAGGCTGGGTATAAAACTGCTTTTTATGGAAAGAGCATCTTGGGGATATAGAAGAATCATATATGAGTAACCAAGGTTTTGATGAAGCTTTTTTCACTCCATATAACCAAGTGCTTAGTCTTTGGAATCCAATGGGAGAAGGAGCTAACGCAATTATGGGTTTACAGGAAGCTCAGCTAGTTAAAAACCCTTATCAACTGGATAATAATTTTTCTCCTAAAGGTTGGGTGATGTTTCTTGATGGTAAAAAAGGAGAACAAGTATCAGAGTGGAAACTACCTGGTCACGACAATTACTTATCCATGGACGGAGAAAGTGAGAAAAGGATAATGTCTTTTATTCAGAAAAACGCTGAAGGAGATGACCCTTTCTTTATCAGTTATTGGCCTCAAATGACATCTTTTATGGCATCTCCACAAAAAACAACTCTAGGGAGAGGACTGCTTGGTGAAGGTTTTACAAAGGTTGATGCGTTTATTGGGGAGGTAATGGAAGAATTAAAGCGTTTAGGTATTGCAGAAAACACATTGTTGGTTGCTATGGCTGATAATGGACCTATGGTTCATGACCCACCTCCAGGACTTGGAATGACTGAAACTATGTTCACTGGTGGTAAAGGAGATTATACAGAAGGAGGCGTTAGAGTACCCGCTTTTGCTTGGTGGCCTGGAACTATTAAACCTAATCAATTGGTAGGCGACATTATACACGTAACAGACCTTTTTTCCACTTTCTCTAGAATTGGGGGCGCCGAAAAGCACATTCCTAGGGATCGCGTTATTGATGGGGTTGACCAAACATCACTATTGTTGAATGGCGATACCTTCAGTAGAAGAGACTATGTATATATCTACAATGGAACACGGTTATCAGCAACAGTTAAGGCCCAGTACAAACTAAAATGGGTAGGTGTTTTGCCGGGGATGCCAGCCAACACATATTACGATTTGCAAAATGATATCCGTGAAAAGAACCCTTTATTCTTGCCTTTATCTCATTTTGGAGCGTCTTTCACCCTAATGAAGGAACGACATGAGGAACTAAAGGAAAAGTATCCAGATAAGCCACAGGCTCATGGTCCAGCATTTACCGGTATTTCTAATGCCCGACCTGAAACCAAACAGCTCAAAGAAAGCTATGAAAAACAATAATTAATTACTTTCATTAAATAAAAATTATTTAACTAGTATTTGACTTAATTGTTTATCCCTTATTAACAATTTAGCAATATATTTTCGTTGCTAATAGAACCAAAAAGTCCTGTTAATGTTTATATTAACAGGACTTTTTTGTGCTCAAAACGGGAGTCGAGCCCGAACCTAGTGAGGCATCGAATTTGCTATCTCATCTGAACTAAAAATCATACAAATTAAGAATACGAAACTGCATAATCAAATTGGCATTACTTTTAAAGTCTGTGCACACACCTGAAGTTTAATGATATGGTGTGATAGTTTAGTCCGGCCAATTATCGTAGTTTATTGATAGACATGTATATGCCAGCATTAAATGATATGCTTCAATGAGATGAAAGTATTTTATTGGGGATATCTATTGAAAAGAATCTGCGTCCAAGAATTTGCTTATTTTTGCAAATTAATTTGTTGTCAGTTCTTGAAAATTTAAACTATGAAAAAAATAAAAATAATACTAGTTGCTCTGCTTATTTCAGCTACTAGTTTTTCACAAAAATTAACTGATCTATACAAAACGGTTAATTCTTCAGTCGTAGTAATCACGACCATAAATTATTCTCCGGAAAATGTTGGAGGAGAAGTAAAAATGATTACCAATGCTTCAATGGGTTCTGGCGTTCTTATTTCTGAAGATGGTTTGATCTGGACCGCAGCTCATGTCGTTCAGGCAGCGGAGTTGGTTGAGGTTGAGTTTATCGATGGTGATAAGTATGAAGCCGAAGTAATCTCTAGTAATCCTGAAGCTGATGTGGCATTAATTAAAATTTCCAGGAAATTTGAATTGAAACAAAAGCACGTTGCCAAGATAGGAGATTCAGACAAAGTAGAAATTGGTGAAGATGTGTTTGTTTTAGGAGCACCTCGTGGGTTCAAACAATCATTGTCAAGAGGTATATTAAGTGGTCGCTATGAACCGGAACATTTGAGTAACGATTTCATAAAAATTCAATTTCTTCAAACAGATGCAGCAGTAAATCCCGGAAATTCGGGCGGGCCTATGTTTAACATGAAAGGAGAAATCATTGGAGTAGCAAGTAGAATAGTTACTGAGTCTGGTGGCTTTGAAGGTATCGGGTTTGCTATGTCATCAAACGTTGCGAAAAAATTATTAATGGAAGAGCCAACTATTTGGGGTGGCATAAATTCTATCCTAATTAGTGATGATTTAGCGGCAGCTTTAAATGTACCACAGCAGTCAGGTTTGCTTATCATTTCTGTATCGTCTAAAGGTCCAGGAAGTTTAATAGGACTGAAAGGTGGATATATTCCTGCCAATATTAATGGCACTGAAATTTTAATTGGAGGCGATGTTATTCTCGAAATAGGTGGTGTGAAAATTACTGATAATAACTCCTTATTTGAAATTAGGGAGCAGATAAACAAAACAAAATTAGGGAAGTCAATCTCTATAACTATATTGCGCCAAGGAAAAATTGGTACAGTAGGATTATTAAAGAACAACTAAAAACAATTCATTATTTAAAACAGTGAATAATAATCTTTTGGCCTAATTGGGTCAATAAGTTTCCTACTTTTGCCATATTGATTGTTTTGATCTATTTTTGTGGGATTGAGGGCCCTAAACCATCATCTAATTATAATAAAACCTACTATTATGAAACTAACATACTTCTTATTAATATTATCACTTGTCTTTGCCCTTCCAAACCTTAATGCTCAGGAGTATACTAAGGCAGAGCGAAAAGTTCAAATATTTACACCAGATGAAAAGGACAACCTTCAAATGTGGTTCCATAGAGAAATATATAAAATGGAGTTCACCGAAGAGGAATTGGATGAATATTATGCTGTAATCTTCTATTATGTATCAAAAATCTCACGCCTGGATGATTTGGACAAAGGCTATACTGAAGAAGAATTTAAAGTAGAATTGAATAAATATCTAAAGAAGCAAGAAACTGATCTTAAAGAAATGTTGACCGAGAAGCGTTATAATATACATACGGAAATTTATAATGTATTTCTAAAATCTGCCTATAAACGATGGGGTATTAATAATTAATATTATAACTATGAAAACTAATATAACTATGAAAACTAACTTTTTTACCTGTCTATTCTTTCTTCTTCCTTTACTTGTTTTTTCGCAAACTATTGTTTCGTATGATAAAGCAAAGGATATAGATTTCTCAAAATACAAAACCTACCAAATTTCTAGTCTAGATGTAAAAACCATCCCAGAATTTGAACCTAAAGTATCAGGTTTGAATTTAATTCTTGAGGAAATAGCGAAGCAGATGGAATCAAGAGGCTTTATTAAAGTCGTTCAGAATCCAGACTTGATTGTTAATTTGGGAGTTTCTATAGTTTCAAAAGATCAAACTAAAGAAACCAATATTCAAGATGCTCCACTCTATATGGGGCAACGGGACTACCAATGGGAGTCAAAAGAAGTTGTGATAGGATCCTATAATGAAGGAACCGTAACATTGGATTTGGTAGACACCCAAAAGGAAAAACTGATCTGGCAGGTGGTTGGGGCCAGTGTACTTTCAGAAAAAAGAGATGTAAACAGAAAGAAAATTATTAAGGGAGTGAAAAAAATGTACAAAAATTTTCCTGTAAAGCCAAAAGCTTATTAATCAAAACAAATAAAACAAGTAAAACAAATATAACAAGATGAGAAAAATTATTAGTTCAATTTTAGTAGTATTCCTAGCTTTTAGTTTGCAAAGCTGCAGCGGTGTAAAGGTTCTAAGTGCATGGAAGGGAGATAAGGAGGCCGTAGCGTCCTTTAAAGAAAAAAACATCTTAGTAATTGCCAGAACGGCCGACAATAGTTCGCGTTTACCATTCGAAATTGAAATCGCAAATGCTATGCGCGCTCAAGGTTTTAAGGTCACAGAGAGTTTTAAAAAATTCCCGAAACTGCATCCTGAATTAGAAATGACGGAAGAAAGAAGAAAACTTATTCAAGATATAATAGGATATGAAGGATACACCGGTATTGTGATTACGACGTTAAAAGATAAGTCACAGGTAACTTCAACATCCAGTAGCGGAATGTATATGGGCGGAGGTTATGGTAGTTACTATCCAGGATATTATGGAGGATTCAATAGTTATTATTCGTCTCCATATGCTTATGGTAGTTATTATAGCGGATTTGGTGGATACGTTCCCTTATCAACATCAACCTACACCACAACAACATATGTTTTGGAAACTGTGGCTTATAATCTTGATAAAGGTAAAGAAGACCAATTAATAGCAGTCGTTACTACGGAGGTAAGTGATCCAAAAGATGCTTATAAAACAGCTGCAATCTATACAGCTAAAATTATGGAGGCGTTAGCAGATAAGTAGACTGAAAGATAAAGTTTCTATATTACATCATATTTGAATCATACTATTGGTTCAGTTGTTTTGGCCGTTATGCATAGAATGTATAACGGCCAAAAATTTTTAACATTTTCTAGTTATTTTCTTTAGTTTTGATGCAATCAAAATATATATGATCAAATTTGGAAAAGCAGTAACATTCTTTATTATTATAGCCGTGCTATTTTCCTGTAAAGATGGAATATACGTTGATGCAAAAGCTAATCATGAGCGCTATGGAGTTAATGGATATGTAGGCGCAAGTACTTGTATTGAATGCCATAAAGAAGAATATGCTAGTTGGGAAGGATCTCATCACGAATTAGCCATGCAGATTGCAAATGATAGCACTGTTCTTGGAGATTTTAATAACGTTGAGGCGAATATTGATGGTGTAAACTACTTTTTTTATAAAGAAAGCAATCAGTTTTTTATACGAGTAAAAGAAATTGACGCCACCGAAAAAGAATATAAAATAGGTTACACTTTTGGGGTTGTTCCATTGCAACAATATTTGGTCGACTTTGACAAAGGAAGAAAACAAGTTTTAAGGGTTACTTGGGACGTGTTAAAGAACGAATGGTATCATCAATATAAAGGAGATCAGATTAAACCGGATGATTGGTTACACTGGACGCAGGGCGCTCAAAATTGGAACACTATGTGTGCCGAATGTCACTCCACCAATTTAGAAAAGAACTATGATCTTGATACAGATTCTTTTCAGACGACTTATGCTGAAATTAATGTTGCTTGTGAAAGCTGCCATGGTCCTGCCAAAAACCATAACGAATGGGCTGCCAATGATCCTACGGGTGAAAATTTCTATATTCTCAACGGACTTAGTCAAGATGAGCAAATAAATCAGTGCGCATCTTGCCACGCTCGACGTGTTAAACTTACGGCCACCTTGGAGCCAGGGGAGAAGTTCGAAGATCAGTATATGGTTCAAAACCTAACAAATAATTATTATCATGGGGACGGACAGATAAGGGAAGAAGATTTTGTTTTGGGATCTTTTATGCAAAGTAAGATGTACAAGGAAGGTGTGATGTGTAGCAATTGCCATAATCCGCATTCCTTAGAACTTAAATTTGATGGGAATCAGCTGTGTTTACAATGTCATGTACCGGCAGATTACGACACAAAATCTCATCATTTTCATGAAGAGAATACCGAGGCTGGTTTATGTATCAATTGCCATATGACTGGTGAGATTTATATGGGGAATGATTTTCGTAGGGACCATAGTTTTAGGATACCAAGACCGGACCAATCTGATGAATATGGTACGCCCAATGCTTGTAATCAATGCCATGATGATAAAACGAATTCCTGGGCTTCAAATGTTGTCAAAGAATGGTATGGTAGCGAAAGAGCGGCTTATTTTTCAGACGAGTTGTTACTTAGTACACATAATGAATTGAAGCCGGAAGAACGACGTAAGTTGGAGGAATTTGTCGTTGATTATAATAAGCCGGACATTGCTCGAGCCACTGTGATTGAAAACTTGAATTTCACGACGGAAAGTGATTATGAGGTCTTGATGAGAGTATTACGTGATAGTTCGGCCATTGTTAAGTACCAAGCTTTAATGAAGTTTAGACCTTTATCTCCTGAAATTCGAACTTCCATTGCTATTGAACATTTGAAGGACTCTATAAAATTGGTTAGAGTAGGAGCTGCACAGTTGATAGTAGGTGTTGATGAAAACAATTTTAATGCATCGGATAAAATTGACCGAAATAAGTCCTTAGAAGAATTGGAGACCATGTTGTTTTCCAGTGCGGATTTCTCCACGGGAAGGATGCAATTGGGCGACTATTATTTTCAGAAAGGAGATTTTAACAAAGCCATAACTCATTATAAAATGGCCCTTCAAAAGGACCGTTTGCTCACGCCTGTATATTCAAATTTAGCAACCGCATATTCAATACTCAAGGATTATGCGAAGGTTAGTGAAACATTAGATGAATGGATAGAAATTGAGCCTAACGTGGGTAGACCACACTATTTAAGAGGGTTATTGTATTTTGAAACTGAAAAGTTTACCGAAGCTATTTCAGAATTGAAAATCGCAATAAAACTGGATCCGAATGATACAAGATCTATGTATAATATAGCTACCTATTATTATCAAGACAATAAGGATTTACCGCTTGCTGAAAAGTATGCTAAGGATGCTTTGAAAATTGAACCTGAAAATGGGAATTATAAATATCTGTTGGCTTTAATCTATCAAAATACCGGGCGGATAGAACAAGCAGAAAAAATTATGAAGGAATTAAATCCTAGCTAATAGATAGTTGGTTTTATTATTTTTCGGTAGTGTCAGGTGAAGAAATAAGACCGCTGCGCTGAAAGAAAAGAGAAAAAAGACTTAATTACAACTAATGGAATTTAATCAGTAGCTGTTGGATTTAACCATTTGCTATTCTTTACGGTAAATTTACGTTTTTTTATCTGCCGTTTAATGTAGTTACTTCTCATTTGCTTAAGCTCTTTCAATAAGAGTTTATAGCTATGGTCCTCAATATTTTTTTGCTTGCTAAAGATCATTTCATCTATCTCCCCAAGAAGTTTCTCTAATTCTTTGGAACCGCTTTCTCTAACTATATCTTGCAACGAATTATTACCTGATTTTAATCGGTTTAGCCAAGAAGGAATCAAATCCAGAAATAAACCGTAATCATTTTTTGTGATCGCTTTTTTTACTTTGGAAAATGCGTAGGTCTCCGACTTTAAATAGGTGCTGTATTTAATTTTAGCAAACGAAATAACTCTTTTCAAGATTATGAATAAAAGAAAAAGAACCACTAAACCAATTACTAAGTATTGAATAAAGGATTTTGGCTTTAATCCAAATATTAATAGAGGCTTTTCTTCTGCTTCAATTTCTTCAACTTGTTCTTTTTGTAATGACTTCTTTATACTTGCTAACATGGCTAGGTCGGCATTGGGTTTTACCAAAATCACTACTGAATCAATTTGTTTTTTATAGAACTTTTTTGTCCAGGAATTCCAATACATATATTCCACTTTCGGGAGTGTAAATTCTCCTTCTTTTTCAAACAAATAGCTCACGGTTTCAGATCTAGTAGAAGAAACAGCTGTTCTTGTTTTATTTGTTTTAACCTGCGCTCGTTTCGGGTAAATACTAATGCCATTGATACTATCCCATTTGGTCGCTGGAATAAATTCGGACAATGTTCCGGCCGCCGAACGATTTATAGTCCGTTGAATAACATCTCCCACTTTGACATCAGATGTCGAAGTAGACCACTTTTCATTGACATTAAAACTAGTCGCTACAAGCCAATTGTTAGGGTCATATCCATAGGGGATACTTTTTACTTCTAGTGTCTTTGGTTTTGTCTTAATGGTACGCTTAAGACCTTTATAACCACCGGGTTTTGGTGATTCTACATTAATTGATAAACTTGGGATTGTTATTGTTCCACCTTTGGTCGGAAAAACGTTATAATAAAATTCTACGCCAGCATGTCTTTTTCCGTTAAAGTCTTTTGAATTACTCAATGAACGAAAAAACACCGTTAATGCACCATCTATTTGTATGTTGCCGATATCAATACCTGAAGTAAACCAAGTAGAACTATACACGGATACCGTTAATTTAACTGGTTGCCCTATGTATGCCTCTTTAGTATTTAAGCTAACATAACTAATTAGGTTTTGGCCAAACAACGAAGCGGTCATCAGCCAAAAAAAGATTAATATTCCGAGTTTTTTTACCATTTATTAGTTGGTTTTTTAACTTCTACTAGTTTCTTTTTTACTTGATAACGGAATTTTTTTGTTAAAAATAGAGCAGGGTCATCGTCTACTTTTCGCATTAATATGTTTTTAGGCAATTCTCCTGATCCAGATTTAAAATCGTCAGGTAATTCGTCCATTTCTTTTCCTTTTCGTTGTTCTGTATCTACAGTCTCTTCCTTTCTTTCCTTTTCCATTTCTTTCTTTGTAGCTTCTTGTCCGCCACCACTTAAATCTTCAGGAGAATCATTTTGTTCGTTCTTCGCATTTTGTATCTCCTCATTTAGAGCAGCATCTTCTGGTTTTAAAGCATCCAGTTGTTCAATGGCCAAAGTGATTTGTTTTAGATTGGAATTGGCATTTTCATTGGAGGGGTCTTTTTCTAATATTTTTTCGAATATGGCCTGTGACTCATCTAACTGCCCTAGTTTAGCATAAGTCAGTCCTAAATTATACAGTCCGCTTACTGTTGTATCTTGTGCAAATGCTGTTTGCGCACTCAAAAAGTCACCTGCTTTAAAATAAGCTACTCCTTTACGCATTGGATCATTAAACTTAGTGGCAGCCCCAAGGTAGTTTTTCGCATCAAATTCTTTTTGGGCCTGATATTCTTGCGTATACCATAAATCACTAAATTTAAAATCAGAAGAACTTGCCTTGTCTTGGTCAGAGCAGGAACCTAAAACAAAAGCGATAACTACAAGATTTAACGACCATCCTTTTCTGAAGCTAAAAAGAAACAGAAAGGCCAGAGGAAACAGTAACCAATATCCATTGTCTTTCCAATTTTCTTCTTCCGCATCTTGCTTGTCTTCAAAAACCAATTCATCACTAATTACTTTTGCTAGATCCTTTACGTCACTATCATCCAGAGTCATCTCTAGAAAATCTACATTCTCCAAGGAGGCTAAACTATTCAGCTTTTCAAGATTGAGTGCAGAATCCTCTTTAAAGGACGGTACAACAGCTCCACTTTGTGTGGCAAACGGATAAATGTAGAGCCTTGCATTGTTTTGTTGTATAAAGGCACTGACTTCTTCGATTGACATATCGGCTAAATCATCGGTAATTAATAGAATCTTTCCTTCAGCCTTGCTGTTATTAAATAGCGTGTCAATTTTATTAAATAAAACACCAAACTCCGTACCCTTTAAAGGCATCATAGACGGTTTTAATCCGTCTAATTGATCTTTAATTATTTTGTAATCTGTTGTGAATGGAATGGCAGTATGGGTGGATCCTGCGAATACTAATAAAGTTGTTTCTGCTCTGGGGTTTGCGACTAACAAATCATGGATTTTAAATTTTGCACGTTCTAATCTCGTTGGGGATATATCTTTAGCCAACATACTTTGAGACAAGTCTAGCGCTATAATAAGTTGGGATTCAATCTTTTTCACAGGTGTTTTAATTTCATCCCAGGAGGGGCCTAGAAAACCGATAAACCCTATCGCAAACATCACTAGTAATGAAAAATGGATAACTCGTGATTTCCATGCTGTCCCTTTCTGAATTACATATGGCTGCAGATGCTTGACAACATGTTTTCTCCAAGTATTTGGACTGCGATATAACAAGATGCCTAGTAAGATAACAACCGACACAGGAATTGCTACCCACATATAATCTGTGCGCAAAAAGTGGAATTCCTCCCAATTGATATGTTTAATTTCTTCTAGCATTACATACGAGCATATCGTTTTATTAATAACAGGAGGTTGTTTATCAAAACCAGAACGAACCCAAAACCTAAAGCAGCTCCCAATGGATAGAAGTAGAGTAGTGTTATTGGTGTATAGGTTTCCTCCTCATACTCTAAAGGCTCAAGTTTATCCAATTCGGCATAAATATTTTCAAGTTCTTTTGAATCGCTAGCCCTAAAGTATTTTCCACCAGTTAAGTCGGCAATTTCAGTTAATGTTCTTTCGTCTAAATCTGAGGAACTGATTCCTGGATCCCCTATACCAACCGTATAAATTACAGTCGAGTCTTTTTTTGCCATGTTTGCAGCGTCCAAAGGAAGAATTTCCGTTCCACTATCAACACCGTCTGTTATTAATAGGATGACTTTACTTTGAATAGTATCCCTTTCAAACATGTCCATACCTTTTACAATGGCTTTACCTATGTTTGTTGATTGGCCGGCCATTCCGACATCAGCTTCGTCAAGCATTGTTCTAACCGTGTTAAGATCTGCGGTAAATGGTGCTTGGATATAGGCATTGCTTGCAAAAAAAATCAAGCCCATTTTATCGCTTTCTCTCCTGCCAATAAAATCTCCCATTATGTTCTTAACCCCATTCCAACGCGTTACTTTTTTACCATCAATAAGCCAATCGTTGTTTGCCATACTAAATGACAAATCGGCTAATATTAGAAAGTTGCGAGATGTTTTTATTTTTTTTTCAGGTTTACCAACAAGCTCTGGAGAAGCTATTGCCAGTAATAACAATAACCATATAATATACATAGATATCGAGGCAAACCAGCTTCTTTTTTTAACTTGAGATGCCTTTTTTGGCTTTTGCTTTGATACTTTCGCAGTTGTATCAAAATAAGGGTGAATTAAGGCTGCACTTCGATTTTTAATAGCAGGTAACAACCAATACACTAGAAATGGTAGTGCTGCCAAAAAAGCCACATAAGGATATCCAAATTGAAAGTTTTCAGGCATGTTTCTCTATCCAGTTTATACTCATTTCTGCAAATTCATTCAGATTAAAGCTATCGTTCTTTTCAAATTCATCTTTATAAATAGCACAAACAATAATATCGTGATGCTTACTAAAAGTTGATTGCTTTTTTGTTTTATCCAAAAACTGAAGCCACTTTTCACCTTCTAAGGCAGCCACTGTTTTTCTGTCATAGGACTGTAGTGCAGTTTGTTTCAATTCAAACATAATTTGTGAGATTAAAAAGCTCGTGGAACTTTTATTGTCCAGTGACAATTCTTGTATTTTTGACACAGCAACTCGACGATATGCGTTCTTTTTATAATGCAGATAATACTTATAGATCATTACAAACAAGGCAGAAAGCAAAAGGATAAATAATATTTTCCATCCAATTGTATCCATGGTGAATTGTACCGGATCTGCATCGATAATAGGATTTAATCGTATCTCTTCGTTTTGTAGCACTTACCCTAGATTACTGGTTATAATTACTAAACACCTCTATTAGCTGCTCTTCCACAGGATCTGTAGTATTTATTTTAAAAATGTTGATCTTATATTTTTCTAGTTCCGACTTAAAATTCTTGTAATCACTCTCAAACGAAGTTTCTAATTCCTCTTTTAGTTTTCGATCCTTA
>RCND010001888.1_pt1 | contig 11721 bp, 13 predicted proteins | sample 2041351 | NCBI WGS metagenome assembly RCND01 (sample SAMN09708230, study PRJNA481090) | Marine sediment metagenome, whole genome shotgun sequencing project. | biome: marine sediment; feature: ocean; material: sediment; isolation source: Sewage treatment plant 12B marine sediment (STP12B) ...
CGGATTTGCTCTGCCAGACGCTCGCATTGCGGCCGCCTACACGGCAAACACTATGCTGCGCGAAAAGGCGGGCGGCCGATCTGTCTCTGAAACCTGTCCCACCTGTCGCGCATCTTTGCCACCTCACCGCCTGTATGCTCACCACGGTGCGGCCGCAGGGCTCTAAATACCGTGGAGAGTGCATCATTATGGCAAGGGCATCGAATGCTTGTCGACTCTGGAGTAGATGCGATCGAGCCCGATGCAATCTTGGGCGCGCCTGCACTCGGAGCCGGTTAGACTGCAGGCAGCATCAGTTAACATCAGATGAAAATCAAAACCCTGCCGACTTTTACATCAGCAGGGTTAAGACCGCTATATATTACAAACTTATACGCGCCGCCACGGCACCGTTCGGCTTGTCATCAATGACTGGTGCTGCAGGTGTCAGGCAGTCGCCATCATGCCTTTTTCCTTGGCAAGCTCGCGCATTCGCTTTTGCAGCTTCTCAAAAGCCCGCACTTCGATCTGACGGATTCGCTCGCGGCTCACTTTGTACTGACCGCTCAAATCTTCCAGCGTCACCGCTTTTTCGGACAGACGCCGCTGAGTCAGAATGTCCTTTTCACGGTCATTCAACACATCAAGGGCCTGTGCCAGCAACTCGCGCCGTGTCTCAAGTTCGTCACGCGCCTCGTAATCGCCAGCCTGATCTGCGTCTTCGTCCTCAAGCCAGTCCTGCCATTGCATGGTCCCTTCGCCTTCAGAACCGACAGTCGCATTCAGTGATGCGTCGCCGCCGGACAGCCGGCGGTTCATGCTGATCACTTCGGCTTCTGTCACGCTGAGATCAGTAGCAATGCGTTTGACGTTTTCCGGCCGCATGTCTCCCTCTTCCAGCGCGCCAATCTTGGATTTAGCTTTGCGCAGGTTAAAGAACAGCTTTTTCTGGGCGGAGGTTGTGCCAAGCTTTACCAAAGACCAACTGCGCAGGATGTATTCCTGAATGCTGGCCCGGATCCACCACATTGCATAGGTCGCCAGGCGGAAACCCTTTTCAGGGTCAAACCGCTTGACAGCCTGCATCAGGCCAACATTGGCCTCCGAAATCACCTCCGCCTGCGGTAAACCGTAGCCGCGATACCCCATTGCGATCTTGGCTGCGAGACGCAGATGCGAGGTCACCATCCGGTGTGCGGATTTTGTGTCCTGTTCTTCGACCCAGCGTTTGGCCAGCATGTATTCTTCTTCCGGCTCGAGCAGCGGAAACTTGCGGATTTCTTGCATATAGCGGTTCAAACCGCCTTCTGGCGTCGGTGCGGGAAGGTTTGCGTAATTTGCCATTTCTCTGTCCCCTTTTCAATGTTTAAAGGCTTAACATAGCATATGGGTGGTGCCTGCGCCCCTTTCAAGGGGTATATATGCCACCTGCATCGTCATCATGGCAGGTTTTCGTCGGATAATGAGTCACTTGCCTGTGCTGTAACGTATTTGTGCAGTCCTGCAAACGTGTCGGAGTGAGGGAAATGTCCATCAACGACGCCTCATAATCAGATCGAAACTGTAAAACCCCCACAAACTCTGGAAAATGTGTCGTTGGTGTCAGCCACCGGATCGTGTACCGCGAAATCATATCGCAATCAGGATAATATCTGTTTACCAAATAACTTATTGGGTACTAGTTCTGCGCGGAAGACCGCTGAGATTGAATCGGGTTGGCATCACAACAACCGCAGTACGCTCAAGGTTGCTTGACCCTAACAGGCGCTGGGCTTACACATTGGCCAAGCACGGTGCCTCACAGCACCTCCCACTGGATCAAGGCTGCACACGATGTTTTCTAAGAGCAAAATCAATGAGCCCGGCCCCAAGGCCGATGCTGCAAAACCAGCAGCGCCCGAAGCACCGGCAAGCGCGTCCCGGCAGGACGAATACAAACCGTCAGCGCCAAAGGTCAAACCGCCTGCGTCAATTCTGTCGGCGGATCTGCATGTGACTGGCAATATGAAGACCACCGGTGACATTCAGGTTGAAGGCACGGTGGAAGGTGACATTCGCGCGCATCTGCTGACAATCGGTGAATCCGCGACGATCAAAGGCGAAGTGATTGCGGACGATGTTGTCGTCAATGGCCGCATCGTTGGTCGTGTGCGTGGCCTGAAAGTGCGCCTGACATCGACGGCGCGGGTCGAAGGTGACATCATTCACAAGACCATCGCAATCGAAAGCGGTGCGCATTTCGAAGGGTCAGTGCAACGTCAGGACGATCCTTTGAACTCAGGCAAGACAGCGCCCACGCCGCCTCCGGCATCGGCGATCCCGCCGGCCAAACCGACAAAAGACATCAACGCGTCTTAAACCTGACTATCCGACAGAGTTTTTTGACAGGCACCCAACTTTATTGCGGTGCCTGTTTTTATTGACACTGCACAGATTTGTCAGGTCAGTTGTCCAACATCCAGGCTCCATCCGGCCAAAACGCGTGAAATGCAAAAGCGAACATCACGTCATGCGCCACATCCTGCCCGTTTGCATCGCGCACCCGGATCGAGCCGATGTCGCGCCCTTTGCTGATCTGACCGGTGTCCAGCGCTGAGGCCTGCCCTGCCCGCCATGACAGAGTGACACCTGCCTCTGTAACCTCATGCAGCGTGGCCAACCTTTGCAGCGGCCATGCCCGTGCCCCAACCCGCACAACACGGGCGAGTGGTTCAATGCCATGTGGCGGCTGTTCACCAGAATAAAGAAACGGTTTGGACAGGCTGTCATAACCCCGATAGGGGTTGCGCCCGTAGTCGCGGTTGTACTCCGGCTCGGCCATTACCAAACCTTCTGGGTTGCGGGATTTGAAATCCGCCCAGCTTTCCAGCCATGTCGGCAGCGTTTTCAGTTTTGTACCGGTCAGATCACCGACAATCGCCTCGCCGATGGCTTGTTGCCACCAACTTTGAGTCTCGCGGTCATACATGATCATATCGGAGTTGCGCAGTTTTCCCGAAACGCCGAATGTCAGCGTGCCTTTGGGTGTACGTCGATCAAAGGTCATGGCTGAGTTACACAGCGGGCAAAACGTAACCGCAACAGGGACGCCGCCAACCACATCGTTTACAATTTCATGCCACATCAGATAGCGAATTGGGTAGGCGCGCGGTGTCACATCCCCCACTTCAACAGCAATGACGGGCTCAGCCCCCTTGATCCCGCGTTTATCGGCAACGGTGGTGAATTTTGGATTGCTGAGGGCCGGAATGCCGTCTTTCGGAGGCCCACCGGACAGAATCTCGCGCCAATCGGTGATCGAGCTTTTGTCAAAATTGGTATCAGGCCATTCGCGCGACCATGAACCGGGATCGGCTATCGCCATCCCTGTGAACATCGTCAGCGCGGCCAGACAGGACAGGATACGCATGTCTCCCCCTTAGCATCAGAGTGGCAATGATGCAGGGAAAGGCCAGGCAACGCCACCACGCCTCACTCAAAGGTGAAGGGCCGTGGGGGCGTTACGCCAGTTGGACTACTGGCTGATCGTGACGGACTGCATAACGTCAGGCGTTTCCGCCACGGCGCCGCTTTTAGGAGCGCCAAGTTTGATCTTGTCGACGATGTCCATGCCCCCGGTTACGCGGCCAATCACGGTGTATTGCCCGTTCAGGAAATGGCCCTCGTCAAACATGATGAAGAACTGGCTGTTCGCACTGTCCGGTTTTTGGCTGCGCGCCATACCCACGATTCCTCGATCAAAGGGAACGTCGGAAAACTCGGCCTTGAGATCAGCGCGATCAGAACCGCCCATACCGGCGCTGCCCATGTCGGGCCCTATCCTGCCAAATCTGACGTCACCGGTCTGGGCCATAAAGCCCTCCAGAACGCGATGAAAGACAACACCATTATAAGCACCGCTTTCTGCCAATGCAGTAATTTGCGCCACATGTCCGGGGGCCACCGTTTCTGCCAGATCAATGGTGATTGTCCCGTTTGCCTCGCCGGCGACAACAATCTGAAGATAAGGCCCCGGTTGGTCCCAGTCGACCGGTTCGCCAACCTGTGGCGGATCCGGAGCCACCACATCAGCGGCTACAAGTGTGGCCGTCTGGTTTGGTGCTGCGTTCATCGGACCAGAACGCAACACTAGGATCATCAGCACGCCCAGCATGGTCGCACAGGCGAACATACCCATCCAAAGCCAGTTTCTTTTAGTCATCAGCGGCCACCTTTACACTGATCATACGGTCTGGCGCGGTGGGTGGCTCGCCTTTTGCAATCGCATCCACATGTTCCATCCCCGAAATCACCCGTCCATAGACCGTGTATTGGCCGTTCAGGAAATGATTGTCCTTGAAGTTGATGAAGAATTGACTGTTTGCGCTGTCTGGACTGGCCGACCGGGCTGCGCCCAATGTGCCGCGATCATGTGGCAATTTCGAAAACTCGGCGGGAAGGTCGGGCAGATCAGAACCACCAGTGCCTGCTGAACCCAGGTTGAAATCAGCTTCCATATTACCATTCGCCACATCACCGGTCTGCGCCATGAAGCCGTCGATAACGCGGTGAAAACATACATTGTTATAGGCACCGCTGCGCGCCAGATCTTTCATGCGCTCGGCATGTTTCGGCGCAACCTCCGCCATCAGTTCGATTGCAACAGTTCCGTTGGTCAACTCGACCAGGATGGTGTTTTCTGGGTCTTTAATCTCGGCCATATGGGCATTCCTTGTATTTTTGGTTGGCATTTACCTAAGCCGCACAGGACGAATTGCCAAGTGCCCCATTGACGAGAGGGTTAAATGCGGGAAAAAACGCCACTAAGCCCGCAAATTGGAGACACGGATATGAGCTGGAAGACGCTGGATGATATGGCCTTGAAAGGGCAGCGCGTTCTGATGCGTGTCGATCTGAATGTTCCCATGGAAAATGGGCGTGTCAGCGATGACACCCGCATTCAGCGGCTGCTGCCGTCGGTCCGCGATGTCCTTGACGCTGGGGGGCTTCCCATCCTGCTTGCCCATTTTGGTCGCCCAAAAGGGAAGCGTGATCCGGCTTTGTCGCTGCAACAGCTTGTCCCTGCTCTAGAGACCGCCTTCGCAGCGCCGGTTGTATTTGTCGCTGATTGCAGAGGCCCTGCGGCAGAGGCTGCGGTCGCAGCACTGGTTCCGGGCGAAATATTGTTGCTGGAAAACACGCGATTTCACCCCGGCGAGACCCAGAACGACCCGGATTTGGCAGTTGAAATGGCCCGCCTTGGTGACATCTACTGTAATGACGCCTTTTCTGCAGCGCACCGTGCGCACGCATCCACCGAAGGTATCGCCCACTTGCTGCCATCCTGTGCTGGTCGATTGATGCAAGCTGAGCTCAGCGCATTGGAAGCCGCGTTAGGGAAACCGGATAGGCCCGTAGTCGCGGTTGTCGGCGGCGCAAAAGTGTCAACCAAACTGGAACTGCTTGGTAACCTAACAGCCAAAGTGGATCATCTGGTGATTGGTGGCGGTATGGCCAACACTTTTCTTGCGGCTCAGGGCCATGACGTCGGCAAATCCCTCGCGGAACACGACATGACTGGCATGGCGCTTGATATTCTGGCGCAGGCCAGCAAAAGCGCGTGTGACATCATCCTGCCGGTGGATGTGGTTGTTGCGCGCGCTTTTCAGGCCGGTGCACCAAGCGAAGTTGTCCCGGCTGATGCCTGTCCGGCCGACGCAATGATATTGGATGCCGGGCCAAAAACTGTGGCGCTGATTGGCACAGTGCTGGAGGCTGCGCGTACATTGATCTGGAACGGACCGATGGGCGCTTTTGAAATTGAACCCTTTGATGCCGCAACCACTGCAGCGGCCCAAAAAGCCGCCGCATTGACCAAAGCCGGAAGCCTTGTGTCAGTTGCAGGTGGCGGTGATACCGTTGCCGCCCTAAATCAGGCCGGGGTTGCCGGCGATTTCACCTATATCTCGACTGCGGGTGGCGCGTTTCTGGAATGGATGGAAGGCAAGGTTTTGCCCGGCGTAGCGGCATTGCAAAGCGCGGGACATTAAACCTCTTGGTTTTGATCCATGTGCAACCCTATAGTTCTCATTAATAAGCTGAGGTTTTTGAATGCGTAACTGGACACTTATCACCGGCGCCTCTGAAGGATTGGGGGTTGAATTTGCGCATCTGGCTGCAAAAGACGGGCACGATATTATTTTGACGGCACGGTCCGAAGACAAGCTGAATCTTCTTGCAGCCGAGTTACGCGAAATGCACCGCGACGTGATTGTGATCCCGGCGGACTTGTCAGACCTCAGCGAGGTTGAACGGCTTTGGAGTGAGGCCAGTGAAGGGCGCGTCATCAACGTGCTCGTCAACAATGCAGGGCTTGGCCGCAATGATCCGTTTGGCAACGGAGAAGACTGGGCCCGCGAACTGGCCTCAATAAACGTTAATATGACCGCACTCACGTATTTGATGAAAATGGCGATTCCGCACATGGATGCCGCCGGTGGCGGGCATATCCTCAACGTGGCGTCTGTTGCTGCATTTTTGCCGGGCGCCAATATGGCAGTGTACAATGCGACAAAGGCCTATGTACTTTCCTTGTCTGAAGCCGTCGCAGAAGAATTGCGCGGGGGACAGGTCAGCATCACTGCATTGTGCCCCGGAGCGACCCAAACCAATTTCTTTGCCGATGCCAAGATGGAAGACGCGCGGTTTCTGAAGATGTCCAAACCAATGTCCGCTGATGTTGTTGCAGAGCGAGGCTGGCTTGACGCCTATGTCGGTAAACGAATTGTGGTCCCGGGCGTGATGAACAAGATCAGCGCGTTTGCGCCACGTCTCCTGCCCCGATCTTGGATGCCCCGCATCACCAAGCTGATGATGAAAAAAGACTAAGCAACATACTGTTCGCGCTAACCCAATTGCATGAAGGGCAACATTTGCCTATGCACATATGACCTCGCGTATTGCAGCATTTAAAACGAGTATTGGGCCACAAACATGTCAGATCAAAAGCAAGCAGACCAAATCCGAAACGGCAATGGTTTCATTGCCGCACTGGATCAAAGCGGTGGATCAACTCCCAAGGCGCTGGGGCTTTATGGGATTGGCGAAGATGCTTATAGCAATGATGACGAAATGTATGGCCTGATCCATGACATGCGGTCGCGGATTGTGAACGCCCCCGATTTTACCGGAGAACGCATTCTGGGTGCGATCCTGTTCGAAAATACGATGGACCGCGAGATGGGTGGCAAGTCATCGGCCGCCTATCTTTGGGAGGATCGCGGTGTCGTGCCTTTTCTGAAAGTCGACAAAGGGCTGTTTGACGACGCTGATGGTGTTCGCTTGATGAAGCCAATGGGTGATCTTGACAACCTTTTGAAACGGGCTGCTGAAGGTGGGATTTTCGGCACCAAGATGCGGTCTGTGATCAACGCGGCATCGCCCACTGGCATTGCCGCAAACGTGGCGCAGCAGTTTGAGATTGGTCAGCAAATTCTGGGGCATGGGCTTGTTCCCATTCTTGAACCGGAAATCACCATTTCAATCAAAGACAAAGCCGAGGCCGAAGACATTTTGCTTGGCGAGATCCTGCGCCATCTTGATGCACTTCCGGGCGATAGCAAAGTGATGTTGAAGCTCACGTTGCCCGATGTCGCCAATCGCTACAAACCGCTGGTCGATCATCCCAACGTTTTGCGCGTGGTTGCTTTGTCAGGCGGATATTCGCGCGAAGAAGCCAACGCAAGGCTGGCCCAGAACGCCGGTGTGATTGCCAGTTTTTCGCGCGCTCTGAGCGAAGGGCTGTCAGCACAGCAAAGCGATGCAGAATTCAACCAGCTATTAGGGCAGTCCATCGGCAGCATCTACGATGCGTCCGTTGCGGGGTAAAGCCGAGGCACCGGCGACGTCTTGGGTTGAACGCGCCTGAGGCGGATCGCGAAACTCGCCCAGAGAGGCCAAAGTCCGGCGAGCACCCTGCTTCTTTTTGATAATTAAGGGATTCACAAGCCGAATCACCTGTGCCATACTCTGTCCGACGTCCAAAAAGAGACGCGTTTGAGGTAGACTTAAGTGACACGAGCATCCCGTCCCGGTTTTGGCGCATTGATTTTTTTCACGGTCGCATTTGCCCTGTGCAGCTATTTCACGTTTGCCGCTGTTCAAGGTGACTTCGGCCTGTTTCGACGCTCAGAGATCACCGCAGAATCCGATCAACTTAGAATTCAGCTGGCCCGGATTCAGCTGGAAGTGGCAAAAATGGAAAATGTCACGCTGCGCTTGTCGGACGAGTATCTTGATCTCGATTTGCTGGACGAACAGGCCCGCGCGGTTCTGGGCGTATTACGCGCCGATGAAATCGTCATTCGCTAGGCCTTTTGCTCTGACAAACCAGACAAATTGACGAAGCGTCATATTGGCTCTCGCCTCTTAATCCTGAATCCGTTATTAGATAGTTTAACACTAAACTATCTATGCAGATATGGGAGAGAGCAGCCATGGCCGCCCGAAAAACCACAAAGAAACCAAACGTTTCGGCAGAAGAACTGAAGACCTACTACAAAGATATGCTGCTGATCCGGCGATTCGAAGAGAAGGCCGGTCAGCTTTATGGCATGGGTCTGATCGGTGGCTTTTGTCATCTCTACATCGGACAAGAGGCGGTTGTCGTTGGTTTGGAAGCGGCGGCTGAAGAAGGCGACAAACGCGTTACATCTTACCGCGACCACGGCCATATGCTGGCCTGCGGTATGGATCCGAACGGCGTGATGGCTGAATTGACCGGGCGTGAAGGTGGGTATTCGAAAGGCAAAGGCGGCTCGATGCACATGTTCAGCAAAGAGAAGCATTTCTACGGCGGTCATGGAATTGTCGCGGCACAAGTGCCATTGGGCGCCGGTCTGGCTTTTGCCGACAAATACAATGAAAACGGGCGGGTGACGTTCACCTATTTCGGCGATGGCGCAGCCAACCAAGGACAGGTCTACGAGGCGTTCAATATGGCCGCCTTGTGGAAACTCCCCGTCGTTTTTGTCATCGAGAACAACCAATATGCGATGGGAACCTCACAGCAACGCTCAACCTCCTCACCCGACATTTATCATCGCGGCAATGCTTTTGGTATTCCGGGTGAAATGGTTGATGGCATGGACGTGCTTGCCGTCAAGGAAGCTGGTGAAAAAGCCGTGGCACACTGCCGCTCGGGGGAAGGCCCCTACATTCTTGAGATCAAAACCTACCGCTATCGCGGCCACTCGATGTCGGATCCGGCAAAATACCGGACCCGCGAGGAAGTCCAGAAAATGCGGGACGAGCGTGACCCGATCGAGCAGGTCCGTGACTTGTTGTTGACGGGCAAACACGCCAGCGAGGATGACCTCAAGGCCATCGACAAAGAGATCAAGGCGGTGGTGAATGCCTCTGCTGAATTCGCCAAGACCAGCCCCGAGCCTGCGCTCGATGAGCTGTGGACAGATATTTACGCCTGAAGGGCTGAGGAGGAGAACTACTCATGGCAATCGAAATTCTGATGCCCGCCCTGTCGCCCACGATGGAAGAGGGCACATTGGCAAAATGGCTGGTCAAAGAAGGCGACACAGTCAGTTCTGGTGACATCATGGCCGAAATCGAAACCGACAAGGCAACGATGGAGTTTGAAGCAGTTGATGAAGGCGTGATGGGCAAGATCCTAATCGCTGAGGGCACGGAAGGTGTGAAGGTAAACACTGCCATCGCCGTCCTGCTGGAAGACGGCGAAGACGCCTCGACTGTGGCAACGAGTGCACCATCAGCAGCGCAACCTGCACCCACCGCGCCAGCGCCAGCAACGACGCAAGCCGCAGCACCGGCTGCACCGGCTGCGGACCTGACCCCGGACTGGCCGGAAGGCACAGCAATGAAAACCCAGACCGTCCGTGAAGCCCTGCGCGATGGCATGTCGGAAGAAATGCGGCGCGACGAAAGCGTGTTTCTGATCGGCGAAGAGGTTGCTGAATATCAGGGCGCTTACAAGATCTCGCAAGGCATGCTGGACGAGTTCGGCGCAAAACGGGTCATCGACACACCAATCACGGAACACGGTTTTGCCGGGATCGCCACCGGTGCCGCCTTTGGTGGACTGCGTCCTGTGGTCGAATTCATGACCTTCAACTTTGCCATGCAGGCGATGGACCACATCATCAACTCTGCGGCCAAAACGCGCTATATGTCCGGCGGTCAGATGGGCGCGCCGATGGTGTTTCGCGGCCCCAACGGCGCTGCTGCCCGAGTTGGCGCGCAGCACTCACAGGATTATGCAGCTTGGTTCATGCAGGTGCCCGGCCTGAAAGTGGTCATGCCCTACTCAGCATCGGACGCCAAAGGTCTGATGAAAACGGCAATCCGTGACAACAACCCGGTTATCTTCCTGGAAAACGAGATCCTCTATGGCCGCACGTTCGACGTACCGGATCTGGAAGATTTCACAGTGCCCTTCGGCAAAGCCCGGATCTGGCGTGAAGGCACGGATGTGACCATCGTCAGCTTCGGCATTGGCATGACCTACGCTCTGGCTGCGGCTGACAAGCTGGCAGAAGACGGCATTTCGGCTGAGGTGATTGATCTGCGGACATTGCGCCCGATGGATACGACAACGGTTCTCAATTCCGTCATGAAAACCAATCGTTGCGTGACCGTCGAGGAAGGCTGGCCGCAAGGCGCTGTTGGCAACTACATCTCTTCTGTGATCATGCAGGAGGCGTTCGATTACCTCGATGCTCCGGTGATCAATTGCACTGGTAAAGATGTCCCGATGCCTTACGCGGCCAATCTCGAAAAACTCGCGCTGATTACAACAGATGAAGTTGTAGCGGCGGTCAAACAAGTCACGTACCGATAAGGAGCGCGCAAGATGCCTACAGAAATCCTCATGCCCGCCCTCTCGCCAACGATGGAAGAAGGCACATTGGCCAAATGGCTGGTCAAAGAAGGCGACACAGTCAGCTCCGGCGATCTGCTGGCCGAAATCGAAACTGACAAGGCCACGATGGAATTTGAAGCCGTCGACGAAGGTGTGGTTGGGAAGATCCTGATTGCCGAAGGCAGCGAAGGTGTGAAAGTGAACACACCAATTGCAGTTATTCTGGAAGACGGCGAAAGCGCAGATGATATCGGAACACCTTCTGCAAAACCGGTAGATGCACCCGCTGCCGCCGAAGCGCCCGTCGCGGCAGCCGTATCTGCCGCCCCTGCCCCATCAGCCCCGGCAACATCTGATGGCACCCGCGTATTTGCCTCTCCGCTTGCCCGTCGCATTGCCGCAGACAAAGGTCTTGATCTAAGCCAGATCGCCGGGTCTGGTCCGCATGGTCGTATCGTCAAGGCGGACGTAGAGAATGCTGTTTCTGCCCCACAAACTGCGGCAGCAGTCCTTCCTGTCAGTGCAGCACCAAGCACTGCACCGTCACTTGCCACAGGTCCTTCTGCTGAAGCTGTCGCCAAGATGTATGCCGACCGGGATTACGAGGAAGTCGCTCTGAACGGTATGCGCAAAATCATTGCAGCACGCCTGACCGAGGCAAAGCAATCAATTCCGCATTTCTATCTCCGCCGCGACATCAAACTGGATGCCCTGCTCAAATTCCGCGGCCAGTTGAACAAAGAGCTTGAAGCCCGGGGCGTCAAGTTGTCCGTGAACGACTTCATTATCAAAGCCTGCGCGCTGGCCCTGCAATCTGTGCCGGATGCAAATTCGGTCTGGGCCGGTGATCGGATGCTGAAGCTGCGGCC
>RCND010001889.1_pt1 | contig 11721 bp, 9 predicted proteins | sample 2041351 | NCBI WGS metagenome assembly RCND01 (sample SAMN09708230, study PRJNA481090) | Marine sediment metagenome, whole genome shotgun sequencing project. | biome: marine sediment; feature: ocean; material: sediment; isolation source: Sewage treatment plant 12B marine sediment (STP12B) ...
GATAAATAGAAAATATGTTGAAGTTAGTTCCGAGAAAGGAAATTGATGTGCAGAAATGGGACGATTTGATAGCTTCATCCCCGGCCGAAACCATATATCCCTATTGCTGGTATCTGGATACTGTGTCTGAAAACTGGTCGGCCCTGGTCGTGGATGATTACAAGTTTGTAATGCCTGTGGTATGGAAGAAGAAGGTTGGCATGAAATATATATATCAGCCATTCTACACCCAGCAGCTTGGTGTGTTTAGCAGGGTGTATGTGGACCCTGAATTGATCCAAAAGATGCTCCGGATTCTCTATAAGAAATTTAGGTTTGGAGGCATAAACTTCAATGCAAAGAACCTGGTTGGGGAAGACTTACCTTTCACAGTGGTTGATAAATCCAATTATGTGATGACCCTGGATCAGGATTATGATACCCATTATAAGGGGTTCACAAGCAACGCCAAAAGAAATATCAAGAAGTCCATTGACTTATCCGAGCAGGTGGAGAGAAATTTGCCAGTGGAGGAGCTGGTCAGATTAAAACGGGAAAATGATGTGCTCCAGCGTTCCGAAGAGGATTACCGATGGATGGTGAAGGTGTTTGAGACCATCCAACAGCATGATGCGGGAAAAATATATGCCATTCGGACTGGGAACGAGATTATTGCTGCAGCATTTTTTGCCTTCAGTAAAACCAGGGCGATATACTTACTTTCAGCCTCCAGTCAGACAGGAAAGGAGCAGCGGGGAATGTTTCGCATTATTGATACCTTTATTAATGATTATGCAGGTTCAGGAAAGATCCTCGATTTTGAGGGTTCAAATATTCCATCGGTGGCACGCTTTTTTGGTGGATTTGGGGCACAGGCTGATATCTACCAGAGCGTCAGTTTTAACCGTTTACCAGCCACACTCACCAAGTTGAGATAGCATGAACGAAGGCATCCGGAATACAATCTCATCCATGGCTCGTCCAATGAAGCTTGAGCGCTTGATCAGTTTGTCGGGGCAAAAAAATATTTTCCCCTTTTACCATACTGTTTCTCCAGAATCATTGCCCCATGTCAGTCACCTGTACAGGGTACTTAAACCAGCTGAATTTGAAAGGGACCTGGATCAGTTGTTGCTTATGTTTGAACCCTTAAGCCTGGGGGACTACATTGAAAACAGTGAAGGGAAGAGGGGAAAGCGCAGCATGGTGCTCACTTTTGATGATGGTCTGAAGGGGTGTTATGAGTTCATTGCTCCCCTGCTAAAAAAGAAGGGCATTCCAGCCACATTCTTTCTGAATAATAAGTTTATCGATAACAGGGGACTCTTCTACCGGTATAAGGCGAGCCTCTTGATTCACCAGCTAAGAAATGATTGCAGGTCAAAGGAAAAGGTGGCTGCTTTTCTGAAGATATCTGAGGAGCAGGTGGAGACATCCGTTCGGATGATTGGCTGGGATCAGCGTGCACTGCTGGAAGCCCTGGCAGTGGAGGCGGAGCTGGATTTCGCAGGATATCTACGTTCCAGACCGGTTTACATGAATAGCAATGAGGTAGAGGACATACTTGAATGGGGCTTTGATATTGGAGCTCATTCATCCGATCATGTTGATTTCACCTGTTTGGATGCAAGCGAGATGAACCAGCAAGTCAAAGCCAGTGTTGAGGACCTTCAAAAACGCTTTGGAGTTCATACGGCTTATTTCTCATTTCCCTTTACCAGTGACGGGGTACCCGGGGAGGTCATTGACAGCTTACTGGAAGAAGGAACAGCAAGCGCTCTGCTGGGAACAGCAGGATTGAAGCGGACGGGAAAGCGGTCCTATATCCAGCGTGTACCCATGGAAAAGTACGATATGCCGGCGCTTGAAACTCTGAAAGCCGAGTATCTGTATTATTTATTGAAGATGCCCCTGGGCAGAAATCGTCTCAGACAGTAATCAGCCAACGAACATCACATCGCCATCTCCATCGTGAATCACTGGATTGTCAGGGATAAGACCTGCCAGCTTTTCATGGGCAAAGATCAGTTGAGGCATTTTCCGAACCGAGAGAAATATCCTTTTGTATGCCAATAGCTTTTCCATAAGCTCCGGATTACGTATAGTGGTATGTGTACACCCTGAAGCAATCATGGTTCGAACAATGGTTTCAGCCATACAGGTGAGGAGCGCATTGCTCCCTGCAAACATATAGGGTACCGATAGCACATTGTTGTGCATAAGAAGCCATAGAATACCCTGCTTGTCCTCATCGGATTGAGTAAAGTGATAAATGCTGTTTTCGAAGCGATTGGCCCGGTAGGAGAAGTGATAATTGAGTGGATCGCAAGCCTGTTCGGTAACCCAGGGATACTCCAGGGCCCATTCAAAAATCTCCCGGTCTCTCCGAAAGAGAGCATCCTGCTGAAGCTTGCTTACCAAAGCTGATAATTGAGCAACAAAGTTTTTAAGGGGCTCCACATCGCATGGGCATTCCTGGGAGAAATTGAAGCTCTCAAGCCTACCCTCCCGAAGCTGGTTTATCATGCGGTCGGCTGCTCCTAATAATTTCCTGGACCCCAAACGTTTTCCCAGTAAGTCCTCGGCAGCTGATCTCAGATAGAATCGTTTCCCCTCCCTGTTAGCGATGATTTTGAAGCGGCCGGTGTGGTCATAGAGGGCTTTAGATTCTGGCGCATAATTGGTATACATGAGTCGTCCTTCCCACTGCTTTTCGGCCATCTCAAGCAAGTGGGTGGAGATCCCCCTTCGCCTCATATCGGGCCTGACCCAGTTTCCACTCAGCCAGGCAAAGCGCTGAGTATTTTCCTTAATGTCATAAAAACTATCGGGTAAGAGGGTGCGGTAAGCGATCACTTCACCCTTCTCACGCATCTCAAACAGAACCGGGTCGGATAGCTGTGCCCTAGGATTCTTAAGATAGGATTGAAGGCGGAGCGGGCTGACCGGCAGGAGGGATTCTGGTTTGGAATAGAGGGTGTAAAGGTAGGGTTTAAGCTCCTCCAGTGTATATGATTTCAGATCCATGGACCGCTTTTAGGTATTCTGGATCAGCTTGTCAAAATCTGCTTCTGAGAGATTAGCGCTATGTAGTTGTCCACCCTCACATTTCAAGGTTCTTGACGGGAAGCGCTTGATCAGGTTGTAATTGTGTGTGGCCATTATCACTGCCCTGCCGCTATTGGAAATCTCCACAAGGATGTTCATGATATCTTCCGATGTGGCAGGATCCAGGTTCCCTGTGGGTTCATCGGCCAGAATTATTTCAGGATCATTGAGCAATGCCCTGGCAATTACCACGCGTTGTTGTTCACCACCCGAAAGCTGGTGTGGCATTTTATATCCTTTGGAGCCCAGATCGACTTTCTCGAGGACCTCTGCAATACGATTGTTAATTTCAATCTTATCTTTCCAGCCTGTGGCTTTCAAGGCAAACTCCAGGTTGCTGTCCACCGTACGGTCGTTGAGCAGTTTGAAGTCCTGGAAGACAATCCCCAGTTTTCTTCTAAGCATAGGTTTGTCTTTGCGTTTCAAATCCTCCAGGCTGAATCCGCTTACCATTCCATTGCCTTCATTGAGGGGTAACTCGGCATTAATTGTTTTGATCAGACTGGTTTTACCGCTTCCAACCCTTCCAATCACATAGACGAATTCGCCCTTTTCTACCGAGAGATTGACCTGTTCCAGAATAATGTGGTCATCCACTGCAATTGTCGCATTTTCAAGAGAGATGACCTTGTCCAGTGCCATAGTTTCTAAAATATGCGGTTAAATTAAGAATTAAATTCATACTAAAAGTTAACATATGACTGTTAATTAAAAAGAATTGGCTCCCAATGAGCAGGCTGTAATATTCGTACTTTTATCAAGTTAATCTCATGCATATGATCCGTTCGAAAAAGAGAATCACACCTATCATATTCCTTCTGGCCTCACTTATGGCCTATAGTCAGAAGAGCGCGGTGTACGAGTATGGAGACAGGGAATACCTGGAGGGGCTGGAGCTATACGAAAACCAAAAATATGGTGCGGCACGCAACGTCTTTGGGAAGTACCTGGAGGAAAATCCCAGATCAAAGTCTGAGATCCGTTCCGAAGCCTCCTTCTATATGGCCATGGCGGCTGTGGAGCTTAGGAATGATGATTCGGAATACCTGGTGTATACCTTTATTTCAGAGTACCCGGGGAGTCCCCACGTGAACGAAGCAGCCTTTCGTCTGGCCGACTTTTTTTATGACAAGAATAGCTGGGCAAGGAGCATCTCGTGGTATAATAATGTGGACAGGTACAAATTAGGAAAAGAGAAATTACCGGAATTCTATTTCAAAAAGGGTTACAGCTACTATAAAAGAAATGATTATGAGAATGCCCGGGTGAATTTTTACGAGATCCTGGAGATGGAATCATCTTATACGGGACCGGCAACCTACTATTATTCCCATATTAACTATGAACAGGGGAACTATGAGACGGCCCTGAAAGGATTCAGGGATATTGATGATGACCCGCTTTTTAGCGGGATCGCTCCTTATTACATTTCGCAGATCCTCTTCATGCAGAAAAAATATGAAGAGGTCATTGCTTATGCCCCAACACTGATGGATTCTGTGTCGGAGCGAAGGCTGGGAGAAATAGCCAAGATTACCGGGGAGTCTTATTTTATGATGCAATCCTATAAAGAGGCCATTCCCTTCCTGGAGACTTATCGTTCTAATTCGAATGCCTATACCATTCATGACCGTTACCAGCTGGCCTATGCCTATTACAACAACCAGGAGTATGAGAATGCTCTTCCGCTTTTTGAAGGGATCAGCTATCGGAATACGGAGATTGCCCAGAGTGCACTCTATCACCTGGGTGACTGCTATTTGAAAACCGGAGACAAGAAAAAGGCTCTTATTGCTTTCTCCAAAGCGGCCAATATGGATTTTGATCCCAAGATTCAACAGGATGCGCTTTTCAATTTCGCCAAGGTCACATTTGAACTATCCTACAATCCATTTAATGAAGCCATACGGGCGCTGGAACTCTATATCAGATCCTATCCGGCGGCAGATAATACAGATGAGGCATACAATTACCTGGTGACTGCCTACCTGGGAACAAGGAATTACTCCATGGCGATGACCTCTCTTGAGAAGATTAAAAAGAAGGATGCAAACATTGAACGGGCCTATCAGAAGGTAGCTTTTTACCGGGGACTGGAACTATATAAGAACCTGAGATTCGCTGAGGCTGTGGACGCACTGGAGGTAAGCATTCAACATGCCGGATATGATCCGGTTATTGCTGCCCGCACCTACTTCTGGCTGGGAGAAGCGGCATACCGTACCGGAGACAGAAAAACTGCAAGGATGTACTACGATCAGTTTCTGAAGGATGGAAGTGCCCGTCAGCAGCAGGAATATGCTCTAAGCAACTACAGTCTGGGTTACATATATTTCGATGAGAAAGCCTATGAGGAATCCCTTAGCTGGTTTGGAAAATACCTTCGATTATCGGAAGGTACATCCTCGGCTACCAAAGCTGATGCATATAACCGGATGGCCGATTGCTATTTTGTTCAGACTCAATATACACAGGCCATCGAATATTACAACAGGAGCATTAGCTCGGGGATGGCTGATGTTGATTATGCCATGTTCCAGAAAGGATTCACACTGGGCTTGCTCGACAGAACCCAGGAGAAGGTGGATGTGCTGAACCAGATTATCACAGAGCAGCCAAAGTCTGCTTTTGTGGATGATGCGCTTTTCGAAATTGGCAGAAGCTATGTAGTTATTAACCAACCCGAGCAGGCGCTGAGATATTATGAGCGGGTGGTCAACGAACACTCCAATTCCTCTTACACCAACAATGCGCTGAATCAGCTTGGATTAATACATTACAATGCAGGAGAATATGATGAGGCACTCACCTACTACGAAAGGGTAGCCACCAACTATCCAGGCACCCCAGAGGCAGAGAATGCACTTACCAGTATCAAAAACATTTATGTTCGAAAGGATAATGTGGATGGGTATATGTCATTTGTGACAGGTCTGGGTCGTGATATTACCCGGAGTGAACAGGATTCACTGTCTTATACCGCTGCTGAAATGATCTATATGCGGGAGGATTGTGAAGGTACTGTACGCGCCTTCATAGATTACCTGGATGCCTTCCCTCAGGGGAACTACCTGTTGAATGCACACTACTACAAGGCCGACTGTCAGCTCAAATTGCAGCAGAACGATGAAGCCCTGGAATCGCTGAATTACATTGTCAATCAAGCCCGGAATATGTTTACGGTACCTGCGCTTGAAGCGGCTTCAAAGATTAGCTTTCGTGAAAAGGACTACAACCGGGCCGCTGATTACTACAAAGCGCTTCTGGAGACTGCCGAGCAGAAAAAGAATATTTTCGACGCCCAGGTGGGTCTGATGCGTTGCTACTATGAGTTGCATGAGTATAGCAACACCATTGATGCAGCACAGCAGGTTCTGCAACTGGATAAGGTCCAGGAGGAGTATATCCGGGAGGCTAACTTCAAGATTGCCAAGTCGTTTCAGGAGATAAACGAAATGGACTTTGCCTATGATTTTTATGCAAAGGTGGGCCATGAGGTGAATAGCGTGGAGGGTGCTGAGTCTAAGTATATGATGATCGAGATTCTCTATGAGCGGGGGGAACTGGACGAGGCCGAGAAGCTGGTCTATGAGTTTATCGAGTTGAATACACCGCATCAGTATTGGATGGGCATGGTCTTTCTGGCACTATCCGATATCTATATTGAGAAAGGGGATGAGTTTTCGGCTATCAACTCCCTGCAAAGCCTGATCGATTACTATACGGTTCCTGATGATGGAATTATTGCCAATGCAAAGCAACGTAAAGCGGCGCTTACAGAACAGGCTGAGAGTGATATTGCACCAGAACCTGAACAGCTTCAATAATAAAGCAATTGAAATGAAAGAATTCAGCATATTATCAAAAAGATTAGGGGCTTGGATGGTGGTCTGTTTGTTGCCTTTGGCGATGATGGGTCAGCAGAAAGAGGTGAGGGTGGTCAAACCCTATTCCCCAACATTATCGGGTGCGGAGAAGATTGAATTGCTTCCCAGCATGGATGAACAAATCGATTTTACAATTCCGGAGATCTCCTACCAGCTTTATCCGAAAAGGTATGAAAGTCAGTTCAGGGTGGAGCCGATTAAAGCGGCCCGGATGGTGAAAATGCCCCTGCAGCGACTCTATAAAAGTCAGCTTACCCTGGGTTTCGGGAACTACCTGACCCCACTTGCTGAATTGAATATTAACCAGTTGAGATCGAGGAACGGGACCTTCGGAATACACCTGAAGCACCATTCCATGAATGGGAAAGTTAAGCTGGACAACGACCTGAAGGCTCCTGCCGGGTTTAATGAGAACGAATTGGATATCTATGGAAGCCGCTTTCTGAAGAACTCGGCATTTGATTATGGAGCCGGAGCCAGTTATAATTCCTATGTCCATTATGGGGTTGACCCGGAACTTGATACTGTGCTGAACAGAGAGGATGCCGTTGAACCCTATTTCACTGCTGAAGGGAAGCTCGGGTTACATTCCATGCATGCCGACTCATTTCATGTCAACTATAAGGCTTCCCTGGAATACCACTATTTCACCCACAAGTTTGAGCAGTCCGAACATGGCGCAAGGCTCGAATTAGATCTTGATAAAAAGCTGAGAGTGTTGGATCTAGCCGGTGAATTCGGTGGGGTCTGGCTTGGACACTATCCCGACTGGGACACTCTGGTTGGTAATCAGACCATATTCTGGTTTAATCCCAGTGTATCAAAAGGAACCACGCAATGGCGATTTACAGCTGGTGTCAATATCTATGGGCGGGTGAATAATGAGATATTTAAGCCCCACCTTTATCCCCGGGCCATGTTCCAGTTCCATATGGTGAAGGAGGTAATCGTACCCTATTTCGGAGTGGACGGCTACCTGGAGGCCAATTCATATCGACAGCTTGTTGAGGAGAATCCTTATATAGTTCCTTCCCTGGCAGTCAGGCCCACCAGCCACAAGATGATTGGCTACCTGGGTTTGAAGGGTCATGTTTCGGACGCGGTGTCTTATAACCTTAAAGCCAGTTACTCCATTATAGATGATGCCTACTTCTATGTGAACGACAATAGCAATCCACTGATGAACCAGTTCAGAGTGGTTTATGACGATGTGACACTTGGAACATTGCATGGAGAACTTACAGTGGAACCAAACGATTCATGGAAGGTCTTCCTACAAGGGAATTACTACAGCTACATTACCATGGTCAACGAGGAGCATCCCTGGAACAAGCCAGAGTTTGATATCACCCTCCAGGCACGTTATAGTATGGGAGACAAGATCATCCTAAATGCCGGTATATTCACCATTGGTTCCAGGTACTACGAAAACTACAATCTTAGTCTTGACGTCACCCTTCCCCTGACCTTCGATCTCAATCTGGGAATGGAGTACCGCTATAGTAAATTACTCTCATTCTGGGTTCGTTTCAATAACATGGCTGCCCAGTCCTACTATCTTTATAACCAGTACCCATCCTACAAGTTCAGGGCCATGTTGGGATTTTCTTATGCTTTGTAATCCTGCAGGGATTACAAAGGGTTAATGGTTAGTAGTTAATTTCTGATTACGAGGGGGTTAATCTTATTTCAGGTGCTTGATATATGCGTTTACCTATAGTATCTTTCTCAAAGTATTTCCATTGAATCACCTCTTCCCAAATAGTATTTCCTATCTGATCTGCTTGTTCGATAACTTTAAATGAACCTAACTCCAAAGTTTTTTATCTTTAATGTGATATTGGACTACATTATCGCAATAACCATTAACCATTAACCAAATTTCATGTATCTACGCAAATTTTCCTTTCGTGAAAATGCCGGTCAGAATATCGAATGGCTCATTGATAATGTGAGTCTTGGAGAGACTAACCTGGTGGTGGGGAAGAACTCCAGTGGGAAAACCCGCACCCTGAATGCCTTGTCCGACCTGGTGAATATGATCAGAGGGAAAGGCACCTCTGCAAGTGGGCCGGTTTCTTATGAACTTTTATTCCGAAACAGCGAGAAAATTCTAAAATACGAGCTGGCATATGACCAGGAAACCATCAAGAACGAACGGCTTTATGTGGGGGAGGAACTTGTGCTGGAACGAGGAGAAGGAGGAAATGGGAAAATAAAGTATGAATCAACCCCCGGGTCTATATTTCTGGAATTTGAGATCCCTCACGATCAGCTGGCCTGTTATGCCAAGCGGGACCGGTTGCAGCATCCTTTTATTGAGCTTATCTATGGCTGGGCCATTAGACTGCGCAGGTTTGATTTTAGTGGAGATCTGGGTAAGAGCCGCTATGCATTGAAATCCGTTTTTCAGGCGAAAGAAATTGACTGGAGTGTTACCACAAATTCGCTGGTACCGCTTATTATGGTGGCAGAGGAGGAGTATCCGGAATTCAAGACTTTGGTGCTGGAGGATATGCGGCAGATCGGGTATGCACTTGAGGATTTTGGAATTATCCACTTTTCAGAGCATTACAGCAATGCCAGTCAGGACCGCTTTGCTGTTTATACCACAGAAATCGGGTTGGAGAAGCAGGTGACACAGCGCGATATGTCTCAGGGGATGTTCAGGGCCTTTTCTGTATTGTGCCAGATCAACTACTACATCTTGTGTGGACAGAAAGGACTTATTATCATAGATGACATTGGAGAGGGACTCGATTTTTCAAGAGCCAAACAGCTGGTGCAGGTCTTGATTGAAAGGACCGGAGAGTCAGGAATTCAGCTGGTCATGTCAACCAACGATTCCTTTATCATGAATGCGGTAGATATTGAGCACTGGGCCGTTATTATGCGGGAAGGGAATAAGATCAGCCTCTATAATTATGAAAATTCAAAGGAGATCTTTGAGGAGTTTAAGTTTACCGGCCTGAACAATTTTGATTTCTTAGCCAGTGAATTCTTCAAATCAGGTTTTAGTGACGAAGCAGAGGAAGAGGAGCAGGGAGAATGAGGAAGCTGGCCATATTTGTAGAGGGGCTTACCGAACAGATCCTGGTCAGACAGTTGCTTCAGGCTGTGCTCGGCCAGAACAGGATCGCCATTCAAACCGTTAAGATTACCGGGGGACACAATGTACGTATGTCATTCACAGTAATGCGTGCGGCCCATGTGGAGCGACAAACCGACTACTATATTATGGTCTACGATTGCGGTGGGGAAACCAATGTAAAAGGTTACCTGATGGCGCACCGGGATAAGCTTGTCTCCAGCGGCTATACCATGATTATGGGGCTTAGAGATGCCTATCCCAATTTCCAGAGAGATGAGGTGCCAAAGCTATTAAAGGGCTTAAATTACAGACTTCCTCAGAAGAGAGCTGCTACCCATATATACCTGGCTATAATGGAGACTGAGGCATGGTTCCTGGGTGAGTATAAGCACCTGAAAAAGGTAAGCCCTAAATTGTCACCTGAGTATTTAGAGAAGAGGCTCGGTTTTAATCCCCGAACGGAGAATATGGAGGATCGGGACCACCCGTCTGCAGATATGAAAGCTGCATACCAGCTTGTGGGACATGATTATACCAAGAAAAGAGACCGTCTGAATGCGGTTGTCCGTAAACTTGATTTTAAGCATTTTACGCACGGTCTGGCCGATAAGATGCCCAGTCTTGGAACTTTTGTGGAGGGATTACAGAAGTTTTTCCAGGAGGATTTTTAAAGTGCTTATTTATGGATTTGACTGCTGTTGTTAAAGAGATTGAGGAGGCGCTTTCAGACCTTGGTAGTCCTGAGCGAAGAGAGAAGTCCCTTACCTATTTCCCAACTTCTCAGCAGGTCATGGGGGTCACCAATCCGGATATCCAGGCCCTTCTGAAGGAAATCAAAGCAAAGTATGGCCCTGGGAGTCCTGGTGCATGGATCGATTTGTGTAAGGCCCTGGTGGCCACCGGGATATTTGAGTGCCAGGTGCTGGCATATGAAATGATTGGCAGAGACCGGAAGCTGCTGGGTGCCCTGGAATACAGGGATCTGTCAGAGCTTGGACAGAATCTGGACAACTGGGCTTCGGTGGACCACTATACGGTAGGAATTTTTGGAGTGCTCTGGGGAAGAGGAGTGGTGCTGGACAGCCATATTGATAAACTGCTGGAATCGGATAACTTCTGGGACCGCAGGGTAGCTGTAGTCTCCACAGTGTCTTTGAACCTAAAGTCGCGTGGAGGCACAGGCGATACGCCCCGCACCATTGCCGTATGTGAAAGAGTGGTGGATGAGCGTCATGATATGATTCAAAAAGCCCTCTCCTGGGCGCTCAGGGAGCTCTCCAAAAGAGACCGGGAGGCGGTCTATTCATTTATGGAAAGGAACGAGAAGAGACTGGCCAACAGAGTGCTCAGAGAGGTGAATCACAAGCTTGATTTTGGAACCAAGAACTAAGCCCGGAATTTCAACGGTTTTCTGTTAATAACTTCACTGGTTTTCAACGCTTTCCGCGCTTGTAAAATCGATTTTTATTGCTACTTTTACCTGAATTATTATAGAGGCTAAAATTGTATTTTAAACAATTGATAGTCAAGTATTTAGAAGTAATTATCTGGATTGATAAAGAGAAGAGGGCGCTTAGCTATTGCAGGTTTATCGAAGGGAACATAATCACATTAAAATAACGGAAGTATAAATGATGGTTTGTAAATCATCATTTT
>RCND010001891.1_pt1 | contig 11716 bp, 12 predicted proteins | sample 2041351 | NCBI WGS metagenome assembly RCND01 (sample SAMN09708230, study PRJNA481090) | Marine sediment metagenome, whole genome shotgun sequencing project. | biome: marine sediment; feature: ocean; material: sediment; isolation source: Sewage treatment plant 12B marine sediment (STP12B) ...
TTCTGAGTGTTTTCGTTTTTACCATCTATCGAAAATTCTTTACGAACTTCTTTTGGAATAGAGTGTCCTCTGTAAAACCCTTTGAGATAAGCTATGTGAGCTGATATGCCAGGGAACCATTGAACTAATGCTTTTCCTATAATAGAACCCTTTCGAGCAAAACTGTTTAATTCCCAAGAGGCATATTGTTTTCTAGGAAAAGGAATACCATCCATAACGATGAGTTTCGAAACTAGTGCAGGTCGTTTAAGACCAATTAAAAATGCTGGTAAAAGGGCAATATCCGGTGCCATAATAATGGATTGTTTTACCTTCATGGTGTCCATAAAGTCTATAACTATATCTGCAAAATATTGTGAATTATAGGCTTCAAATGAATCAAGAGGCTCACTTCCACCAAAACCTGGCCAATCTAAAGCGATCACATGATAATTACAAGAAAGCATAGGCGCAACTGCATACCAAGCATGTAAATTTTCAGGAACGCCATGTAATAATATAATTGTCGGTTTTGAGTTGTCACCTAATTCAGCATACCGAATTATGCTGTTATTTTTGTTCAACGTAACAGTCTGAGTAACTAATAGTTGATTCGTTTTTGTTATGTTATCTGTTTTCATTTTATTATTTTTTGTACAACCATGATCCTAAAAGTTTCATAGTTAATGGCTTTACGGGAAAAACCATTAGAGATGCTACAGCAAAAACAGCTGCTAGTACAGCTAATTCTTTGGGTACACTTTGCATCGGAGATAGGAAACTTAGAAGCCATTGTATTAGCATAAGTAATGGATATACAGTAAAAGTTGTTATTAAAACCTGTTTCCAATAAATGGGTCTTAGGGGTTTAGCCTGTGAAACCAATTTTCCTGAAGTTTCAGAGTTGGATTTACTATTCATTGTTTCATAATTTTAATTTCTTTCATTAAGTGATAAAAAGGGAAGTATTCCCTTTTTATCACAATCAAATATTAGGCTCGGATTACAGTTTTGTAATCATACTGGATCAAGAAGATCAACGGAATTGCATAGGCCAAATGCCTTACCAAAGTAATTACTGGCGTCATGGGCGACATATCAATGCCTGCTACCCCGGCACCCAATAATGGGAGCATGAACAACCATACTAAAGCGATCATTTCACCTGTTACAAAAATAATCGGTCTAAACCATTTTGGTCCCCAAAGTGATGGTGCTATCCCGGCAAAAAGTATGGCCAATAAAGCGCCATTGCCATAATGCCCTGCTACGCCGTAAGTGAGTCCCAATCCAGTTTTGGCTCCCAATATGGTGGGGATGTCCCACCAAGTTCCTGTAATCAATAATCCAACGACATCAAATAATATGGTTCCTAAAAAACCTGCCGCTATTGCATTTTTCCAATTAATTGTTTTCATGATTTCTTGTTTTCATGATTTCTTGTTTTTAAGGTTATAAGAATCTTACTCTGGTCGATGAAAACGAATGGCGCCTTCTGTTCGTCCAATAGTTATGTCGCGGGACGTTTGTACTTTCAAGTTCCGGACTCTTTTTGCTACTGTTTTTTGTGATTGATGTTTTCATGATGCTAATTTTTAAATGTTATTTAATATTATTCTTGTCTAAAAAATTTAAGATGTAATCGGCAATTTCTCCACCCTTTTCTTCGAGCGCGAAATGTCCTGTGTCTAGTAAATGAAACTCCAAGTTCTTCAAATCCTTTTTATAGGGATATGCTCCATCAGCAGGGAAGATATAGTCGTTTTTGCCCCAAACAATTAGGGTAGGGGGTTGATGTTCCCTAAAGTACTGTTGCCATTCTGGATATAGCGGAACATTGGTTCTGTAATCATAAAACATGGCCAACTGAATCTCATTATTTTCTTCACGGGTCAGGTGTTGAAGGTCAATACTCCAGTTGTCAGGACTTATTTTTGTTGAATCCTGTACCCCATGTGTATATTGCCATTTTAAACCATCTGGAGAATGGAAACCTTCCAAAGGTTTTCCGTTTTCTGTGGTATAGTCATTCCAATATTTTTTAATAGGAATCCAGAAATCCTTTAATCCTTCATCATAAGCATTACCATTTTGAATGATTAGTGATTCAATTCTTTCAGGATATTTGGCGGCTATTCTAAAACCAATTGGTGCACCATAGTCCATTAGATATATGCTGTATTTGGTCACTTTTAATTCATTCAAGAAACCTTCTACGATTTTGGACATATTGTCAAACGTATAGTCAAAGTCTTTCATCAATGGTTGTTCGCTTCGACCGAAGCCGGGATAATCCGGGGCCAATACATGATAACGTACAGACAAGTCTGTTATTAAATTGCGAAACATATGTGATGATGTAGGATAGCCATGTAATAATAAAATGGTTGGTTTATTCAAATCACCCGCTTCACGATAAAAAATGTTTACACCGTTTACAGTTATGTTTTTGTGAAAAGTCGGATTCTTTTTAGTGCTTATCGCACTAATTTCCAAAGTGTTTTTGGGAGTTTCAAAAGAAAGCATTCCAAAGGATACTATACTTATTAGCATAGCAATCAATACGGAGTTTAAAAATTGTTTTTTCATAATTTGATATTTAAATGGTTAATAGATTAATTTTTTAATTCGTTCTTTAATTCTGCTGTAGTGTAAACATGACTTGCTATAAATCTAAAGTTAGTTTGCGCAGCTTGATTGCCATCATATCCAGGAACTATCGCTGATGCAGTTGCATCACCTACTATAGATACTTCAAAACCGTCTTCCAATAACTCTCTCATATGCGATTCTACACATAAGTTACCGGACATTCCGGCAAGAATGACTTTGTCAATTTTTTGTTTTCTCAACTGAAGACTTAAGTCGTTTTGTTCTGGACCATAAACTTTATGAGGACCAACAACTGTTACAAAATCTTTCGCGATGTATTTTTTATAAGGTTCTAAGAAATCAGCACCAGAACCTTCAAATCCTTCTTTGTTCAACTGATCTCCTCTATCAAACATGTTTATATTGTGCATTAGTTTTTCCAATGCGCCTTCAAATTTCCATGAATGGTCATGTTTGTAATAATAATGAGGAGAGATAAATACTTTAATGCCATTAGCCTCTGCTAATTTGAATAAGGTCTCTAAGTTTTGAACAGTGTTATTTTTTGTAACACTTTCGCCTACAACTCCCCATGTCACACCATCGGAGCTTAAGAAATCATTTTGCGGGTCTGTTATTACAATTGCCGTTGTTCCGTCAATTGTGAATCCTGGATCAGGTAATTGTGCAAAAGCGCTGTTTGTTGCAAGTACCATTCCTAGCAGTACTAATGCAGATTTGAATAATTGTGTTTTCATTTTTGAATTATTGGTTTATTAATTATGCTAATTGTAATTGTTCAATATTTTGAGCTTTTGGAAAATCGATTTCAAAGCCTCCATTATGATATATATTGTTTGTAATAGTGGTTAGTGCAACAATTGCAATTACCTCTGCAAACGCAGCTTTATTGTAGCCTGTTTCAAAGAAATTATCTACTGTTGTATCTGTTGGATGTCCTTTTAGGATAACCAATTCGCTTACTAATTTTACTAAAGCATTCAATTTTGTATCCGCAATTGAATTGTCTCTAATATCAAGTGTATCTTGTTCGGTAAACCCACTCATTTTTCCAATTGCTGTATGAGCAGAAAGACAGTATGCACAGCCATTTGCTTGTGAAGTGGCCAATGCAATTGCTTCATATTCCTTACCGGTAAATTCTCCGCTTTTAAGAGTCTCCGTAAAGGTTAAAAATCCTCCTAATAATTTGTCAGATACCCCCATCGTTGCATATAAATTTGGTAGCATACCGATCTTACTTTTTACTGCATTAAAAATTGCTTGAGAATTTTCGTTTGCTTCTTCTGATGTTAGTGGTTTCAATGTTTTCATATTGTTTTATTATTATTAATTGTAATTCAATAAGGCCTTCTTATTTGTGTCGTCTTTTACTATTCCAAAAGAAACTTTTTGTGCTTCTAAATTGACTTGAAATTCGATTGCTGTTTAATGTTCTCATGATTTTTGTTTTTTAGTAATTATTGTTGAAATAATTTTAGTTAATTAATACTTCCACAGTATATGTTTCTTTTTAGAGGAGATAGTTTCTTAATCTCTTACTTTATGTTTCATTTACCAATTCGTTATGCTTATAATGTTTCCTTTTAAGATTTTACTTTAGTTTTTGTTTCTATTTAAATTTTCGTTCTGATTCTTTGATGTTTATATCGTTGGCACTCATGTCTCTTATTTCCATAAGTCCTTCACTGTCGAATTGCCAATGCTCGTTGCCATGAGTTCTTTTCCATTGTCCCGTTGAAGCATCTTGCCATTCGTATTCAAAGCGCACAGAAATTCTATTGTCTGTGAAACTCCATAAGTACTTTCTTAGCTTGTAGTGTAACTCTTTGTTCCATTTGTCGGACAGAAATTCAGCTATCGCCGCTCTGCCTATAAAGAATTGATCTCTGTTTCTCCACTTGGAATCGATGGTATAAGCCATTGACACTCTTTCTGGATTCTTGCTGTTCCATGCATCTTCTGCTGCCTGTACTTTTGCTGTAGCGGTTCCTTTCGTAAATGGTGGTACTAATTTTTTCATATTACTATTTTAACGTACAGACAAGTCTGTTTATTTTATACTGAATTAATTTACTTCTTTACAATTTATTTTAAGCCAATATCTTAACGCAAGCCTTCTTTGCACTTAGAATAGGCCAATTGTCCTTTTGTATTTGGGACAGTATTATGGCTCCTTCGATTAAAATCAAAACTTGATCACCTAATTCGTCTACATCTTCTTGGGCGAATTGATCTTCTTTCCCCAACAATTCCTGTATCCATCTTCTTAGTTCATTTTTGTGATAAACAGCTTGACTCTTTATTTTGTCATTTCCAGCAGGGAGATCCGTGATTATGTTCTGCCATCCACAGCCTCTAAAATTCACTTCTGTCAACCATTCAATCAAATAATCAAAACATCCTATAACTTTGCTTTTAGAAGTATTCTCTTTTGAAACACAATCATTTAATTTGCCCATCCACATGCCATGTCTTTTTACCAAGTAAGCCACAGCTATATCTTCTTTGGATCTAAAATGTTGATACATGCTGGCTTTGGCAACTCCCGCTTCAGCTATAATTTGGTTTATTCCTGTTTGGTTATAACCTTGATTATAAAACAAATCTGATGCGGTTTCAATGATTCTTTCTTTTACTCCTAACTTCTTCATGGGTCAAATATACAATCATTTTTAAATAAACAGACAAGTCTGTATGTATTTAACTTAATATTAACATTTATAGACTTGTTGTGCAATGCTTTTATTATTTAACATAGACAATGAAAATAATGACAGTTCCAATATTGCCTTTGTTTTATGAATTAAATATATATCTCCTAGCCACAATTTGATAATTGTTTGTTTGTAACAAATGAAGATCAAATTGAAATGCCTACTATGAAAAGCCTTTAGGGGTTTAAAAGTGACCAGGATAGCTCTAGAGCTCAGAACCCTCGCCATACAAAGGAGGTTTGTTTAAAAATCGAGTAGTTATGACAAGTATAAGTGTAATTACGGAAAAATAATCTCTTTTGTCCTGATGGCATTTTCAATATCAATCAAATATCTTGTCTTCCCTGCCTTAAAAATAATCGTCGCCCCTTTTAGGCCACCGATAGGGTTCTTCAGTTCACGAACCAATTCCACTTTAAATTTTCTTCCTTCCATACCTTTCTCCATTTGAAAGGCGGCAGGAGCGGTAATATTCGGCTTCATTGTAATATAGAGGTATGTATCATCTTGCCCACTACCAAGGCCAAGCTCAAAGGTATCCCCGGCGGAAATTGTTCCTCCGTTACTTGCCGTGTACTTATCTACTTTTTTGAATTGTCCGTAGCTGCCTATTGTAAAAAGTAAGACTAGGGATAGGATTATTCCTTTCATAATCAAGCTAATAGTAATAGTTATAGCACTTTAAACGTATTTTTTATTGAAATATCGTTTAGAAAGTCAAATATCTGCCAAATATTCGAAGAGCAAAGGTTTATTGTAGTCAAAAAGTGACCTTGCAGTGGCTTACTTCGCCGAAGCCTGCATTGAGCGCTTTTGAAAGCGTTCGGTTTCCGATAAAAATGGTAGGTGGTACTGTACTCCATTCCATCAGGAGCAGACCGGCTGCTTCGGCGATTCCACCCGCTCCGATAATAATAATGATGTTATAATGCTTATTCATTCCAGAAATATAGCATTTTTACCAAGTTTTGTTTTTTGCTTGTACCCCAACACTAGTGTAAAGCTACTATTATCTTTATTACCAATTATCTATGGATAGCGGAAACGATTCCTTTATTTTGAACGTAATGCCAATCGTTTGTTTGAACTTTATCCCAGATGGCTAAGGATATAAGATATTGATAAAGAAGAACATTTACACACCAACAACTTTTAAAGTAGCATAAAGTACAAATATTCCAATTAAAATAACGGCCTCAATTTTTTGTAATCCTTTCTTTTTCTTGAAGAAAAAAAGTACAATAAATGATAATAAAAGTAAAAACGGAAAATCAAACCATATCAAGCTCCTTTCAAATTTAAGTTCTGATATAGTAGCCCCCGTCCCGACCGGTATTAATAAGTCAAAGATATTACTACCTATTAGGTTACCAACCGACAATCCAACGGCTTTTTTTTTCACAGCATTTAAAGAAAGTGCAAGTTCTGGTAAACTGGTTCCTAATCCAATAAGAATAATTCCCACAAAAGATTGTCTAATTCCAAGGTTTTCTGAAAGTCTCACTGAATTATCAACTACAATTTCTGAGGCGAAAATAACGATGGCCATTCCTAAAATGAGAATTAAAATATCCTTTTTTATACCCTTATGTAACTTTTTTTTTATTTTTTGAACAAAGCGTTCTTGATGTAATAACCTGGAATAATACATAATGTAAACCACTATTAATACGATGCCTTCTATTCTGGTAATTTCTCCGTCAAAGCCTAACAAAATAAGCAACAGAACAGCGCCTAATAGCATAATTCCATCTTCGTAAAGATGCCGTTTGCTAAGAGTAAGATAGCCTAGTAAGCCTGTTATACCAAGCACCAAACTAATTTGACTAAAACTACTTCCAATAGCGTTTCCAATAATTATTCCTGAAGTATTAAAACCTTGTAATACATTTTGAATAGAGGCGTTTATGGCAATAACCATTTCCGGTAAATCTGTACCGATAGCTAAAACTGCTACACCAACAAAAACCTGAGATAATTCAAAGTGGTTTGCAATGTTCAATGCTCCTCTAATTACTAGTTCAGTACCTAACCACAGACCTAGCAACCCGAGCATGGTAAGAAAAAATTCCAACATAGAAAAAGGTGATTTACTTATTCCTAAATATAAAGTATTTCAAACCATTAATCAACAACCCAAATCTTTGATTTAGATGATATTGGTCATTACAATTATTCAACAAGTGTCTTATTTTTGAAAAAACATTTTACCATCTCAAGATTTAAATGTGGTTTAATCTTATCATTGTAGTAATATTGGTTATCCTCTCCGGAACATTTGCTGGACTCACACTAGCATTGTTCAGTATCAAACTAACTACACTGGAGCGAAAAATACATCTTGGGGATCAAAATGCCCTGAAGGTTTATAAGTTTAGAAAAAACAGTAACCTCTTGCTGTGTACATTGTTACTAGGAAACGTTGCTTCCTATACTATTATGGCTGTATTCTTAGGAAGCATTACCTCAGGTGTGATTGCTGCCATCATCGCCACAGCACTTATTTTTATTTTTGGAGAAATTTTACCTCAAGCTATTTTTCCAAGATATGCTCTTCAGATTGGAGCAAATTTATCCTGGTTAGTTTGGATATCATTAATCATTTTTTATCCCATTACCGCTCCTATTGCATGGATTTTGGATAAATTATTAGGAAAAGAACCCCCTGTTTTATGGAACAAAAAAGAATTGGGCGAAATAATAAAATATCATGAAGCTGTAGGAGATGGAATTATTGATAAAGATGAAGAACGTATTATTCTTGGAGCCCTTTCATTTTCCGAACTAAAAGTTGCAGATATTATGATTCCCCTTAAAAATGTGTTCTTTCTAGAACCACATGTTACTATTAATAAGGAAGTACTTGAGGATATAAAGCAAAAAGGATTTAGTCGTATGCCAGTATATGACAGCAATCAACACAAAATCAAAGGAGTTTTATACGCCAAAGATTTAATTGGTGTCCCTGTAACAAATGAAACAATGATTGAAGATTTGTGTAGTAAAAACAGCATGATTGTGGTTAAAGAATCTATGAAACTGGACAATTTACTGAACTTAATGGTTTATCGAAAAATGCACATGGCTTTGGTAATTGATGAAATCAACAGCTTTCGAGGAATCGTTACAATGGAAGACATTATGGAAGAAATTCTAAAAATGGAACTCGAAGATATAAAACAATAATTTACTGGAATATGATTAAAACAATTGAAAACCCTCATGTGTTATCTGCGAAAGAAGTCGTTAATGAATTAGACAGTAACTACTATGGGCTTTCAAATAAAGAGGCGCAAGATCGGCTCAAAATTTACGGACCAAATGAATTACCTGAAAGTAAATCTATTTCTCTTTTTCTTTTATTGCTCAAACAATTTAAAAACTGGATGGTTATCATATTAGTTTTTGCGGCTGCCATCTCTTGGATAACAGGGCACATAGTAGATACTTGGGTTATAATAACGGTAATTTTTGTTAATGCAGGAATTGGATTTTCGCAGGAGTATCGCGCAGAAAAAGCCATTACTTCGTTGAAAAAGATAATAGTGAAAACTGCTAAAGTGTTACGTGATGGTGAATTATTTACAATACCATCTTCTCAGCTTGTTTTGGGAGATGTAATTGTATTAGAAGATGGAGATAGTATTTCTGCGGATGCTAGAATTATTCAATCTAAAAATCTCAGAACTATTGAAGCCTCATTGACTGGCGAATCTCTTCCCGTTTCTAAAAAAAATGCAAAGTATCCAAAAGAAACACCAATGGCAGACCGAAAAAATATGGTTTGGAAAGGCACTTTTGTAGCACGTGGTTATGCCAAAGCAATTGTTACTGGAACGGGAATAAATACAGCCATTGGGAGCATTTCTGAAATACTAAGTAATATAGAGGAGACACGGACTTCCTTTAATAAAAAGACAGATGTTTTGGCAAAACAAATGTCAGTTATTGCAATTACCAGTGCCGTACTAATGTTTTTAGTCGGGTATTTTTATCGACATTTTGAAATAGAAGAAATACTCCTTACTTCTATTGCATTATTGGTAGCTGCAATACCAGAAGGGTTACCTGCGGTAATTTCTATTGTTTTGGCTATAGGAGCACATCGAATGGCAAAACGAAATGCCATTGTCCGGGAGTTTACAGCAACAGAAACCTTAGGTGCAATTACCGCAATATTAACAGACAAAACAGGAACCCTTACACAAAATACGCTAACTACTAGAAAAGTATTTATTCCGGGAGAAACAGATTATACTGTTACAGGCGAAGGATGGTTTCCTGTAGGTAACTTCATGCAAGAAGATGCTATTATTGATGCAAAGAAAAATAGTGTACTACAAAAACTATTGAAAATAGCTGCCGTTTCCAATAATTCAGAACTCCGTCATGATAAGGAAGCTAACACCTATGAGTTGATTGGCGACCCTACAGAAGGAGCATTATCAGTATTGGCAAGAAAAGGAGGTATGCAAGCTAAATATTTTCAAAATCAAAAGATAGATGACCTCCCTTTTGATTCAAATATAAAGTTAAGAGCTACTTTAATAAAAGAAGAAAATTATCAGGAACTTTATGTAACGGGTGCTCCCGAAAAATTATTAAAAATCTCGGCATCTGTGTTAACTCCTCATGGCGAATCAAAATTGACCCAAGAACAAAAAATTGAAATCCAAAGTAAAATATCCGAATGGTCAATTCATGCTATGCGCGTAATTGCAATAGCTTATAAGAAAGAGGGTGCCGAAAAAATTGACGTAGAAGCTATTGACAACTTGGTATTTGTCGGGATAGTGGGAATGATTGATCCTCCGAGAACAGATTCAAAAGAGGCCGTGGAAAAATGCAAACAGGCGGGGATTCGTGTTATCATGGTAACGGGCGATCATGTAAATACGGCTGTGGCAATTGCAAAAGTATGCAGTATCATTGGAAATGAAAATCAAAGCGAAGTTATAGCATTGACTGAACAGCAATTGCTTCAATTGGATGAAGATGAATTTGACGATGCTATTAGGAGTATTTCCGTTTTTGCCCGCCTTACGCCATCAATGAAACTAAAAATTGCAGAACGGTTACAAGCTATGGGGCACCTCATCGCAATGACCGGTGACGGAGTTAATGATGCGCCTGCTTTAAAAAAAGCAGATGTAGGAATCTCTATGGGGATTATGGGAACTGACGTTGCCCGGGATAGTTCAGATGTCGTACTCGCCGATGATAATTTTGCCACTGTTGTGCATGCCGTGGAAGAAGGTAGGATTGTGTTTGCGAATTCTCGACAAACAAGTTTTTTCCTGGTAACGACAAATATTGCAGAAAGTGTGACACTTCTTGTTTCTATTGTATTAGGTTTTCCACTTCCATTAACGGCAACACAAATTCTTTGGCTTAATCTGGTAACCGATGGGGTTACCGATATAGCATTGGCCACTGAACCCGGACATGGAGAGATTATGAAAACTAAACCGATGTTGAAAAATGAGAATATTTTAAACAGAGAAGTATTACCATTTCTGTTCATCAATGTTTTCTTGATGGTCGGACTTTCATTGACAACCTTTTTCTATTACATGGATGAAAATGTGGAAAAGGCCCGTACAGGTTTGTTTATTGTCATGGCATTTACGCAACTGTTTAATGTGTTTAACCTGAGATCTATCAACAAATCAATATTTGAAATAGGCTTATTTTCAAATAGGCATATTAATCTTGCTGTAGGTGTTTCTATTTTATTGTTGGTATTTGTTACAGAAGTTCCTTTTCTTGCTTCTATTTTTCATTTTCAATCCCTTCAGCTAGTTGATTTTATGGTATTATTTCTCCTTGCCTCTTCGGTTTTATGGGCTGGAGAAATATATAAGTCTTTGCGAAAAACTCATCAATCCTGAGGTCGAAGTGTTATCAACAATTGAACTCATCTGAACTTTAATAAAGTAGATTCAAGTTGAATAAAAAAGTTTGTAATCTGGCTGGGGTGGGGTTGACCCACAGAGTTTGCCTTATTCAGCAATCGGATTCTTAGAGGACATAATAACCTGATTAAAAGGATTTAAATATAGCTCTTGATAAATAAAAATAGGCGTTCGGACATTATAATACTGTGTTCGTCCCGGGATAATTATAAAACCTGCTAAAATGATTACCTTAAATACAATTCCCTCAGTATTATCATTTTATACCCGTTGTTGTTCTATTTTTCAAAGGACCCTAACGCTTAAGCAGTGTAATCTAAACTCTAATATTATGAAAACAAAAATCCAAAGTAGTCTGAAAGCAATCTTTAAGCTGGGTATGCTGGCATTAATGGTGATAGCTGTTTCCTGCAGTCAGGAAACGGTTCAAGATTCTGTCAACATCAGCCCGGAAAATCTGAACGCCCAGGCGGCGAAAGGCAAGAAAGGTAA
>RCND010001892.1_pt1 | contig 11716 bp, 11 predicted proteins | sample 2041351 | NCBI WGS metagenome assembly RCND01 (sample SAMN09708230, study PRJNA481090) | Marine sediment metagenome, whole genome shotgun sequencing project. | biome: marine sediment; feature: ocean; material: sediment; isolation source: Sewage treatment plant 12B marine sediment (STP12B) ...
CGGTTCGTAACGAAGCCCAACAGCGCGGCTTAATATTTTTAAGCGCCAAAATTGGCAATTACGAATCAATAACAAATCCTGACTTTGCTATAAAAGAGGGTGAACAACTTGAAATATTCTGTCCGATGTGCCATGCAAATCTTAAAGCCATTGAATTTGATGAGCATTTAGCTAAAATCTCAATGATGGATGAATCTCAAAAGGTATATGAAATTGTCTTTTCCGAAATAGTAGGTGAACATTGTACTTACAAATTAGTTGAGCACGATGTTGAAAGTTATGGTGAAGATAAAAATCAATACGTGAACTTTTTTGGTGCTAAATCTAGGATGTAAAGAACTATTTTCTCCTCAATATAAACTTATCATACAAAAAGACTAAGATTGCTGTACCCAATGCAATTAGAGCAAAAGTAAGCCACATCAAATCCGGACGGTTCATATCTCTCGCAAATAGTGCATAAAATTGACCGCTTAATATTCCACCAAATAGATTACCCAAAGCAACGCACCAGTAAAAGTAACCCATGTACATTGCAACTTTATCCGGCGGAGCAATTTTTCCAGTGTATTCTTTTGATTTAGGGCTAGCCATCATTTCACCAAATGAAAAAATTACTAATCCGGCAATAACAATCCAACCAGTAGTTCCCCAGATAAGAACTGTAAAACTTACAACGGTAATTAGTGTTCCCCAGAAGATGGTGGTAAATGGTTTGAGTTTTGTGACAAAATACGAAACCATCACTTGAAATACTATTATTGCTCCGGCATTAATGTTAATTATATATTCAGGATTTATCTGACCTTCATTTACCATTGAATCCTTGAAACCTTGAATATAACTACCCAATCCAACAGCACTCATAAATCCGGTGGCTGCAGACATTAAGTCACTTGTATCAACAAAATCTTGAATGTATAAGTTTAGAGTATAAAAAATCTGATTGAATGAAGTCCAGAAACCCGACATCAAAAGCAAGAAAAGTCCAAATTTCCAATCTCCTAATTTCATTGGCTGAAGCAGCCAAGTTCTATCTGCATTTTTATTTTTTCTTAAAAGGAAATCTAGTCCAACATTTAGCAATGTCCAGATAAGGGTTATCCAAATAATATCAGCCCAAGTTAAAGTTGCATCTGCAGTAAACTTTGAACCCATAACAAGAATAACCAGCAATCCAAAAATGAAAACAAAAAATCGTCCATTACCTAAGACTTCTACCATTCCGGAAAATGTGTCTTTTAGTTTTTTCTCATTTGTTTTATCAACTTTAACGGGATCTTTGAAGAAAATTGAAACAATTATAAAGTTTATAGAAATCCATATTGCGGAAGCAATAAAAACATACTCCCAACTTATAGCTCTTAATATTCCTGCTACAATAGGTCCAACGAAACCACCGATGTTTACCATCATATAGAAAATACCAAATCCCATTGAGGAAGTATTATCATTTGTTGTTTTACTAATTGTACCTATGATTATGGGTTTAAATGTTCCTGCTCCAATGGCAACAAGCATATATGCTAGAAAGAAAGTAGGGAATGTGGTAAACTGACCAAGCAAATAATAAGCTGGTGTCAAAATTATAAATGCAACATAAAGTACTTTTTTAAATCCATAGCGATCTGCCAGTGTGCCTGAAACGACAGGAAATAGATATAAGAAAAATGTTACGACACCCTGTAAAACTCCACGGTCTTCATGACTAAATCCAAGCCCACCTTCTTCAACTGAGCCGGAAATATATAATGACGAAACTGCAAAGAAACCATACCAAGCCATACGCTCAAAAATTTCCATTGTATTTGCAGCCCAGAAGGTTAGTGGAAAATCTTTAAGTTTTATCTTTGGTGCCATAAAGTGATCCGATAAAATTTATTTATAAAGTTTTGAAGATACTTTTGTTTGTTCTTATTTTCAAGTGCAAATAGGATTTTAATTGGAAAATGATTATTAAAGAGAAAGTCTAATTAAATAAAAGGCTCAATAAGTACTAAAAACAAATATTGAAAAAATTTGTATTGAAAAGTAGAATAAATCTGTAGTAATATTTCATTAGCACTCTTATAATAGAAATAAATTGCTCTATAAAACTTGTTCATTTTGTTGAAATATGAGGTAAGTCTAACTATATTTTAATCTTGAAAAATAATGGGAAAGGGATGAATAAATCAGTTGTGAAACAAACAAATTTTGCAGATATAAAACTTTTTAAAAGAGGCAAGGTTAGAGACTTATATGATCTAGGTGAGCACTATTTAATAGTTTCAACTGATAGACTTTCTGCTTTTGATGTAATTATGGAAGAAGGGATTCCTTTGAAAGGTGAAATCCTCACGAAAATTTCTCAATTCTGGTTTGATTTTTCTAAAAACATCATCAATAATCATTTGGTTTCAACTGATATTTCTGATTTTCCGGAAATCTGTAAAAAGTATTCATCAACTCTTGAAGGAAGGACAATGCTGGTAAAAAAAGCCGAATTGATTCCTTTAGAATGTATTGTTCGAGGTTACATTTCCGGCTCGGGTTGGAATGAATATAAAAAGAATGGAACAGTCTGTGGAATTCAATTACCTGAAAATTTGGTTGAGTCTGAAAAATTACCTGAACCAATTTTTACTCCATCAACAAAGGCTGATATTGGCGATCATGATGAAAATATCTCAGAAGAAAAAGCTATCGAGATTGTAGGCGAAGAAACCTACCAAATCCTTAAACAAAAGACTTTAGAGATTTATAATAAAGCTTACAATTATGCAATCGGAAGAGGAATTATTTTAGCTGATACAAAAATGGAATTCGGTTTTTACAACGGTGAAGTTATTTTAATAGACGAACTATTAACTCCCGATTCATCGCGATTTTGGGTTAAAGATTTATACGAAAAGGGAAGAGGTCAAGCGAGTTTTGATAAGCAGTATGTAAGAGATTATTTGCTTTCAGTTAATTTTGATAAAAAACCGCCTGCCACAAATTTACCGGATGAAGTTGTTAAAAACACAACCGAAAAATATGAAGAAGCTTTATTTATGTTAACCGGGAAAAAGGTAACTGATTGAAACCTAAAAAAATAAAAGTTCGTGATAAAGAATTCCTCGATATAACTTGGGATAATGATCAAAATAGTAGTATTAAATTAAGTAATCTACGGAGTAATTGTCCGTGTGCTATTTGTCATTCTGAAAGAGATGAGTGGAGTTCAACTTATATTCCACTTTACACAAAAGAGCAACTGACAATTACAAAAATTAGTATTGTTGGAACTTATGCTGTTGGAATAGAATGGGAAGATGGACACAATACCGGGATTTATGATTATGAATTTTTACTTAACCTTTTCAAAAAATTTTCCGTTGTTTAATTAAATGGTATTACCAAATCAACTAACCACATTAAGGATAATCTTAACACCGATATTCTTATTTCTTTTTATTTCGGGTGATCCTGTCTTAATGCAGGTTTCTTTAATTGTCTACATAATCGCCGCAATTACAGATTGGTACGACGGCTGGCTTGCACGCAAGTTTGATTACATTACCACTTGGGGCAAGTTTATGGATCCGTTGGCTGATAAAGTTTTAACTTCAACAGCTTTCTTTGCCTTTGTTGAAATTGGGGTTTTAGATTTATGGATGGTGATAGTTGTTGTATTTAGAGATTTATTAATTACCGGTCTAAGATTATTTGCAGAATGGCAGAAAAAATCCTTTGCAACAAGTATGATGGCCAAAATAAAAACTTTGGTTCAAATGGTATTTATTTTTTACCTCCTCATTGTATTTACACTTAGGGAAAATAGTTTCCTTGCGGGTAACCTCCCAGAGGTATTTAATATTCTTACAAACTCAATCGCTATTTACTATACAATGTTTGCAATTACCATCTTTACATTTACAACAGGAGTTTTATACCTTTATCAAAACAGAATTCTAATCAGCGGATTATTTAATTCAAAATGAAATCTTCCTTAAAGAGATTATTAGGCTCAGGATTCTACACAGGTTATATTCCGTTTGCACCAGGAACCTTTGGAAGTTTTGCCGCTGTATTATTTTTTTTAATCCCAGGATTTGGTAATATTTATGTCAATTTACCAATCATAATAATGACTTTTTTCGCTGGAATTCAATTAGGGAATTATTTTGAAGTGATTTACGGTAAAGATCCTAAGCAGTTCACACTTGATGAGTTTGTTGGAACTTGGATTACATTTTTATTTGTACCCCAAAATTCAATACAATTTTTAGTCGGTTTTAGTATTTGGAGATTTCTGGATATTGTTAAACCTTATCCGGCAAATAAATTGGAATCGTTAAAAGGCGGTCTGGGAATCATGATAGATGATGTAGTTTCGGGTCTGTATTCCTTAGTAATTATGATTATATTTAACTTTATTTTTTTCAGATAAATGAGTGTTAAATGAAAATTCACGTTATTACAATTGGTGATGAAATTTTGATTGGTCAAACTATTAATTCAAATGCTACTTTTATTGGTCAGCTGCTCCAAGAAAATAGTTATTCACTTTCCAGTTCCTCTGTTGTTCGTGACGATCAAAATGTGATTATTACTGAAATGCAAAGAACTTTTGATGAAAATGATGTAATTATCTGTACTGGCGGTCTAGGTCCAACTCATGATGACAAAACCTTAGATGCAATCGTAAAAGTATTTAACACAGAATTAGTAGAAAATGAAGATGTGCTGAATGATATAAAAGTACTATTTGGAAAAAGAAATCGTGAATTAACTGAAACGAATAGAGTGCAGGCACTTGTCCCTAAAATTGGTATTCCAATACGGAATGAGAACGGTACTGCTCCCGGTGTATTTATTGAGAAGGATAATAAAATTTTTATCGCATTACCGGGTGTTCCGCTGGAAATGAAAAGTTTGATGCAGGATTTTGTACTACCAAAAATTATGGAAAAATTTCCGACCAAATTTGTAACAAAACAATCAACACTTTTAACAACCGGGATTCCTGAATCATTTCTTTACGATGAAATAAAAACTATTGAAGGCATTATTGATGATGGAAATTTAGCTTTTCTCCCAAGTCAATTTGGTGTAAAAATTAGAATTACTGCCGTTGAAGAAGATGAAGAAAAAGCCGTAGAAAAAATATTTGGCGTTGAACAGCAGATACGATCAAAAATTGGCAGATATATTTACGGTAAAGATGCACAGACTCTGGAAGATGTTATTGGAAAGTTACTTGATGAGCGTGGACTAACAATTTCGGTTGCTGAATCTTGTACTGGAGGTTTAATCAGCAGTAGAATAACAAATGTGAGCGGAAGCAGTAAGTATTTTGAAAGAGCTATAATATCTTATAGTAACGGAGCTAAAGTTGAGTTACTTGGTATAGATGAAGACCTGCTAAGTAATTATGGTGCAGTCAGTCTGGAAGTTGCCCGCTTAATGGCTGAAGGCATCAAAGCAGTCAGCGGAACAGATATCGGGTTAGCGGTTACTGGAATAATGGGACCTGGCGGAGCAACGGAAAATAAGCCGGTTGGACTAGTTTATATAGGTATTTGTGATGACAAAGTTTGTACTGCAAAAGAATATCGCTTTGGAGATGATCGATTACTAAACAAAGATAGAACTTCTCAAGCGGCATTAGAAGTGCTGAGAAGAAATATTCTTGGAATATCTTATGACGAGTAGGTTGTTTGTTGCTTTAGATATTCCAGATTCAGCGTTAGACCAGTTGATTGATCTGCGGGATAAAATTTATGGCTCACCAAACAATGTAAAATGGGAAAATGAAGATAAACTTCACATTACTCTAAAGTTTCTGGGAGACGTTGGTGAGAATGTTTCTGAACTGATTTTAAGAAGATTTGAAGATATTGAATTTCCTAAAATTTCATCATCATTTAGTGAATTTGCATTCTTTAAGAAAAATGGTTTTCTAAAAATTTTATTTGCCGACATCGAAGAAAATGAACAAATTCAAGAATTCTATGAAATAATTGATAATGAATGTGAATTACTGGGATTTAAAAAAGAGGATCGAAAATTCAAACCTCATTTAACATTATTAAGAATCAAAGAAAATGAAGATTTAAATAAGTTAGTTGTTTTTAATAAAAAACAAATTGAGGATATAAAATTCGATATAAATCGTTTTTCAGTTATAAAAAGTGAGTTAAAGCCAAGCGGCTCAGAATATACAATAGTAAAAAAGTTTAATTTGATATAAAGGAGGAATAATGGCTTCTGAAAAGGAAAAGGACCCAAGAATTAAAATATTAGAAGATACAATGTACGGCATAGAGAAAACCTATGGAAAAGGCGCTATAATGAAGTTAGGCGACGGTGTAATAAATAAAATTGAATCTATTTCAACCGGCTCAGTAGCACTTGATTATGCATTAGGAATTGGCGGTGTTCCCAGAGGTAGAATTGTTGAAATTTACGGCCCTGAATCATCGGGTAAGACAACAATTTGCTTGCATATTATAGCCGAAGCCCAAAAAACAGGCGGTATTGCTGCTTTCATAGATGCGGAGCACGCTCTTGATGCGCAGTATGCGCGTAAATTAGGCGTTGATGTAAATAATCTGTTGCTTTCACAGCCCGATTATGGGGAGCAAGCTCTAGAAATAGTTGATACTCTTGTTAGGAGTAATGCATTAGATATCATTGTCATTGATTCCGTTGCTGCTTTGGTGCCTCGTTCAGAAATTGAAGGTGAAATGGGTGATGCACAAATGGGAGTTCAAGCGCGTTTAATGTCTCAAGCATTAAGAAAAATTACCGGTGCTGTTAGTAGATCAAAAACATGTGTGATTTTTACAAATCAGCTTAGAAGCAAGATTGGTGTTATGTTTGGCAGTCCTGAAACGACCACTGGAGGTAACGCATTAAAATTCTATGCATCACTTAGAATGGATATCAGAAGAATTGCCGCAATAAAAGATGGTCAGGATGTTGTTGGTAATAGAACAAAAGTTAAAGTTGTAAAAAGTAAAGTAGCGCCACCTTTCAAGCAAGTTGAGTTTGATATTCTATATAATGAAGGTATTAGCAAATCGGGAGAACTAATTGATTTAGGTGTAGATCATGGAATAATTAAGAAAGGCGGAGCATGGTTTACTTTCGGTGAAGATAGATTTCAAGGAAGGGAACAGTTTAGAACTCAATTAAGAGAAAATCCTGAAATGCTCAATAATCTGGAAATGGAAGTAAAACAAAAATTAGGCATGGTTGAAGAAACTGTTGTTGAGTCTAAAAAAGAAAAATAATTTAGATGATCGTAACTGAAGTCAGAAAAAAGGGTAATAACGTCTATGTTAAATTTGATAATTATGATGAGTTAATTGTTCCTTACGAAGTTTTCGTTCATAATTACATTGTAAAAAATGATGAAGTGACCCAAGAGCGAAAATTAGAGCTTGAAAAAATTGTTGAGTTATACAAAATTAAACAAAGCTCATTTCGTTATCTGTCCGGCAGAAATCATAGCAGATATGAGCTGTATTTAAAGTTGCTCAAGAAAAAATATAACAAGCAGTTCATTCTTAATACTTTAGATGAACTTGAAAAGACAAAACTTATTGATGATAAAGAATTTGCAAATGATTACTTCAGTCTTCAAGTCAAAAAGAAATGGGGACTGTTGAAAATCAAAGCTGATCTTTTTAGGAAAGGTGTTAAAAGAGATATTATAGAAGAAGTAGTCAATAATTCAACAGATGTGACTGAATTTTTGAATTCCGCTAAATTATTAGCTGAACGCAAATTGGTGCAGCTGCAGAAAAGAAATTCAGACAAGGCAAAATTCAAGCAAAAGATTTTTCAGTATTTAGCCGGGAGAGGTTTTACAACTGCCATTATATCTCAAGTATTAAATCAATTGGAGTTTGGAACTAGCAATGAATAAATTTTCCGGAATAGACTATTTTAATGTTGGGGAACTTTTTACCGAAGAAGAAAAGCTTGTTCAGGAATCAGTGAGAAGTTTTGTTGATTCAGATGTAATTCCTATTATTGAGGAGCATTACCAGGCAGCAACTTTTCCCAGAGAACTTATTCCAAAGCTTGGTGAACTAGGTGTTTTTGGTATTACATTACCTGAAAAGTATGGATGTGCAAATCTAAATAATGTTGCTTATGGCTTGGCAATGCAAGAGCTGGAACGTGGTGATAGCGGTCTGCGGAGTTTTGCATCGGTTCAGAGCAGTTTGGTTATGTATCCCATTTTTACATTTGGTACTGATGCTCAAAAAGAGAAGTGGCTTCCAAAACTTGCCAGTGGTGAAAAAATCGGATGCTTTGGTTTAACAGAGCCGGATTTTGGATCTAATCCTGGCGGGATGATCACCACTGCTAAGAAAGTTGATGGTGGTTACATTTTGAATGGCGCAAAGATGTGGATAACAAATGGATCGATAGCAGATATTGCAGTTGTTTGGGCAAAATTAGATGGCGTAGTGAAAGGCTTTTTAGTTGAGAAAGATTTTAAAGGATTTTCTGCTCCAGAAATGAAAGGTAAACACTCACTTAGAGCCTCAATTACATCGGAGTTAATTTTACAGGATGTTTTTGTTCCCGAAGACAATTTGCTTCCTGAAAGTAAAGGACTTAAATCACCATTAATGTGTTTAAATCAAGCCAGATATGGAATCGCGTGGGGAGTTGTTGGTTCAATGATGGCAGTTTATGATTCAGCACTTAATTATGCCAATTCAAGAGTTCAGTTTTCAAAACCAATTGCAGGCTATCAACTAACTCAGCAAAAATTAGTTAATATTTTAACTGAAATAACCAAAGCTCAATTGCTGAACCACAGGTTAGCAATTTTGAAAGATAAAGGAAGAGTAAAACATACTCATATATCAATGGCAAAAAGAAATAATTGCGAAGTAGCCTTAGATGCTGCAAGAATTGCTAGGGAGATTTTCGGGGCAAATGGTATTTTAAGCGAATATCCTGTAATGAGGCATTCAAACAATTTGGAAAGTGTAAAAACTTATGAAGGTACTCACGAAATGCATACATTAATTATTGGTGAGGATATTACCGGATTATCTGCCTTTGATTAACCAAATATGGAATGAAATATGCAAATAGAAAAAATAATGTTTGAAGGTTTAACTTTTGATGATCTTTTGTTAGTACCTGCAAAATCAAATGTGCTGCCAAGAGAGACGAGTATTGAATCTTTTTTAACGAGAGGAATAAAACTAAATATTCCGTTTATTTCAGCTGCAATGGATACGGTTACTGAGTCACGAATGGCAATTGCGATGGCAGCTCAAGGCGGTATCGGAATTATACATAAAAATATGAGTATTGAAAGACAAGCAGAAGAAGTAGATAAAGTAAAAAGGTCAGAAAGTGGAATGATTCATCATCCAATAACATTAGGATCTGATAAGCTTGTTTCTGACGCTACCGCACTTATGGAAAAATATCATATAAGCGGTATTCCAATCGTTGATTCAGCAAACAAATTAATTGGCATTTTAACAAACCGTGATCTCAGATTTGAGCCAAATTTGAGTCTTAAAATTTCTGAGATTATGACAAAGGATAATCTCATAACTGCTCCTGTTGGAACGACACTTGAAAAAGCAAAGATATTATTACAGAAATATAAAATTGAAAAATTACCTGTGGTCGATAATGAAGGGATCTTAAAGGGTTTAATCACATTTAAAGATATCTCGAAGACAGAAAAATTTCCAAATGCAAGTAAAGATGAAATTGGCAGACTTAGAGTTGGGGCTGCTGTGAGTGTTACTGCAGATACTCTTGAAAGGGTAGAGGCTCTTGTTAATTCTAAAGTTGATCTAATTGTTGTTGATACAGCTCATGGTCATTCTGAAGGAGTACTTAAAACTGTTAAAAAGATAAAAAAAAAATATCCAGATTTACAGCTTGTTGCTGGAAATATTGTTACTAAAGAAGCTGCAAAGGAACTTGTTCAGATTGGGGTGGATGCTGTTAAAGTAGGTATTGGAGCAGGTTCTATTTGTACTACAAGAGTTGTTGCCGGTGTTGGAGTTCCGCAAGTTAGTGCAGTACTTGAAGTTGCTGAAGCATTAAAAGGAACAAATGTACCTTTAATTGCTGATGGCGGAGTTAAACAAACTGGTGATGTTGCAAAAGTAATTGCTGCCGGAGCCGATACGGTTATGATGGGTGGTATGCTCGCTGGAGTTGAAGAGACCCCTGGTGAAAAAATACTTTTTGAGGGAAGAAGTTTTAAAGTTTATCGAGGAATGGGCTCAATTGGAGCGATGAAACATGGAAGCAAAGATCGATATTTCCAAGATATGGAAGATGATATTAAAAAATTAGTTCCCGAAGGAGTTGAAGGAAGAGTTCCTTATAAAGGTGAATTGTCGGATACTATTTATCAGTTTATTGGCGGTTTACGAGCATCAATGGGTTATTGCGGAGCACGTACAATTGAAGAATTTAAAACCAAAACCAAGTTTACAAGGATTTCTGTAGCCGGTTTACGCGAAAGTCACCCGCATGATGTTATTATTACAAAAGAATCTCCAAACTATCATTCATAGAGAAAATTAATGTTTAGAGTTCTTGTTATTGCATATTACTATCCACCATTAGGCTTAAGCGGTGTTCAGAGAACACTTAAATTAACTAAATACTTTAAACACTATAATTGGGAATCGACTGTAATTACTACTGGCAAAATTGGATATTTTGCTTATGACGAGTCTCTTCTCAAAGAAGCAGAATCAGCCGGAATTGAAATAGTTCGAACAGAGTCCATAAATCCTAATTCACTACTCAAAAAGAAAGGTATTGTAAAAATGCCTTCTACAAGAATAATGAAATTTTTAGGACGTATTAGTAAATCCATCTTCATTCCTGATAATAAAATATTTTGGTCAAAAAAAGCTGCAAAAACAGCAAAAAAATTGTTGGAAGAGAGGAACTTTAACGCAATATATATTTCTGTTCCGCCATTCTCAGCAATTGCTCCCATTGTAAAATTAAAGGATAAGTTCGATATTCCAATTTTTGTTGACTATCGTGATGCATGGCTTTCTAATCAATTTAGATTTTACCCAACACCATATCATAAATATAAGCACAAAAAAATAGAAGATAAGGTATTGCGTAAAGTTGACAGAGTGATTGTTGTGAACCGAATGATTAAAGAGGATTTATTGAAATCCTATCAATTCCTAAATTTCAAAGATGTGGAAATTATACCTCACGGATATGATCCCGAAGATTTTGAAAAGATCGCTCCTTATCCGAAAGAAAATAATAAGATGGTAATAACATATTCTGGAATTTTTTATGAAGACATTACTCCGAAATATTTTTTAAAAGCATTTAAGAAGATAAGTTTAGAAAACCCGGATGTAGCCGCCAATATTAGTCTGCATTTTTTAGGTCATTTTAAGAAAGAAAATAAAAAGTTGGTTAAGAAATTAAAGTTAGAAAATTTTGTAAAAGAAATTGGCTATGTTAATCATTTAGAAGTAATTAAGAGAATTACTTCAAGTGATATATTATGGCTTATGCTTCCTAACAAAGAAAGAATGTCTAATGTTTCGCCCGGTAAATTATTCGAATATTTCGGTGCAAGAAAACCGGTTATTGCTTCATTACCCGAAGGTGTAGCGAAAAATGCAGCAAAAGAATATGAAGCAGGATTTTTAACCACGCCTAATAATATTAATGATATTAAAAATACAATTTACAAGGTACA
>RCND010001893.1_pt1 | contig 11715 bp, 7 predicted proteins | sample 2041351 | NCBI WGS metagenome assembly RCND01 (sample SAMN09708230, study PRJNA481090) | Marine sediment metagenome, whole genome shotgun sequencing project. | biome: marine sediment; feature: ocean; material: sediment; isolation source: Sewage treatment plant 12B marine sediment (STP12B) ...
GTCATGACCTCTTTCTAATCCCCAATCAAGGAAAGGGATACCCCTTCTTCCAACAGTCCAGTCTAGGCGAGGATCTACTTCATCTTCAAATGGAACGAATGTGTCTCCTGAGACAACGCCATAATCATTTTTAAGATGAACATTAACTTGATCAAATACAGGAAGGCCATCTGCGTCAACTCTGTATGCATTAACAAGGTTTTGTGACATTTGATGTTGTCCACAACACATTCCTATATCCGCACCATGAGGATAAAAAATTGAAACACCCATGCCTCCATTATTACCTTCAGCACCATCATTCACGCTACTTTGGATTTCAAAAATAGATTCCTGGTTATTATTATGTTCAATTCTATAATTATCATAAAAATTTGGCATCAGTACATAGTTTCCACTTTCAATAATATTGTCAAGTAGAGGTTTGGCTTCAGCATACATTAGATTATGCATATAAGCTTTGGCTGCAACCCCCATGGCAGCATATTGAGTTGGTCGGCCTGGATCACTTTGAGTTTCGGGAAGATTTTCCCATGCAAATGTCAGATCACTAATTATCTGGTCAAGTACGGCATCTTCCGGGTTAATATTTGACACGAGTGTGGCATCCTCCGTTTCCTCAGTTATAATTGGAATGTTGTGAAAAACAAGCCATGATTCAAAGTAGGAATAACCTCTTATAAAACGTGCTTCAGCTCTAACCTGAATAGCTTTAGCTGCTGATATTTCGCCCATTTCTTCTACTTCATTCGCTAAGTCAATAACATCATTAGCTCGCTTAACATTTACGCCAAGCCATACTTCCCAATGTTGAGCTACATAGGCATGGTCGGTCTGTGTTTGCCATCGTTCAATATAATTCATAATTCGACCATCGCTATTTTCGCTACCTTTGTATGCATCATCCGAAGTCATTGAGCCAAAAACTGCATTTTGGATACCAGAGCCTCTGCTGCTCCATCCAACGTCTCCACCTATACTTGCGTAAGCACCTATCAGCATCGCATCCACACCTTCTTCGGTGTAGAATATTGATTTAGAGGATTCTCCTGGAGGCAATTTTTCCAGGAAGTCTTCTGAACAAGAATTTATTGTCAGAAATAAAGTGAGAGTTAATATAGAAATTAATATTTTTTTCATGTCGTTTAACTTTTTTTAACTTATCAATCTTTTATAATATCTATAAATCAAGATTTATCCCAAACATTATCTGTCGAGGCGTAGGTAAAGAACCCTGATCAAGTCCCATCTGAGCAACTGTTGAGTTCATTTCAGGATCCAATCCACTGTAGTTTGTAATGGTAAACAGATTAGTAGCCTGCAAATAGATCCGGACGTTCGATATATTTATTCGATTAGTAACATTTTGAGGGATAGTATAACTTAGCCTGAAGCTTTTAAGCCTTAGGAAAGAAGCGTCTTCAAGATAAAATGTTGAAGGTTGTTCTGAATTAGTTTCATTATCCATAATCGGCAATTTTGCATCTTCATTGCTATCAAGGTAAGGGCTGCCCCAAGAATTATATAAAGCATCTTGACTTCTTCCCCCATTGTAAAGTCCCATGTCTGTCCAACGTCTTACATAGTTTACAGCTTCATTTCCATAACTGCCATATAAAAACATGTCAAGGTCAAAGTTCTTGTATCCCAAATTAATATTTAATCCTCCTGTAAAATCGGGATGAGGACTGCCAATGTAGGATCTGTCATCTGCATCAATAACACCGTCTTCGTTAATATCACGATATTTAAAATGGCCCGGTGTATTATAAGTGCCATCTTCTCCAATTGCGGGTGCATGAGCATCTGCTTCCTCCTGTGTTTGGAAAATACCATCAACAGTGTAACCATAAAACTCAGGGAATGCGTGACCGGCAGAAGCACGTGTATAATTCATGCCTCGCAATCCACCCATGATAATTTCCTCTTCAACATCATCTGCAAGCTTCACAATTTCATTTACATATCTTGATATATTAGCTCTTACACTATATCTGAATTGATCATTGAATGCAGTATTAGTGTACCCCAGTTCAATGTCAAAACCAATATTCTTCATTTCTCCAATATTCACGAAAGGAGGTGTAGAATTACCCAGAACATAAGGAACCTGTAGTTGATAGAGCATATCAGAAGTATATCTGTACCAAACTTCTGTTGTCAAACTAAAAGAATGTTCAAATGCAATGAAATCTATTCCAAGATTATAAGTTTCAGTTTTTTCCCATGTAACATCTGGATTCCCCATAGTTACCTGTGCAAATCCTGGAACGAAACTGGTATTGGAACCACTAATTGGATAACTTGATAAAGAAGGATGCGTAGCATAAGTAGAATAAGGCACATAATTCCCAATTCTGTCATTTCCTGACATTCCCCATCCTAATCTGAGTTTAAGACGATCAACAACGTCTTTTGTTCCTTCCATAAAACTTTCTCGTCCAAGCGACCATGCAAATGAAGCAGCAGGAAAAATTGCATATCGATTTTCTGTTCCGAATCTGGATGAACCATCGCGACGAGCAGTTGCTTCGAAACGATATTTACCCATTATATCATAATTTACACGACCAAAAATTGAAAAAAGTGACCATTCTGACATGGAACCTTCATTTGTTTGGGTGGATTCCCCTGATGAAAGCTGCATATAATTTGGATCAGTCGAAAAATATTGAGCTCTACCTGCATTATGCCACTGGTATTTATTTTCTACGGCTTCTGTACCAACTATTATGTTTAAATGTTGATTGTCTGAAATAGAAGTGGCATAATTAAGTGTGTTTGACCAGTTCCCCTGAAAAGTAAGGTTATTGCTTATGTCAAAAGTGCTTATAAAATTAGGTTCTGCATGTTCAGGATTAGGAAGAGATAGAGCAGACCCATTCCATTGTCCATAATTATAACCTAATGTACTCGTAAAATCGAGTCCTTCAAGTATACTTACTTTAGCATAAAGATTTCCAATTATACGATAATAATTCCCTCCATTATATTGCTCACGATCAAGCATCGCAACTGGATTTCCTGAATTAGTGCCCAGTCCTTTGCCACCTGCATAATTACCCATTATATCATAAACTGGGATAATAGGTTGTGAACGATAAGCTTGTGAAATTATCGAACCTTCACCTTGGTCAGCACGATTACCTCTTTGCTCTCTAGATGAGACCTGGAGTGACTGTCCAACTTTTAGCCTCTTATTAATCTTCGCATCTACATTGCTTCGAAAAGTAAATCTTTCAAATCCTGTATAATCAAGATATCCATCTTCACTAAGATAGGAGCCAGAAAACAGGTAGTTCATTTTTTCTGCGCCTCCAGAAACTGAAAGACCATATTCCTGAAAAAGTCCATTGCGATATATCTCATCATACCAGTTAGTACCTTCTTTGTTTGCTTTAATTATAGTATAGTCTGGGTAGTTATATAAATCCGGATTTGTGCCTGGGTCTCCTTCCATGGCTCCTGGAGGTAATATGTAATCCGGAATTACAGGCACCGTACCGTTTCCATATATTGGGTCGCTCCAATCCACACCCGGTGTGTTTCCTTTATTTCTGGCTTCCAGATAAACGAGTTCGGAAAATTCACTTGTATTCAATAAATCATATTGGTTAACAGCTTGTTTGATTCCAGTACGAGCTGTAAAACTAAAGCGAGGCTTTTGATTCACTTTACCTCTTTTGGTTGTGATAATTACAACACCATTTGCCCCTCTTGTACCATAAATTGCAGCAGAGGAAGCATCTTTAAGAATTGATATTGACTCTATATCATTTGGATTAAGATCTGTTCCAGGATTGACCGGAACACCATCAATGACAAACAAAGGATCATTATCTGATATAGTTCCCAGTCCTCTTACCCGAATGGTTGCTTCTCCACCCGGGAGGTTAGAAGTGGTTACATTAACACCTGAAACCTGTCCTTGAAGTCGACTCATTGCGCTAGAAGATGTCGATACGTCCAATTTGTCACCAGATATTGTTGAAATTGAGCCAGTTAATTCTTCTTTCATGCGAGTACCATAGCCCACAGCCACAACCTCCTCAAGCCCAATAGCATCAACCTCCATTTGAATATTGATTACTGTTTGGTTGCCAACGACTATTTCCTGGGTTAATAAGCCAATAAAAGAAAACACCAAAGTGGCATCATCAGGAACATCTGCTATAGAATAATTCCCATTTACATCTGTAATGGTACCGACCGTGGTGCCTCTAATAACAATAGATGCACCAATCAATGGTTCCTGATCAGGATCCAATATGGTACCGGTGATTGTCCTGGACTGAAGTGCCGCTTTGACCTCAACCAGATATTCTTTTGGAGACAATACAACCTGACGATCCATTATTACATAATCGATATTGGTCTCCGCGAAAACCTGATCAAGGATCACCCCAATTTTCTTATCGGACAAACGTATATTTACCCTTCTTTCCGTATCAACCAATTTCTGATTGAACAGAAAGTTGTACTCACTCTGACTTTCTATTTCGGTGAGCACCTGACCCACCTGGGTATCACCGAGATTTACGGTAAGATCCGTGTGCTGCGCATAAGCCTCCTCGGCGAAAATCTGTAAGGTGGCGAATACTAGAAGAATTATTGATAGTTTCATAATTCGAAATAATTTGAGCAAATGATAGGATTGCGATACATCATAGATGTACGTTCTGGATTTTTTCATAGTTTTGTTAAGTTTTAGCGTTGTACAATTTAACTGTCTTTCTTTAGATCAGATTGTTAGCGTTGAAATTGAATGATTGGGGAAAGTGTTGCCGCACTTTCCCTTTTCTTTTTAGGAGTTCCGGGTTCTTTTCATAAACAATTGTTTTTTATATTGTTAGATTATTAAGTGAATCCTGAATTTATTTTATTGTGACATCAATTTCCTGAACACTAAAAGTTCCATCTGCTTTTTTTTCACGAGGACGCTTGTTAAATATGACGGGGCCTGTAAATGTTAGAAGCCTGAGTACCTGATCGAGATTCTCCTCTTCAAAGGTTGCCCAGTAGGTGTAATCATTTATCCGCTTATCCATAATATTGAATTTGACACTATACCAACGTTCCATCCTTTTTAACAAAACAGGCATAGGATCTTTTCTTAGAATAAGCTTTCCATCTGTCCATCCAGTGTATATGTCAGTTTTATCATACTTCATATACAGATCACCGCCACCCATTCTATATAATGCTTCCTGTCCGGGTTTTATTACTGGGATCATTTCGCCCTGTTGTTCCTTGCGATCAACAATGATAAGTTCTTTACCCTCCTCAAGAGAAGGGACGTCAGTTTCATCAGCCCCAAACCTGTATGTAGCATGTTGCCCAGGCTTCATTTTGCCTATCGTAATCTCCTCGTTATCTTGTCGTTTGATGAGTTCTATTGAACCGGATTCCAGTGTAATCTCTTGATAGTTCTCACCTGGATATGAGTATACATTTAATTTAGTCCCCAAGACTTTAATGTCGAGCCCAACTGTACCAATGACAAATGGAATTTGTTTATTCTCTGTTACTTCGAAATAAGCTTCACCATACAGCTCGACTTCCCTTGTTTTCCCTGTAAACTTTGTAGGATATTTTAACAAACTTCCATTGTTTAGATTTCCTTTAGTACCATCTGGTAATTCAAATGCACTCTGAGCTCCCATTGGACATTTGATTTCATTGTACACTATCTCAGATTGGCTATTCACCCAAATTTTCTGACTGTAAATATCCCAAGCGATAAAGCACATTACCAGAACAAGAAAAAAGGCAGCAACCCGCCCCATATTCCGAAGTATCATTTTAACCGATCTGCCTTGTTTTGGGCTAGATACAAGGCGCCTGGTTTTTGCATTGTTTTTAACCTTCAGATTGATTGAGTGATGTATTTTATCAAGCAATGGGTCAAGATTAATCGCAGTTTCCTTTGTTTCAGGATCCAATCCATTCCATATATGATGCAGAAGATTTTCTGTTTTGAAACTACTCTCAGGGTCCTGCAGCCATTGCTGAACTCCATACACTTCCTCATCAGAGGCTCTATCTTCAAAATATCCTAGAAGGGTAGTATAATCAACTTTGTTTTTCTCAGAATTCATGCATAACTAATATGAGGTTATGCTAAGTGTAGCCTCAAAATGAGGCTACGCTTAACAAACCAATTTAACCTATTCATTACTAAACTAAAACTACTTGTGCTTGTACCATATATATCCACAGACAAGTGAATTTACTCACCCTGTTTTCGATAAATTTTTTGGAAATCAAATGAATCCAGATTAACTATCTGGTTATCTATATCTTGTAGAAAAACAAATGCTATCTCTATTTCAAGAAGAGATGGAAATACAATAGTACTAGAAAGGAAATATCGGATAACTCCTCCTTCAGGTATTTCAAGGCTTTAGCCAGGTGGTTTTCTGCGGTGCGAGGGGAAATATTCAATTTGCTGGCGATTTCCTTAATTTTCAGTCCCTCCTGTTTACTGAGTTTATATACAGTTTTGCGTCGGGGGGGAAGACTTTCGATGGTTTTATTGGCAAGCTCAAGCAATTCATTATAAATCATTGTTCCTTCGATATTATCAATAATCTCGGGAGAATCATTGAGAAGGATATTTAGCGCCTTTTTCTCGATCGACTTTCTTCTGAAATGTTTGTGTATGGAGTTATGGGTAATTCTAAAGATATAATTATCGAAGTTGAGATCAAGATTCACCTGAGCTCTTTTTTCCCAAAGACTGACAAAGACTTCCTGAACTAGCTCCTGAGCGACATTTTTATCCTTTACCAGTCCAAGTGCAAAATGAAATACTTTCTTACTGTAGTTATGATAGATCGTATCAAAAGCTTCAGCATCCCCAGCTTTAAATCTTTCTACCAAATTATCTTTGTTATCGGACATTAGATATGGTCTATATATTAGACTATTAACTGACCAATCCCTCTTTCCTATATTAAGAAAAAAGTGGAATTTTATCTGAACTGAACACCAAAATTCAAGTAAACTGGAAAATTACAATTAATACTTCAAAGTTGCCAATCTGGAGATAGTTGTCGCTCTAAATGTATCTTTTTTCTTCAACTAATTCTAATAGTCATCGTAATTTAACTTCAAGTTAAAGTTCTGGAAGTTGATCAGCTGGCCGGAAAAGAAAAATCAAGCAGCTTGAGCAAATACATTTTCTGGTCTCTGATATCCCAAGGACTACTTTCGTCTAAAAGTCCGAGGTGTGTTTTTTTCTCGGTTTCATAACAACAAGTTTAATGATTTATCAAATTATTCCTGTTGTCAAAATTCCAGGGCTTATTGCAGGCTGCAATATTATTGTCTTTCCTTATTTTAAAAACCCATTTATATTTTTTCTGAAAGAACCCCTATTTATTGGAATATTTTCTCAATTTGATATTTTTGAATGTTGGTATGCTACCTCGAATATCAAATGTTTCTCCATCATCAGTAAAATAAAGACCGGGTATATATTCCTTTAATTCAGTTCTCCCAAAATATCCATTAGCTATTAATTTGTCTTCTTCTTGAATAACTTTTATGGTGACAAATTCAACTCCTAAAAATGCTGCAATTTTAGCAAACCATTTTGCTTCTGTCATATCCAGAACAATCTCATATTTACCAATGACACTGTTATTTTTAAAGGCAAGACTCTTATTCTCTTTGTTTGGATAGACAAAATTCAGTTTTTGATTGTAATTCTCATCAGATTTAAAGACAGGGGCAAAACCAATATTCAAATTTTTATTATTAAGAACGTTCTCATTTTCTAGAATATATTCAATTATGAAGGTTTGTGCAATATCGAAAACATTAAAAGTTTTGTTAGTGAGAATTACACAACCTAATCCATATTCAGGAAACCATATCATAGTCGAAGCATATCCAAACCCTCCACCAACATGTGTCAAATAAAAAGTTTTAAGTTTGCTATTGTCACTAGGTCTTTCAATTCCAGTTCCTAAACCATAGAAATTTCGATTGATGGTGTACATTTCGAAAAGGTGTTTCTTTTCAATAATTTGTTTTTTGTTTAATTCTCCATAATTCATTTGAAACTGCACATATTTAACCATATCGTCTATAGTAGCATATGCAGCACCGGCACCAATCATAGGTATTTTTTTATGTTTTTCATTTACAAAAGGGTTTAAAACACCTTCAGTTCTGTTTTCATTTGATAAAACTACACTATCGCTAAACGTTGAATACTTCATGTCAAGAGGGATAAAGATTTTTTCTTTAGTATAAGTTTCAAAACTTTGTCCACTTACCTTTTCAATTATTTCAGCAGCTAAATCAAAACCAAGTGCTGAATATGAATATCCTGTATTTACAGGAAATTTCAACCATGTTTCCCTTATGCTATTCCAATGCTCTTGTTTCGACTTGCAACTATAATCGACATTATTCCCTATTGGTGCTTCATGAGTAAACCCTGCAGTATTAGAAAGCATCATTCGTAATGTAATTTTGTCTTCAGGAGATTCTTCATAACAGCTATTTATTGTGAAATCAGGAAGATATTTTTTAATCGGAGTGTCTAAATCAAGCAATCCATCTTGAACTGAAATCATTATTGCTAGTGCAGTAATATTCTTTGACATAGAACAGATTCCAAATAAAGTTGAATCGTTAATAGGTCTGTTATATGTTGATTTGCCAAGACATTCTTTCCAAATAATTTTATCATTTGTAAAAAATGCTGCTGCAATTCCGTCAATCTTATTCTTTTTAAGAAGCTGCTCTAAGTATTCATGCTTTTCACTTACGAACTTAGTTGTATCATAATGATTAGCAGTACAAGAATGACTGATTATCATTATGAATGCTGATAGTAATATAGGTTTGATTTGTGATTGTACTTTATGAGCCATAAAAGTAAATTTAGTTTTACCGTTAAATTGAAATAGAGCTCAAACTTAAAATACAATTTTTAGCATAAAAACTTTATGTGATGAGATGTAAAAACATGTGATGAAATGCATCGAAAACTTAGAAACTAGCTTTGAAAAGCATTCTAAACTCCTTTATTTTGTTTCTTGAAACTGGGATAACTTTTTCGGAACCTTTTAAATGAATTTTAAGACCCTGCGAATCGCCAGTTACATTTTCGATGTTTTGCAAGTTTACAAGATAGGACCGATGGGGTTTATAGATTAGTTTAGATGCACCTATTTTCTGCTCTACATTACCTATGGTTTCTCGTATGGTTATTTTCCTGTATTCCTTGTTGTGGTATACTATACTAGTATAATTCCCCAAAGCTTCAACACAAACAAGATTGTCGATACCAAATGTTACTTTGTTTAACTTATCAATTTCAAATTCTAACTGACTTAATTCATTGTTTGAAAATCCGTTCTGTTTATTGTGTTCCACAATTGTTTGAGCTTGCTCAAGCTTTTCTTTTTCAACTGTGGTGTTAATATTATCAGCAATTTTAAGATGCTTTTTAAGAAGATAATTTTGATTGACCAGGTTTATAATTACCCCCAATGGAACTCCAAATATTAATTGAATATAAAACCACCAGACGAATTTTTCAAAGGTGAATTCACTAAAAGTATTGAACCGGAGAATTAAATAACCATTCAGCGCAAAAAACATAATTGTTGCAAAAATGATGTTCATGCATATAACCCAAATTAAGTTTCTTTTAATTGTCCATTTGTCCTCGTTAAAGTATAAAGGGAAAAGCATTGGAATTATAACTGTAGTTAGTAGTCCGGCAAAAGCACCACAGGTACTCATGTATGCTGAAAATAAAATGTAATCTGGTTTGCTGTCTAGTCCAAATGGCTTAATGAGTATTAAAAATAAGATAACAAAGAGCCAAATAGGCAAAATTTGCTTAATCCTTCTCGAAGGAAGAAATGAAAATGGATATGGACGGTTTAAAAAATCAAGCACTTATTAATGCATTATTTCTTGGACATGGTATGGGCTAGTGAGTCCCTTAATTTCTTTAAAACATTTGCTGAAATACGAGGTGTTAAAGATCAAGGCCTGTTTACAAAATAGACAATGGCTCCAACCACAGCCACTATTAAAGCAACAAGTCCGGCAATTTTAATCCAACTGTATGGGCGCTGTCCTTGAACTTCCCCAGTTCGGCCATTTATCAAAAACTGATACAACTTATCTTTAAACTTATACGCGCTCACAAAAACAGGTAAAAGCAGATGTTTAAAAGTAATATCATTGTATTTGGTATTTAGGGATATGATGCGTTGTTCATCCCCTCCAATATCTCTTTTAACCAGACTTCTTATTTCAGGATCGGCAATTCCTTTTGCAATTTCAAATCCTTCACCCAATTCAATTTGATATTTTTCAGTTAGAAAACCGCCTAAATAGCTTTTATCAAAAGGAACCAGATTTTCTAAATCCCAGGGATCCAATTTATAGATATACTTTTGAGGTAATGATTTTGAAGCTACAGTTAAAATATCATCGAAGAATTTCTGAACATTTCCACTGGCAGAATACCACCTTGTTTTTTGAACTTGTCGTGTTTCAGTTACCGATTTACCATCTTCGGTTGTTGTGTATGTTTCACTTTCGTAATAATGCTCGCCACGCTGACCAATGTATTTTGAGTTAGTGTCGGTATCAAAAGTCCAATAAGGAATGTAAATGCCTTTAAACTGATCAAAATTCAAGGCTGCCTTTTTCAAGTCATTGGGAGCAAACCATAATTTTTTAATCCATTTTTTAAATACACTTTTTGCATCATCTTTATTCAACTTAAAAGGCAATAGCGATTTGGGTTGAATAATGGTTTCGTCTTTAGCATTTTCAACAATTAGAGGCGTTGAACAATACGGGCAAAGTGCCGAGGTGAGATTTTTCTCAAGTGTTGATGATGCTCCACAACTTTCACATTTTACAAAACTTTCAGTAATGGTTTCTTCCGATGCTGATTTTTTTGCTAAAAATTCATGGAAATCCAATTCATCAATGTCGGCTTCAATTTGAGGTATTTCATTTTCAACACCACAATATTCGCACTTTAAATGCTGAGTACCTGGTTTGTATTTTAAATCGGCACCACAGTTTGAACAAGCAAATATGCCAACCGATAATTCTTTTTCTTCAATATTTTCCATCTTATTTTTCAGGTATAGGGGGTGGTACATTTCCAAAAACAGGAGTTAATTCAGGTACTTGGCCAGCTACTGTCCAGGTTGCCATACCTTCGCGCCAAACCAACACCTCTTTTGTGAATTGATTTTGCATAGCCATTTGTTTCAATGCATTCATATCAAAAGGTCCAGCCTGTTGTCCATTTATAACCGCATGAAAGGTGAGTGCTGGTGGAACAGGTGGCGGAGCTGGTGGCGGCGCACATCATGGGTGGCACCCTTCCCGACTATGTTTCGGCGTTTCACCCTGGTCGGTATGAGGATCCAGAGTACGTGGCGAAGATCGAGGGTTGGGACGATTCGACCCAGCTCTGAAAAGGACCCTGAAGGTGGGCCAAGGCCCACCCTACTTCGGACCAGCAAACCGAGCGGACTTGTAGGGTGGGCTTCAGTCATCAAGGGAGGGGATCAACCCCTCCCCTACGGTTTTCAGAGCCATTTGCAGGGGCGGAGTTTATCCCCGCCCGGTCGCAAAAAACCGCCCGGCAGGGCCGGGCGGCAATTCAAAATTGAGAATTAAAAACTCAAAACTGAGAACTAAAAATCCTATTCGTCG